>PVBE011576859.1_pt1 | contig 11105 bp, 6 predicted proteins | sample 1631181 | NCBI WGS metagenome assembly PVBE01 (sample SAMN08397723, study PRJNA350692) | Marine metagenome, whole genome shotgun sequencing project. | isolation source: water | place: Pacific Ocean | collected 2012-04 | reverse complement strand
GGCGAGGGCGAGGAAGGCGAAGGCGAAGAGGGTGAAGGCGAGGAGGGCGAGGGCGAGGAAGGTGAAGGGGAGGAGGGAGAAGGCGAGGAGGGTGAGGGCGAGGAGGGTGAGGGCGAGGAGGGCGAAGGCGAGGGCGAGGAAGGGGAAGGCGAAGGCGAGATCCCGCTGCCATGCGGCGGCTGCGAGCGCGGCGTCTGCGACGAGGGTGCTGAGCCACCCCGCTGCGTCGACTGCCTCGCTGACGAGGACTGCCAGGCGGGCGTGTGCCACCCCGAGCGCCGTGAGTGCGTGGCCTGCGCCGACGAGGATGATTGCCAGGAGGGCGAGTTCTGCATCGGCCTGCAGTGCGTCCCGGGCGGCGAATGCCGCCGCAACGACGATTGCGACGGCGGCCAGCAGTGCGACGACGCTTCGGGCCTGTGCGTGGACTGCCTGCGCAACGGCGACTGCCCGCGCGGCACCCTGTGCGTGGAGCGGGCCTGCCGTCCGGGCTGCCGCGACGACCGGGACTGCCCCGAGGACGAGCCCCACTGCCTGCCGGACGGCAACGGTTGCGCGACCTGCCTCGAGGACGACCACTGCGGCGACGCCGAGGCGTGCCGGGACGGCCAGTGCGTCTTCCTGTGCCGGGAGGACGACGACTGCGACGGCGACCAGGTCTGCCTGGTCGATTCAGGTGAGTGCCTGGACTGCCTGGCCGACGCCCACTGCCGCATCGGTGAGATCTGCGAGGCCCGCCAATGCGTTGCGGGCTGCAGGGACGACCGGGACTGCGGCGGCGACCTGCACTGCTCCGCGGACGGCGAGTGCGTGCAGTGCGTCGAGGATCTGCACTGCCCGGCCAACATGGTCAATGGCTTCCGGGTGTGCGACGGCGGCGCCTGTCGCCCAGGCTGCGCCAACGGCGATCATTGCAACGACGGCCAGATCTGCGACGTCGAGGCGCGGGTGTGCGCCGGCTGCGAAGACGACAACGACTGCCCTGGCGAGACCGATCGCTGCGTCGGCGGCCTGTGCATCCCTGGCTGCAACGGCGACGACGACTGCGAAGGACAGGGCAACGCAGTGTTCTGCGGGGCCGACGCCCTGTGCGTGGAGTGTCTCGAGGAGGACCACTGCGGCGGCGCCCTCTGCCACCAGGGCCAATGTGCCCAGTGCGAGGGCAACCGGGACGACTTGTGCCCGGGCGAGGCCTGGTGCGACTGGATCAGCGACTCCTGCATGCCGCCGCCTGAGGAGGGCGCGGGCCTCTGCGGCAACTGCGGCGAGAACGATCACTGCGGCGACGACGGCAGCCTCTGCGTGGTCCGCGGCGACGGCACCGAGCGGTTCTGCGGCATCCCCTGCGGCAACAACAACAGCTGCCCCGACGGGTTCAGCTGCGCCCAGGTCGGCGATCGAGGCCGCAACTGCATCCCGTCCGGCCTGCTGCGGTGGGGCACGACCTGCGCCGCCCACAGGGACCTGGGCTCGGAGTGCGACAACCACGAGGACTGCGGGCTCGACAACACGGGCCTCTGCCGCGAGGGCGTCTGCACGATCCCGTGCGACAACCGCCGGTTCCGTGAGCTCGAGTGCCCCGAGGGCTACGCCTGCGAGGGGGGCTTCCAGCCCAGCCCGTCGCAGGACAACAGCTCCTGCGTGCCCGACGAATAGCCGCCTCTCAAGGCCTGTGGTCTGATCCGGGCGATGGTGATCCGAGCGCTCCAACGCCGACCGCTGCTCCCCCTCGTGCTGGGGGTCGTGCTGACGGTGTCCGGGTGCAAGTCCGAGGAACCCGCTCCGACGGCGACCCCTGCGCCAAAGACCCAGGCGCCGCCTACGCCCAAGCCACCCCCCGTCGTGGACGCGGACGTCGTCCCGGGCAAGAAGCTCGGTCCGTTGACGGTGGGCGCCAAGCCTCCGGCCGGCCATGACGGCACCCGCGCCCGGTCCGACGGCCTGACCCGGCTGTACTGGTCCGAGCTCGGCGTGTTCGCCACGGTCGGCAAGGACGGCCTCGTCGCGGGGGCCGGCGCCGCGTCGCCGGCGGCCGATCCCTTCTTCCGCAAGCCCTTCGAGGGCACGACCTCCCAGGGCATCGGAATCGGCGCGGCGGCGGCCGAGGCCAAGTCCAAGCTCGGGCCGTGCGAGGAGAAGCCTTCTCCCTCGCCGTTCGTCTCAGATCGCGTGGTGCTGACCTGCAAGGTGGGCGGTCTGTCCCTGGACCTCGCCAAGCCCGGCGGCGAGGTGATCGCCATGTGGGTGGGCGCGCGGGGCCTCCCCCAAGTCCAGTGAGCCAAGCTGGCGGATCCGTAGACCGGCGCTTCGCCGGGGCCGCCCTCATCATGTCCGGCGGCGTGCTGCTGGCGAAGCTGTCGGGGTTCCTGCGCGACGCCATCATCGCCGCCCTGCACGGCGCCGGGCCGGCCACGGACGCCTACTTTGGGGCGTTCTTCCTCCCCGATCTCCTCGTCTACATGCTCTCCGGCGGCGCCCTGTCGGTGGCGTTCCTGCCGATCTTCTCCCGCTTGCTTGCGGAGGGAAGGGAGGCGGAGGCCTGGCGGGTGTTCTCGACGGTCCTGACCACGCTCATGGTGGTCATGGTCGTGCTCGTGCTGCTCTGCGAGATGGCGGCCCCGCTGATCATGCCCCTGCTCGTCCCGGGCTTTTCGCCCGAGACGCTGGCGCACACGATCCAGCTCACCCGGATCCTGTTGCCCGCGCAGTTCGCGTTCCTGGCGGGCGGCCTCGTGCAGTCCACGCTGTACGCTCGCGAGCGGTTCCTTGCGCCTGCGCTGGCCCCGCTCATCTACAACCTGGGGATCCTCGCGGGCGGCGTCCTGCTCGGGCCCGGCATCGATGGGTTCGCATGGGGCGCCCTGATCGGCGCGTTCGCCGGACCGCTGGGCCTGCCGCTCCTCGCCACGCGCCGCTCCATGCGCTTCTCGCCCAGGATCGACCTGACGGATCGGGACTTCGTCGAGTTCATCAAGCTGTCGCTGCCGCTGATGGTGGGCTTCAGCCTGCTGACGGTCGACGAGTGGTTCGGCCGGTGGCTGGGCAGCCACTGGGAGGGCACGCTCACCCACCTCAACAACGCCCGCCGGCTGATGCTCGTGCCGACGGCCATCCTCGGCCAGGCCACGGCGATGGCCTCGCTGCCCTTCCTGGCCAGCCTGCACGCCCGCGGCGAGGAGGTGGAGCGGGATCGCGTCCTGAGCATGGCGCTGTCCAAGGTGGCGGCGATCACCGCCCTCGCCGCTGCGGGGTTGGCGGTCCTGGCGCTGCCCGCAGTGGGGCTGGTCTTCGGCCGGGGCGCGTACACGCACGACGACGTCGCCGCGACGACCCACCTGCTCGAGATCTACTGCGTCGGGATCCCCGCCTGGGGCCTGCAGGCGGTGGCGGTCCGCGCGTTCTACGCCGCCCGCGACACCTTCACGCCCATGGTGGTCGCGACCGTCGTCACGCTGTTCATGGCGCCCATCTACTGGCTGTTGTCCAAGTGGTGGGGCCCCGCCGGGATCCCCGCCGCCGGCGCCATGGGCATGTGGATCAACGCCGCGGCCACCATCGCCACCCTGCGCATGCGCGGCATCATGCCCGACCTCGCCGACGCCATGGCCGCCATCGCCCGCGGCCTCGGGCTCGCCGTCCCCGCCGTCCTCGTCGTCATCCTGCTCCGGCTCCTCGCCGGCCCGTGGATCTGGACGAGCCCCGGCGAGCTGGCCATCGGCGTGGTGGGAGGCCTGCCGTTCGCCGCGTTGGTGCTGTACTTCCTGCGGCGCTGACCTCCGCAGTGGCTTCGACCCGCCCCCCGGCGAAGGCTCCTCAGACTCCGGCTGCGCGGCGATGCCTCCTCGAATCTGGCCAATGATATTTCGGCGGTAGTGTCGCCATAATTCGAGCATTTATGGCATCATCGCCGCCGAGGACATCTAGGTGACACCCAGCTCCAGCTACCCCCGGCTGTTTCGGCCGCCCGATGGCCACTTCTTCCTGTTCGGCCCACGCGGGACCGGGAAGTCCACCTGGCTGCGGATCTGTCTGCCCGATGCGCTGTTCGTGGACCTTCTGGAGCGGGACACGCGTCGTCGGCTGGAGGCAGCCCCCGAGCGGCTTCGGGACCTGGTGGCGGCGGTTCCGGCGGGGCGAACGGTGGTCATCGACGAGGTGCAGGCGGCGCCTGCGTTGCTCACGGAGGTCCACCGGCTCATCGAGGCCCGAACGGGCCACCGGTTCGTTCTGACGGGGTCGAGCGCTCGCAAGCTCAAGCGGTCCGGCGTCGACCTGTTGGCAGGTCGGGCGGTCGTGGAGCGCATGCACCCGTTCATGGCGTGCGAGCTTGGCGACGACTTCGACCTCGACCGTGCTCTGGAGGTCGGGATGGTCCCCCTGGTCGTCGACGCGAATGACCCGTCGGCGACCCTGGCTGCGTACGCCGGTCTGTACGTCGACACCGAGGTCAGGGCGGAAGGGCTCGTTCGCAACGTCGGGGCATTCGACCGATTCCTCGAGGCCCTGTCCTACAGCCACGGTGCGACGCTGGCGGTGGCGGCTCTGGCCCGCGAGTGCGAGGTGCCGCGCAAGACCGTCGAAGGATTCCTGGGCGTGCTCGAGGATCTGCTCTTGGCCTTCCGGGTGCGTTCGTTCACCCGCCGAGCCCGCCGGGCGACCGTCAAGCGTGACAAGCTGTACCTGTTCGACACCGGCGTGTTCCGCTCGCTGCGGCCGTCGGGTCCGCTCGATCGGCCGAGCGAGGCTCGGGGACCGGCGCTCGAGGGGCTCGTTGCCCAGCACCTGCGGGCCTGGATCGATCACCGGCACGCCGACGCGGCGTTGTACTACTGGCGGACGCGCGGCGGAGCGGAGGTGGATCTTGTGCTGTATGGCGCCGAGTGCTTCGTCGCGGTGGAGGTCAAGCACGCCGCCCGCGTCCATGACGCAGACATCCGGCACCTGCGCTCGTTCGCCGTCGACTACCCGGAGTGCGTGCCCCTGCTGCTGCACCGGGGATCCCAGGCGGAGCGCCGCCGAGGCGTCCTCTGCCTCCCAGTGAGTCGGTTCCTGACCGAGCTGCGACCACAACGGACGTTGGCCGAGGTCATGGCCGCCGGATCTCGACCCAGTCCTGGAGGATGAAGGCGCGGTCGGTCCAGTACGTCCTGAACTCCAGCCGACGGCCCCCGCCGGGCGACTGGAACCGGACGTTGAACTCCTGAAACCGGTTGGCCGCGCCGAACTCCTGGCGACGCACCTCGCGCTCGGCGATCACGCAGTCGCCGCATTGCGGGCGGTCGCGGTCGAAGTCGTTGACCTCGAGGCGGAACACCGTGGAGTTGTCTGCGTTGTTGTTGTCCGTGCGCACCCGCACGACCATGTCGTAGACGCCGCCGGGGATGTCCCGGGTGTACGGCCCGAACACCAGGAGGCCGTCGTTGTCCAGGGGCGTCGACGCGCTCCAGCCCTCCCCGTCGCGGCGGCCGACGACGTGCCCCATGGCCCCGCTCTCCGCCTCGAACCTCCAGCGCAGCCGGACGCACTCACCGAACTGGCACTCCTCCTCGCCTCCGCACGGCGCGTCCTCGTCGGCGCGGCCGTCGCAGTCGTTGTCCCGGCCGTCGCAGACCTCCTCGCTTGGCCCCACGTCCGTGCAGGGGGTCAGCCGCCCGTCCTCGCAGCGGCTGCGCCCGGGCACGCACTGCCCGACGTCCGAGCCGCAGACGATGTTCTCGCCGGGCAGGCACTCACACGCCTCGTCAGCCTGCCCGTCGCAGTCGTTGTCGAGCCCGTCGCAGTCTTCGTCGGACTCCGGCTGGTGATGGCGGTCGTCGTGTAGGCCGTAGCGCTCGATGTCGCAGTCCAGCCAGCCGTCGGCGCCGCCGCAGGCCTTGGTTGATCCGGCGCACACGCCCTGGTCGAAGGCGCACCGCGGGGCGTCCAGCCCCTCGTCCACTGCGCCATCGCAGTCGTTGTCATCGCCGTCGCAGGTCTCCTCGCTGGGCTCACAGTCGGGCGGATCCGGATCCGGATCGGGGTCCGGGTCGGGATCCGGGTCGGGGTCGGGATCCGGGTCCGGATCCGGATCCGGGTCGGGATCGGGATCGCCCCCGTCCGGCTCGCCGCCATCCACCCCGGCGCCTCCCGCACCCCCCCCGGGATCGGTTGGGAACTCGGGTTCCCGGTCCGCGTACTCACCCGGCTGCGGGTCCTGCAGATCGTCGTCGGCGACGTCCACGTCGTCGCCCCCCCGACTCGCAGCGCTGGCGCAGCCCGCCAGCAGGCAGGTCAGGCCCCAGATCCAGCGGCGGGCCACCACGGGCACCGGGCGGATCCTAGTCCACCACCTCGGGATCCACCGTCGGCGTGCGAGGCAGCGTCGGCGTCTCCGAGGTCGCGTCCACCGCTGCGAGGACCCCGTCCTGCAGCGTGTCGCCCGGGTTGGCGTTGATGTGCTTGACCTGCGACCAGGCCACCACCTTGTTCCGGCCGGTCCGCTTGGCCATATACAGGGCGTCGTCCGCCCGCTTGATGATGCCCTCGGTGGTCTCCTCCGATCCCGTGTGGGCCGTCGACAGCGAGGCCAACCCGAAGCTCATCGTCACCGAGACCTCGCCGCCACCGTCCGGCAGCGCGATGGGGAGGGCCGCAAGACGAGCGCACAGCCGGGTCGCAGCGATGCGCGCCTCCTCCTCGGAGGTCTGGGGCATCACGACGAGGAACTCCTCGCCACCCCAGCGGGCGGGCAGGTCCACCTGCAGCCGCAGTTCGTCCACCAGCGTCTCGGCCACCTTCACCAGGACGGCGTCGCCGGCCGGGTGCCCGTAGGTGTCGTTGATGTTCTTGAAGTGATCGATGTCACACATCATCACGGTGACGTCGTCGTCGTAGCGGGCGGCCCGGCGCAGCTCCTGGCGCAGGCGATCGGTGATGAAGCGCCGCAGGAGCAGGCCGGTCAGATCGTCGCGGATGGCCATCTCGTACAAGCGCATCCGGGCGATGGCGATGGACGCCTGGCTGGCCATCGCCTCCAGGAGCTCGATGTCGTCGTCGGTGAACGGCCGCCCGTCGCGCCGGTTGCTCATGTTCAGGACGCCGATCACGTTGTCGTCCACCTTCAGGGGCAGGCAAAGCAGCGAGCGGACGAACGAGCCCTCCCGCTGGGTGAACGTCAGGTCCACCTCCGTGTCGTCAACCCGCACCGGCTGGCCGGTCTCGAGCACGCGCCCGGCGACCCCCTGGCCCCGGGCGAACCGGGTGCACTCCACCTCGCCGGCCTCGATCTTCCGGGTGAGCTCGGGATCCTGGAGCCCGGTGACGACGCGCACGGTCAGCTCGTCCGTGCCGTCCTCGAGGAGCATCAGGGAGCCCTTGTCGGCGTGCACGGCGTCGGCGGCGCGCTCCAGGATGATCCGCAGCAGCTTCGACAGGTCGGTGACCGCGGCCAGCGCACGCGCCACGTCGAACAGCATCGACAGGTTGTGCAGCGACTTGTCGAGGTCTCGCCGGGCGGCGGCCACCTGCGAGTACAGGCGCGCGGTGGACATGGCGACCGCCGCCTGGCTGGCCAGCGCGCCGAGGAACGACATGTCCGCCTCGTGGCGCTCTCCGTCCAGCGGGCCACCGGGCAGCCCGCCCAGCGTCACCACCCCCACCAGGGTGCCCTTGGTGACCAGCGGCGCCCAGAGCGCGGACTGCAGCGCTGCGACGCCGTGCTCCTCGAACATGGCGGGGAAGCGGGGCTCGCCCTCCGAGTCCACCACCGCGAAGGGCTCAGCGGCGAGCAGCAGACGCCACAGGATGCCCTCCTCGAGCGGGATCTCCACCAGCTCGCCCTCGGGCTCCAGGCCGGCGACGGTCATCACCCCCAAGCGGCGCTCGGTGTCGTCGTGGAGCAGGACCGCGCCCCTGCCGGCGGCGACCCGCTCCCGGAACATGGCCAGGGCGACCTCGCAGAGCGACTCGAGATCCAGCTCGTCGTGCAGCGCCTCAGAGGCCTTGAGCAGGGCCTGGTAGTCGAACAGCTTGTGATCGAGCTGAGCGTTGCGCACGCGCAGCTGATCGAGCCTGTCCTCCCCTGTGACGGTGCGGCTCATCTCCAGACAACCGCGAGCGTGAGCCGTGGGCACATGCCCACATCTTAGCATCGTGGCCAGTGTCCGGGGTCCGGGTTAGCCTGACTCGGGACATCGTCGGTCCGGAGCGCCCAGTGGAAGACATCCCCGCCCCCCGCCTGCCTGAGGATCTGCCGTGGTTCAACGTGGACCGGCCGCTGACCAAGGAGGACCTGCTCGGGCGCGTCGTGGTGCTCGACTTCTGGACCGGCTGCTCGGTCCACTGCCTGCAGACCGTGCCGGTCCTGGAGGAGGTGCGCGAGCGCCTGGAGGATCAGCCGGTCCTATGGATAGGCGTGCACACGCCCAAGTTCGATCTCGAGCTCGATCCGGACTGGGTCCGTGAGACGGTCCGTCGGCTCGGGATCCGCCACCCGGTGGTCGCCGACGTCGAGCGGAAGATCTGGGCCGACTACCGGGTCGAGGCCTGGCCTACCCTCGTGGTCGTCGGCCCGGACGGGATGATCTACGGCGCCGCTCCGGGCGAGCCCGACCCTGCGCCGCTGGAGCGGGTCGTCCGCGAGGTGTTCGAGCATTACGAGCACGAGCGCCGGGCCACGCCGGTGCCCGTCGCCACGGAGCAGCTGCCGCTTCGCCCCGAGGCCGCCGGCGCGGGATCGCTGGCCTACCCCGGCAAGGTGTACGCCACCGCAAAGGGCCTGTTCATCGCCGACACGGCCCACAACCAGATCGTGGCCTGTGAGCTGCTCGACGACGGGACGGCGCGGGAGGCCCGCCGGTTCGGCAGCGGCGACGCCGGGTTTGTCGATGGCGAGGCGGATCGCGCCGAGCTGTACGCACCCAACGGCATGTCGCTGGACCCCGACGGGGTCGCGCTGTTCGTCGGCGACACCGGCAACCACGCCATCCGCCGGATCGACCTGGTGGGGGGCGACGTGACCACGGTCGCAGGCACCGGCGAGCGGGGCCATGAGCCGCCGCCCGCGGGGCTCCTGCAGGCAACGTCGGTGCACCTGCGGTCTCCGTGGGACGTGGTCTGGGACCAGGAGCGGGGGTTCCTGACCGTCGCCATGGCGGCGAGCCACCAGCTGTACCTGTACGAGCCGACCCACGGCGGGCTGGCCATCCTCGCGGGCGTGGGAGCCCAGGCGCGGGAGGACGGCTCGATGGAGGAGGCGTCCTTCGCGCAGCCTTCCGGGCTCGCGTTCCTCGATGACAAGCTGTACGTCGTCGACGCAGAGACCTCCTGCGTCCGAGCGGTGGACTTCGCGGCGCGGACAGTGACCACCGTTTGCGGCGGCGACCTGTTCGACTACGGCGACCGGGACGGCCAGGGCGACGAGGTCCTGCTGCAGCACCCGGTCGGCATCGTGGCCGATCCCGAGCGCAGCCGGCTGCTGATCGCCGACACGTACAACCACAAGATCAAGGAGCTCCTCACCGACGGGACCGTGCGCACGCTGTACGGCAGCGGTGAGGCGCTGCGCACCACGGTGGAGGGCGACGGCCCCTCTCCCCACAGCGTTCCCGACAAGGCCGGGCCGGGCGTCGCGATGTTCTACGGGCCCGAAGGCTTGGATGTGCGGGAGGGCAGGCTGTACGTGGCCGACACCGCCAACCACCGGATCGTCGCCATCGATCTGGCCACCGACGACTGCTGGGTCGTCATCGGCGCGCCCGCCAAGCACTGACGCGACCGCGGCTCGGCCGCGTGCGAAGCGTCCAGCACAGCCCCTGCTACCAGGTGACCCGGTCGGTCACCACAAGGAGGGGCGCAGATGCATTCACTGCGGTCGTGTCAACGGAACAGGCTTGTCAGATTGGTCGGGGCGTTGCTCGTTTGTGCGACCGCCGCGTGTGGTGGGCAGGAGTCCGCCAAGGTGGAGCAGCCGGAGGAGGACCCGGCGCTCGTGGCCGCGCGGGCGGAGCGGATCCGGCGGCTGTCCATGCCAGGGACCGACCCCGCCCACGACCGGCTGACCGGGGGCACGATCAAGCTCAGCGCCGCCGCCGATGAGCTGGTGCTCGCCGATCCGGATGGCCGGCAGCTCCTGTTCGTCCCGCTGGAGGGCGGGGGCGCCCCGACGACGCTGAAGCTGCCTGGCGTCCCGCACCACCTGGTGGTCTCAAAGGACGAGGACGTGCTGGTCACGCTGCCCTGGGACGGCCTGCTGGTCCGCGTGCGTCGACCCTCCGGCGAGGCGCCGGAGATCGTTGACCGGCCCATGCGCGCCGGGGTGGCCCCCTGGGACGTCGCGATCCACCCCACCTCCGACCCTCCCCGGGCGTTCGTCACCGACGCTGGGATCGGCCAGCTCGTGGTGGTCGACCTCGACGCCTGGGGGATGGCGGCGCCGGTGCCGCTGGCGGCCCAGCCTCGGGCGGTGGCGCTGCACCCGACCGGCCGCCTGGCCGTCGTGACCCACCTCAACGGGGGCGACCTGTCTGTGCTGAAGGTGGACCACGGCCTGCCCGAGCGCGCCAACCGGTCGGCGCTGAGCGCCCACGCCGCGCAGCCGGGGATCCAGCCTGCGGTGGGGTGGATCGAGCCCACTCGGGCGCTGTCGGTGGTGCCCTCCCACAGCGGCCACCGCTGGTACGTGCCCCACCTGGCGCTGGACGTGGACGCCGCAGGGACGGGCTCTGGGCCCAGCGGCGGGTTGGCCCGGTTCGCCAGGCCGGACGCCCCGCCGGCGGCGCCGACGATGACCGTGCTGCGCAGCGGCAACGGCCGCCCGATGGAGACGCTCGAGGGCTACTGCGGCAAGCCTTGCGACTGGGAGCCATTCCCGGCCGCAGAGGTGGCGCTGCAAGACATCGAGGGGCTGGACCCCCGCTTGTCGTTGGGGAGCCAGGACGCGGTGGCCGTGGCCCACGTGGAGCAGGAGAAGGTGGTGCTGGTGGCGATGCGCGGCACCGACGACGTGGTGATCTACGACGACACCAACGACCACGTGCCGTTCGCTCCTATCGGGCGCATCGCCGCCGGCTGCGCGCAGCCCGAGGGGCTCGCCGTGGCGCGGGATGGGGGCAGCGTGTGGATCCACT
>PVBE010501214.1_pt1 | contig 11106 bp, 10 predicted proteins | sample 1631181 | NCBI WGS metagenome assembly PVBE01 (sample SAMN08397723, study PRJNA350692) | Marine metagenome, whole genome shotgun sequencing project. | isolation source: water | place: Pacific Ocean | collected 2012-04 | reverse complement strand
CAGGTGATCAACGCAAGTGAGCAGTGCGATACAGCAGCGGCCATTAAGGTTGATAGGACGTAGGGCGGGGGCTGTCCCCCGCCTGGCACGGACGCGGAGGGTTCGAAGGAGCCGAGCACCGAAGCCCCCGCGCTACATGTGTAGAGGTTGATCAACCTAAAAATAGAACGCTCTGGTCAACCAGGAACACCGAATGTTCAACGTGGGGGACGTGCGAAGGTGGGCGGCGAGCCGCCTGGCGGCTCGTTTGGCCTACCACGTCAAAGATGGCGCCCCGTGTAGGGTGCACTGAGGCTTCTGAGCGGCCGCCCCATTTTCCATTTCGAATTTTGTATTTTGTATTTTGTATTGCTCAGGTCTTGTCGAAGTACCTGCGCTCCAACTGCCTCACGGGCAGCCCCTTGCTGGCGGGCACGCTGTCGGCGTGCTGGATGGCCCGGGAGAAGATGCGGGCGCTGATGGCCTCGGCGGCCTCGTCGCGGTAGTAGGCGTAGCTGGGCCAGTCGTTGACGTCGATGATCAGGATGCGGCCGTCTTCCCGCAGCACCGCGTCGCCACCGTAAATCTCCAGGCCCAGGCGGCGCACCAGCTTCTCGATGGTCTCCCGGTGGTGGCCAAAGGCCATGGGCGAGACCTTGCGGTCCTGCTCGGTGTACCAGCGGAAGAAAGGGGTGCCGAGCACGCCGTAGAACTTGATCACTTGCCCCGGCACGTGCTGCTGCACCGCCGCGGTGTGGATCCCCCGGCGGGCGAAGTCGGCCAGCTGGGAGACACAGTCGCCGTGGTCGTGGACCCGGGCCACGTCGCCCTCCTGAGTGGAGTGCACGTCGCCGCGCTTGATCCAGACCGAGTCCCGGCCGCGCATCATGTCGGTGAGCTCGCCGTTGGGCCGGGCGGTGTTGACCAGCACGGTGGAGGGGACCATGTCGCAGTCCGGCCCGAGCAGGGGGTAGAGGTTCTGCCGGTGGCAGGCCTTCACCGCGCCCGGGCTGTTGAGGATCAGTCGACCCTGCTGCTCGTCATCGGCCAGCACGTCGTTGGCCTCGGCCCCCTGGCACATGGAGAAGACCACGTCGGTATCGATGGAGACCTGGCCCACCTGCTCCTCGGTGAGCAGATCGATGCTGCACCCCATGCGGCGAAGCAGGCGACAGGTGGCCTCCAGGATCAGCCGGTCGTTGTCGGCGTGCTGGAACGGGGAGAATGTCTTGGCGCGTTGTATCCCAGTGAGCTGCACGGCTAAGTCCTAAATAAGCTGCCGAAGCTCCACCTTATCAGAGGTGTGCTCCGTCAGAAAAGCCCGGGCCACGTCCATGTCCTCCGGCCGGTCGACATCGACGGCCTTGGACAGGCGAAAACCACGCACTTCGGCGTCGCTTTCTACCACAGAGCCCAGGAAGTTACGTAATTTTTTCATGCCCCTGGTCACCGCTGTCTCCAGCAGTGGCATCACGGAGGGGCTCATGCCGTACAGGCCCACGGTGCAATACGGTGACCCCGCGGCCGCCTGGCCCAGGCTGGTGACGCGCTGGCTCTCCGCCTCCACGCCGATGAGCAAGGGTTTTTCGTCGTCCACGAAGTCGGTATAGGAGAGCAGCACGTCCACCTCGGGGTGGTCGATGAAGCTGCGGATGAAGCCGGCCGCCTCGTCCGGCACCATGATGGAGTCCACGGTGCAGAGGATGAAGCGGTCGTCGCCCAGCAGCTCGGACAGCTCGAAGAGGCTGTGCATGGAGCTCTCGGTGGTCTTGACCACGGAATGTACGGGCACGGGTGGATGAAGATCGTTCACATGGGTGGCTATGCTGGTCATGCGCTCGTTGACGATGAAGGCCACCTCATCGATGCCGTTGTCCCACAGCAGGCGGAGGGTGCGCTCGATGAGCGTCATGCCGCCCAGCTCCACCAGGGGCTTGGGCACGGGGATCCCGGCCTGTTGAAGCCTGGATCCGTCTCCCGCTGCGATGATGCCTGCTTTCATGTCAACGCTTCGTCCACATTGGTCCGAGCCGTCAGCAGTGCACTATCAATGCCAGGTTTCACGGCGCCCCCCTCACCCCCCGGATCCCGGATCCCCGGCGCAGATCCGCAGGGCCTCCTCGAGGCAGCTCACCACGTGGTCGGCGGCGGACTCGTCCCCCTTGCCGAACACCCGGTCACCCCGGATCCAGCAGGTGGTCAGGCCCAGCTCCTTGGCCGGCATGATGTCGTTGGTCAACGAGTCTCCCACCATCGCCGCCCGCTCGGCGGGCACGCCCAGTTCGCCGAGCACATGGTGAAAAAATGCGTGATCTGGCTTTCTTAGGCCGACAATCGCCGAACAGTAGACCCGGCCGACCAGCCCCTCGAGGCCGGTCTCGGCCAGGATCTTCGGCAGGTTCGGCGTGAAGTTGGACACCAGCGCCATGCGGTACGCCGGCCCGTGCTGCGCCAGCAGCCCCCTGCTGTGCTCCAGCTTGGCCTGCACCGGCACCAGCACCCGGTCGGTGACCCGCTGCGCGGCTTGCTCCGGGGTACCGTCCACCCGTACGGTACCGGGTGGCAGTACGGTGTCAGGTGGTGAATCTTCACCACCCCCTGTCCGATGATTGAACACCACCACTGAACGCTCGATCAGTAACTGCAGCATTCGCCGCACCTGCCACAGCACGTGGTCCCGCAGGCCGAGCCGGGCGACGTCGGGGTAGACGTCCAGGTCCCGCTCCGACTGAAGGAAGGCACCGTCCAGAGCCTTGCGCTCCAGGTCGATGCCTGCCTCTGTAAACGACATCGCGTAGATGGTGGACCAGTGGACGCCGTCGCTGTCCAGGGTGCCGCCAAAGTCCAGCAGCAGCGCCTCCGGCCGGGCGGCCGTCACTTGAGGTCCTGAGGCGCTCGCGCGTCGCCACGCCTGAACAGGGGTACGACGTAGCGGTAGAACAGGATGGAGCACGAGGTGACGACAGCGCCCAGGGTGATGAAGCCCATCATCACCCGTAGCTCACCGGGGATGGCGAAGACCACACAGAGGAAGACGTAGGTGTCCCGGCGCACCAAAAACCGGATGCTCTCCAGGATCCGTGCGCCCCGGGTCTGGGGGGCGGCCTCGCTGAAGGCGGCCGGCTTCACGCCGTTTTCCTTGGCCTTCTCCTCCTCGTCCTCCTCCTCCCAGGGCATCTTGAACTTGTTCAGGTCGCCGCAGCCGACCACGGTGAGCAGGTAGTGGTACTGCAGGCCGATGGCGATCAAAAAGCCCACCGTGGCCACCACCCCCAGCACCAGATAGAGCGAGGAGTCGTAGTAGCGCCAGCATCCCACGGCCGCGCCGGTGAAGAACGCCAGATTACTGATATCGTCGGAGATGGTGTCCAGCCACTGGCCGGTGCGGGACTCCAGCAGCTTGGCCCGGGAGATCTCGCCGTCGATGCCGTCGAGGATGCCGTTGAGCTCGAAGATCAGCGCGGCCGCCAGCAAGGTCCAGTAGGTGCCCTGGGCCGCGATGAGGCCGCAGGCCACGCCGGCCACGCCGGCGAGCACCGTGATGGCGTTGGGGTGGATCGGCAGCCGCATCAACGGTCGGCTGATGGCCAGGGAGATGTAGCGGTCGTACTTGGCCACCGCGCCGTCCACCGGCTTGCGCAATGAGACCATCAGGGCGTCCTCGGCGCGCTTGCTGTCCGCCGGCTCGCGGATCTGCACCGCCTCGAGCTCCAGCTCCACACGCTCCAGCTTCTCCTCGCCGTCCAGGGCGTCGAGCAGCTCGTCCGGACCGAGATCGCGGTGGCGCTCCAGGGCCGCGGTGGAGAGCAGGGCCGGGCCGCTGTCCGCCGTGGGGGCCAGGGCCCCGTCCACCGGCGCCGACTCCCGGGCCAGCTGGGGGATGAAGCGGCCGAAGGTGACGTCGGCGGGCCAGTAGAGCACCTCGTCCGCGCCGTCCAGGGCGTCCGCCTCCAGCACCGCGCCGAAGCCCACGCCCTCGTCCTCCAGCCACGTCTGCTCCATGGTCACGCGGGCGGTGCGGCCCACCAGGCCTTCGAGCTCCTCCCGCTCGTCGGGGTGGGCCAGCAGCAGGGCCCGGGTGTACAGCGGCTCGGCGCGGCCGTCTCCGCCGCCGTCGTCCACACGCTGGAGGGCCAGCATGGTGCGGTCCAGGGCGGGGATGCCGGCCACCATGGCGGCGGTGAGTTTGGCGTCGGGCAGGGAGCGGAGATCGAAGATGACCGTCTTGGTGTTCATGATGGTTCACATAAGCTAAGTCTACGTTTGTTTACAACACGGCCTCGGCTGCGCTGGTCTCGCGTGATCTGATGCACAGTCTCGACCCATTCTCCTCAGGGGGCAAGAATCGGACCACTGTGTTACATTTCTCGGCGATTCGATCAAGGAGCAGAACCAATGCGTGGATTCGCCCGCGTCAGCGCGGCAGTGCCAGTATGCGCCGTCACCGACTTCGAGACCAACCGCCGAAACACCCTGGCGCTGTGGCGCGAGGCCCACGAGCAAGGGTGCGACCTCGTGGTCTTCCCCGAGCTCGGCCTGAGCGCGTACACCGCCCGGGACCTGCTGTCAAACTCCCACTTGCTGGACCAGTGCCTCGACGCGCTCTGCTGGCTGGCCGACAAGGGCGCGCACCTGCGGCCCATGGCGGTGGTGGGGCTGCCCCTGCGGGTGGGCTCCGGCCTCTTCTCCGTGGCCGCGGCGGTGCAGGGCGGCAAGGTGCTGGGCCTGGTGCCCAAGGCCTACCTGCCCAACACCCGCGAGTTCGAGGAGGGTCGCTGGTTCCGCCCGGGCACCGAGGTGCCGGACGGCGCCACCGTGCAGCTGCGCGGGGCCGAGGCGCCGTTTGGCACCGACCTGCTCTTCACCGCGAGGCAGCAGCCCGACCTGGTGGTGGGGCTGGAGATCTGCGAGGACTACTGGGTGCATGTGCCGCCCAGCGCCTTCCAGGTCTCGGCCGGGGCCACGGTGGTGGCCAACCTCTCGGCCTCCAACTTCACCGTGGGCAAGGCCGAGATCCGCCGGCTGCTGGCCCAGGCCACCTCGGACCGCGGCATGTGCGCCTACCTCTACGTGGCCGCCGGACCCGGCGAGTCGTCCACAGACCTGGCCTTCGACGCCGACGCCTTCATCTGCGAAAACGGCCGCGTGCTAAAGGAGTCACGGCGCTTTTTGCGGGAGAACCAGCTGGTGGTGGCCGACGTGGACCTCGAGCTGTTGCTGCAGGAGCGGCTGACCACCAACAGCTTCGGCGACTGCTCGGCCCAGAACCGGCGTACCTTCCGGCGCGTGCCCTTCGAGGCCGCGGGCCCCGCGGCCAACACCGACCTGCGGCGGGCCGTGTCGGCCCACCCGTTTCTACCCCACGACCCGTCCACCCTGGCCACTCGCTGCTGGGAGATCTTCGAGATCCAGACCAACGCCCTGATGACGCGCATAGCAGCCATCGGCCTGGACACCCTGGTGCTCGGCGTCTCCGGCGGGCTGGACTCCACCCAGGCCGCGCTGGTGGCCGCCGGCGCCCTCGACCTGCTGGGCAAGCCCCGGGAGAACCTGCGCTTCGTCACCATGCCCGGCCTCGGCACCACCTCCCTTACCCGGGGCAACGCCGAGCGCCTGGCCGACTCCCTGGGCGCCACCTTCGCCACCATCGGCGTGTCCGAGGCCACGCGCATGGTCCTCGAGGACGTGGCCCACCCCGCGGCCCAGGGCGCCAAAACGGTGGACGAGCTGCTGGACCGCCTGCGCCAGGAGCCCGAGCTGGGCGACGCCACCCTGGAGAACGTCCAGGCCCGCCTGCGCACCCTGGTGCTGATGACCCTGGCCAACCAGCACGGCGGCCTGGTTGTGGGCACCGGCGACCTTTCTGAAAAAGCCCTGGGCTGGGCGACCTACGCCGGGGACCACATCGCGATGTACGACGTCAACGCGGGCGTGCCGAAGACGCTGATCCAGTTCGTCATCCGCTGGGTGGCCAACGAGCGGGTCGGCACCTGGACCGCCGGCGCGCCAGAGGAGCTGCGCGAGACCCTCTTCTCCATCCTCGACACGCCCATCTCGCCGGAGCTGCTCCCCACGGACGCCCAGGGCCAGATCGCCCAGCTCACCGAAAAGGCCATCGGCCCCTACGAGCTGCACGACTTCTTCCTCTACCACTTCGTGCGCCACGGCGCCCGGCCCGCGCGCATCCTCGACCTGGCTCAGATCGCCTTCGAGGGGCGCTACGACCTGCCGACCCTCGGGCGCTGGCTCAAGGTCTTTTTGTGGCGCTTCTTCTCCAACCAGTTCAAGCGCTCCTGCACGGCGGACGCGGCCAAGGTCGGCATGGTGGCGCTGTCACCCCGCGGGGACTGGCGCATGCCCTCCGACGCCCGGGTCACCTCCTGGATCGAGGAGGTCGAAGCATACCTCGCATGAATGTTGGTGCTAGGTCCAAATCTCTGTTATTAAAACAGTTCGTTGAAAAAGGGAGGCACGCACCATGGAGTTTTTGTTCGGTGGTGATTTCGTAGACCAGTTGGTGTCCAAGGCCAAAAAGGACCCGGAGCTGGCCCTGGCCCTGGCCCACGAGGTCATGGGCATGGTGGATCCCCAGAAGCTCGAGGCGTACCTCATGGCGGGGGACGTACCTGCCGACCTGCTGACAAGTCGGCTGATGGCCGATCCGGCCGCCACCCTCGCCGAGCTCCACGCTCTGGCGGAGCGCCTCAACCCGCCGAGGAAGAAGCCGAGGAAGAAGCCGAAGAAGGTCGCCCGGGCCAAAAAGGCCCCGGCCAAAAAGCCCGCCCGGCGCAAGCGCCTGACCCGCGAGGAGGCCGAAAAAAAGAAGGCCGCCATCGTGGCCTTCCTCAAGAAGAACCCCTGGTCGGGCCGCAGACAGATCGCCGAGGTGGCCGAGGTGGAAACCCAGGCCGTGTACGCGCGGCTGATGTCCGAGCTGCGGGAGACCGGACAGGTGGTCTCCAGAGGCCAGAAGGCCAAGACGCGCTACGCTGCGGGGGAGAAGGGCAATAAGGGCAAAAAGGGCAAGGGGAAAGCCAAAAACAAGGGCAAGGGGAAAGCCAAGGGCAAGGGCAAGGGGAAAGCCAAGGGCAAGGGCAAGGGTAAGGGCAAGTAGCTGCCCTACTGCACCTCGTCCTTTTCGAACGACAGGTCCTCCTTACATCGTCCACAGATCGGGTTCATCGTCCGCACGCGCTTGAGGCTCATGCGGTTCTTGGCCTGACACTTGTCGCAGAGCACCAGCAGGTAGCGCGAGGGGAGCTCCTGCTCCTGCTCCAGGGCGGCCTTCAGATCCGACAGCGGGTCGCCGGGGTAGCTGCTTTTTTTCCCCTGCGGCGGGGCGTCGGCCTCGCCGGCCTCGGGGGGCGGCGCGCCGCCGGAGCCGGACCGCATGCGGGCTATCTCGGCGTCCAGCTCCAGCTGCCGGAAGCGGGCCTCGATCTCGGCGCTGCGGCCGTCGAGGAAGTCATCAAGATCGTCGGGGTCCATGGCAGGCTCCTGGGCAAGAAGTTCGCTTCGTCCGGTCCAGACGGTTAGTATATGAAAATATATGGTGAAGCTGTCAGCAAATATTGCTGGTTTTCTGTTTCTCCTGTTGGCCTTCCTCCTGCTCATTGGCATGCAGCTCGTGTTGGTGTCCAGCCTCGAGTCCAGGATGGAGCGCCTCCAGCGATCCCACGCGTTCTGGGCCAGGGGAGTGCACCTGGACCTGCTGAACAAGATGGCGGGCGCGCCCCGAACCGAGGTGATGCACACCCTGCGGCGAGAGCTGGCCAAGACCCCCGAGGGGTGCTGCGGTCAGCAGGGCGCCAGCCTGCGCCAGGCGGTCAAGGCCTGCGCGCGCAAGCGCCACGCCTGCGCCGGCCTGCAGCGCCAGATGGAGCTGGTGCGGGCCGAGTCCCAGTCGCGCTTCAACCTGTTTTCCAACGGGGGCAACCTGGTGATGGTGGCCCTGGCCCTGGCCTTCCTCGGCCTGGGCGGCACCCTGGCCTGGATGGCCCGGGGGTCCCTGCGCCTGCTGGCGGTCCTCGGCGGCCTCTGCTGGAGCGCCAGCCTCGGGCTGCAGATCCACCTCTTCTCCGTGGACAACCGCCAGGTGATGGACGCCACCTCCGTGGCGCGGCTGGTGACGCGCACCCGCCTGGCCATCACCCTGGCGCCGGCCACCATGAGGACCGAGCTGGACCGCCTGCTCACCGATCTGCGCCAGGCCCGGGGCATCCCGCCGCCCCAGCGCGGGCCCCTGGAGCTGTCCCTGCGCAAGTGCATCCAGGCGGCCCAGAACGAGATGGCCCGCCAGGCGCGCTGCCGGCGGACGCCGCGCCTCTGCTTCAGGCCCCGGGTGAACCAGGTGGCGGTGGCCTGCCCGCGGGTGATGATCTCCCTGGCCCGGGCCCAGGCGGCCAGCCGCGGCGCCCCCCTGGGCAACCAGTCCCTGGTCTGGCTGGTCTCCTGGCTGCAGATCTCGTCGGTGCTGCTGCTGCTGCTGCTGCTGTTGCTGGCCGGCATGGACAAGCGGCGGCGACACAGAGCGCGCGACGGCCCGTGAGCCGCTGCAGATCTATTCGGTTCGATGGTATATTACATATGTTTCGTGGTTCATCTTGGCCCATTTCACAGGGGATAGGGCATGGCGTGGCGACCGTAGACCAGTGTATCGATACTGCCTCGAGCCGGATGTCGTTGAGGGACGATGGCGTCGTCGAGTTGAGGTTCAAGCCAAGGGCAACCCTGGACGTGGAGCAGAGCCGGCAGCTCGTGAGGACCATGGCGGCGCTGGTCGGGGCAGGGCAGACCGCGCCGCTGATGGTCATCATGGGCGGCCTCTCCGAGCATTCACCGGAAGGCCGGGAGTACTTCTCCCAGAGCGACGAGGCCGCCAGCGTTGCTACCCGGGTGGCCATCGTCGTCGGCTCCCTGACCTCCAGCGTCATGGGCAATCTGTTCATCTACATCTACAAGCCGCGGATCCCCACGCGGCTCTTCACGGACGAGACGAACACGCTGCGGTGGTTGTGGTCGGACCGATGACGGATCGACCGATCACGCTCGTCGGGCTCGAGGATCAGATCGCGGGCGTCCTCACTGGCCTGATCCAGATCCTCCAGGGCGACTATGGCAACAGGCTACCGGTGGGCGATCCGGATGATCCGGTGGACGCCATCCACCTGGCCATCAACCTGACGGCCGAGCAGCTGGAGATTCGGGAAAAGGACCAGCACAGGTCCAGGGAGATAATCCAGCATCTCAACTCTGTCCTCCTGGCCATTCGCAATGTCAGCCAGCTGATCATCAGAGAGAAGGATCCGATGCAGCTGATCGATCAGACCAGCCGCAGCCTGATCGAGACCGGGGGGTATCAAACGGCGTGGATTGCGCTGTTCGATGACGCGCACCGGCGCGTCCGCGTGGTCGGAGCAGGGTTTGACTGGTCCCTCACGGAACTCACCACGCTGCTCGAAGCCGGGAATTACCCGCCGTGCTGCGACGCGGCCCTCTCCGGTGATGACGACGTGGCGATCACCACGCCGGCCACGGGATGCGACAGGTGCCAGCTGGAGCGATGCAAGTGCGATCACGCTCTGACCGCCCGCCTGGAGCACGAGGGCAAGGTCTTCGGCCTGCTGTCGGTGGGCATCCCGGCCCAGTTCGCGGAGGTCGAGGAGTATGGCACACTCGGCGCCGCCATCGCGCGCGACCTCGCCTTCGCCCTGAACCACCTGGAGGTCGCCAGGCAGCAAAGGGCGGCCGAGCAGACCATAAGAAAATCCGAGATCAACCTGAGGAAGCTGTTCGAAGGCTTCACCGACGGCGTCCTGTTGACCGATCTGCAGACCGGGGTGTACCACCTGGCGAACCGCGCCCTCTGCAGGATGACCGGCTACACCCTGGAGGAGATCAGGAGCCTCGCAGTCGGCGGGATCCACCCGGTGAATAAAGCCCGGCGGGTGAAGGAAGAGCTCGAGCGCCTCGCCAGCCGCGAAACGTCGACGGCGGTGGACATCCCGATACAGCGCAAGGACGGCACGGTCTTTTTGAGCGACATCACCATGGGCCAGGTCGAGCTGGAGGGAAAGGCCTACTCCATGGCGGCGATCAGGGATGTCACGGAGCGCAAGAAGATGCAGTCCCGTCTCGCTCAGGCCGACCGTTTGGCGAGCCTCGGCATGCTCTCAGCCGGCGTGGCCCACGAGATCAACAACCCGCTGACCTACGTGCTCTACAACATCGAGAGCCTGCTCGACGACATGCCGGACGTGCTCGAGAGCCTGGTGAAGCTGAAGCGGGGGCTCGGCCCCGAGCGAGCGAGAGAGGTCCTCGGGGAGAGGTACCGCGGCATCGCCTCCGGTGGGATGAGCGACTTCATGGAACGCATCCTGTACACCGCCGAGGGAGCGCGCCGCATCAGAGACATCGTCCGGGACCTCAAGACGTTCTCCCACGTGGACGAGGAGCGCCTGGTCTCCGTCTCCGTCAATGACGCCCTGGAAAGCGCCATCAACATGGCCTTCAACGAGATCAAGTATCGCGCGAGGATAGTCAAGGACTACGGCGAAGTGCCGCTCCTGGTGGCCAACGACGGCAAGCTCGCGCAGGTCTTCCTCAACCTCCTGTTCAACGCCGCCCAGGCCATCGAGGAGGGGGACGTCGCCAACAACGAGATCAGGGTGCGGACCTGGACCGAAGGAGGGGGAGTGGCAGTGGAGCTCAGCGATACGGGGCCGGGCATCCCCGAGGAAGACCTGGACCACATCTTCGACGCATTCTACACCACCAAGGGGGTTGGCGAGGGGGCCGGCCTGGGGCTGGCCATCTGCAACAACATCATCACGAACATGGGCGGCACCATCGACGCCGAGAGCGTGCCGAACGGGGGTGCTCGGTTCACCATCCGCCTGCCGGTGAACCAACCGTCCCCGACCGAAAAGGCGACCCGGAAGGCGCCTAGTGTGCGGTCGACCACAAGAGGGAGGATCCTGATCGTCGACGACGAGCCGAACATCGGGGGGCCATGGCGCGGGCCGTTTCGAGCAACTACGCCACCGTCGTCGCGCAGTCGGGCACGGAGGCCAAGGGCATCCTGGAGCAGGACCGCGTCTTCCACGCCATCATCTGCGATCTGATGAT
>PVBE010268040.1_pt1 | contig 11106 bp, 12 predicted proteins | sample 1631181 | NCBI WGS metagenome assembly PVBE01 (sample SAMN08397723, study PRJNA350692) | Marine metagenome, whole genome shotgun sequencing project. | isolation source: water | place: Pacific Ocean | collected 2012-04 | reverse complement strand
CGCTTGTTGCGGGACAGCCGGGGATCGCAGAGATCTGCCTCCCTGGCAGGGTCGACGTTTTATTCGCGCGCCTCGACAAGAGACGTATCTTTGCCGCCTGGACCTTGCTGTTCTACGCACTATGGCACAGCGCCCACATTCTCGGCATGGCCGGAGATGGCGATGTTTTCGATTGCCTTGCCGACTCTGCCAGGTGGGGTTAGCGCTATTGAAGAAAGAAGCCGACTTGCGTCGGCTCCGGCAGTACGTCCGAAGGTGCTTGAGGCTTGTTCTCCACCCGCACCCACCACTCACACTACACCTTCAATTGCGGGCCATCATGCGCGAAAGACAAATTTCTTGCGATGTTTTTCGGCGCTGCCTCCAGCTCCGGGCCCAAATTCGGCGACCCATGCATGCTACAAAATGACCCAAGTCCGACATTCGAAAAGACTGGCCGACAACATATGAATGCGGATAGGCCAGCTGCGGCAAGTGTTGTTTGCATCGACGAAATGCGCCTGTGCCTCAAAACCATCCGGCATGCGAGCCTGGCACCTACTCAACCTGAGATACCGAGGCGATATGAGTGGGCGGTTCACCTTGAGAAAGAAATTCTCGCCAGCCGCCAAATCCTGTGATGTCTATCGCACTGTCCAGGCCATCCTGCTCACAAATAAAGCCTTTCACCCAACCGCTCACAGCGAGTTCGAGCGTGCCTATGCCGAGCGGTGGCGGGATGTCCTTGATGAATGCGCCGACCGCAGCCAGCGGCAACGCCCACACCTCGAGGTAGATGGCTGCGCCGTCGGCATCGCGCACCAACCCAGGGCGCGCCGGCCCGTCGCCCGCAAGGGCGTAAAGCCGATAGCGGGGCACGGTGCGATCGGCGCGCAGAAAGCGTGCGCCGTGTCGGGTCAGCTCGCCGTTTAGCGCCATGCCGGACATGTGGGCGCCAACAACGGCAAGCTCAAGCTCGCCAGCTTCGGTGTGGTTTTCAGACCTAGCCGGCGGTGGCACGGTAGCGCTGGGCGCCGTGGCGTGATGAACCGCCGCGGCCAACGCCGCGATTTCGGCGTCGTTACCGGCGGGGGCAAGCAAGGTGACTCCGCCAGGAAGCCCGTCTCGGCGCGGGGACACAGGCACCGCCACACCGCACAAATCGAGAAGGTTGACGAAATTGGTGTAGGTGCCCAGCAAGGCATTGGTACGAATAGGGTCGGCCTCCACCTCTACAACACTGTAAAGCTTAGGTACGGTTGGCACACAAATCATATCAACAGTGGCCATCAGCGTCTGCGCCGGTCGCTTCAATTCGGCGAAGCGGTAAAACCCGTGGAACACGTCATGGGCACCGAGGGTCGCGGCCTTTCCGATGACCTCGCGTGTCACCGGATGCAGTGCCCCAGGATCATCCCTGAGTAACGACTCAACCACCGCATAGCGCTCAGCGATCCACGGTCCCAAGTAAAGCAAGTCGGCTATCTCGTAGAAGACCGAGAAATCCAGTTCGACGATGTTCGCGCCGAGCTCCCGCAGCGCTTCAAGCGCGCCTTCGAACATATCAGATTGGATCGCGTCACCGAAAAACCGCCGTGTCACGGATGAAGGAACGCCCACCTTGACCTGCGTCGGCAACGCGCTGGACGCACGCACGGGCATCGGTCGTGAGTACGGGTCGTCGGCATCATAGGCCGCGACCGCGCGATATGCGCGCTCGGCGTCGGCTACTGAAAGAGCGAATATGGATACCGTATCGAGCGTGCGGCACGCTGGCACGACACCAACGGTCGAGATTAGGCCGCACGACGGCTTGAGACCGACGATGTTGTTCATGGCTGCTGGCACGCGGCCTGAGCCAGCGGTATCGGTTCCGAGCGCGAAGCTGACTATGCCGTGCGCCACGGCGACGGCGGAGCCAGAGCTCGAGCCACCTGGAACGAGCGAGGGATCGCACGCATTGCGCGGTGGCGCAAAGGGCGTCCGCAGTCCGACCAATCCCGTCGCAAACTGATCGAGATTGGTCTTGCCCACGGGAATCGCGCCCGCCGCGCGCAGCCTGGTGACACAGGTGGCATCGCGCTCGGCCACATAAGCAAAAGCGGGACAGGCCGCGGTCGTCGGCATCCCAGCGACGTCAATGTTGTCCTTAACCGCAAATGGCACGCCCCACAACGGATAGGCCACGGGATCGAAAGGCGAGAGAGCCAGCGCCGCAACCGAAAGCGTGTCAGCATCGGCGATGTGCAAGAAAATGCCAGGATCCTGCGCCCGCTCAACGCGTGCCAAGACCTCCCTCATCATAGCCACGGGATCGGCGCCCGCGGCATAGGCCGTGTGCAGGCTCGGCACATCGAAGGCTAGGTCATTCATCGCTCGCCTCGAGGAAGCGGACCGGTCTTTCCCAATGGATCAATATTACGCAACCCGACTCGGACCATACGGAATGCTCGCTGCCTAAGGGGTTGAAGACCACGCTGCCCGCCTCATAGTCGCCATGTTCGTCCGATTGCGCACCGTCCAGCACCATGATCGTTTCCAGGCCTTCGTGACGGTGCCGCTGCACCGTGGCGGCGGGAGCGTAGCGCAATAAAGCAACCGCCGGCTCTCCCACTATCAGGCGACAAATTTCCACGCCGCCGGCGAAGGGCTCAAACGTCATGTCGCGCCAACTTCCAACCAGCAACCCAGGCAAAGCAATCTCAGCCACGACTTAGTCCTTCCAAAATTTCGTCCACAGTTGCCGCCCAACCAACAATGCCGCCCTGCGCTACAATCATATCGATGGTCGCGGCTTTGAAGGCGGGAAAGTAACTCTCTGTCGCGTCCGTTGCGAGCAGGCAGTCGAATCCGCGGTCGTTGGCTTCGCGCATAGTGGTTTGCACACAAACTTCTGTCGTGACGCCGGCAAGGACGAGCTGACGAATACCAGTACTGGACAAGTGGTTTGTGAGATTAGTGTTAAAGAATGCTCCCTTGCCAGGCTTGTCGATGACCGCTTCTCCTGGCAAGGGCGCCAGATCGGGAACGATCTCGGTCCCGGGTTCTCCGGCGATGAGAAGGCGGCCCATCGGCCCGGTGTCACCGATCTTGAGGCGTGGTGCGCCACGCTCGCGCTTTGCGGGCGGACAGTCCGACAGGTCTGGCCGATGGCATTCGCGCGTATGCATGACCGGCAGCCCGCCGGAACGGAACCCATCCAGCAATCGCTTGACGACCGGAACGGTCGCGCCAAGTGGCGCGACATCATTGCCCAGGCTTTCACCGAAACCACCAGGCTCGATGAAATCGCGCTGCATGTCTATGATGAGCAGTGCGAGCGCGTCCTTGTCGAAGGAAAAAACGAAGGGTCGGGCGGCGATCTCTGCCATCACCCGTGTCCCGCCATGTGATGGCCAACTTCGTGCATGTCAGCGGTATCGATCGGTGTTTCGAACGTAATACGGCCCTCCGACATGACGAGCACACGGTCGGCAAGTTCGAATATCTCGTCCAGATCCTCGCTCAACAGCAAAACGGCGGCGCCGGCATTGCGCGCGGCCATGACCCGGCTGCGAATCTCAACGACTGCCGAGAAGTCGAGGCCGAAGCAGGGGTTCGAGATGATAAGCAGGTCGACCGGGCCCGACAGCTCGCGCGCGAGCACGGCACGCTGCACATTGCCGCCGGACAAGTCACGCATCGGGCTGTCGAGTGAATTCGTCTTGACCTTGAAGGCTTCGACAAGCTCTGCGGCTTGGCGAGTCATGTCACGGCGCTTGAGCCAGAACCGCTGGGCCCCGGTCGACGTCGCATCGAATGTGCGGAAGGAAATATTTTCGGCCACGCTCATGCGCGGGGCACAAGCGTTGCGCAGGGGCTCTTCGGGCAGATAGCGCACCTTGTGTCGCTGCGCTTCCGCGCGCGTTGCACCGTAGCTTTCCCCACGCACTTCGATGCGCCCGGCGGTCAGCGGTCGTTGGCCGGCCAGCATTTCCATGAACTCCATTTGGCCGTTGCCGGAGACTCCAGCGATCCCGACGATCTCGCCTGCGCGCACGTTGAGATGGTCGATCACGATCTCGGCGACCCCGGCGCGATCTTCGGCGCGCGCGTCCTTAACCACAAGCACCGGCTGCCCCGGTTCTCCGACGCGTTTCGCAGGCTCGCCGAGACTGTCATCGCCGACCATCATCCGGGCCAAGTCGATGTGGCCGAGCTGCACCACTTTGCCCTGGCCAGCGCAATGACCGCGACGGAGAACGGTCACGTCATCAGCATAGGCCGTGACCTCGCGGAACTTATGCGAGATCATCAGGACGGTAATCCGGCCGGCCTGGGTCAGGCCGCGCATGAGCCCGAGAACCTCATCGGCCTCGTCAGGCGTGAGGACGGAGGTGGGCTCGTCTAGAATGAGAAGACGGCGACCGAGATAGAGCTGTTTTATGATCTCCAGCTTCTGCTTTTCGCCAGCAGCGAGCCGCGCAACCGGTACCTCGAGAGGAACCTGGAACGGCATCGTGGTCATGAAATCGGCTAGCGCACGGCGCTCGCGCTGCCAGTCCAGGACCCGCGGCGCATCCTCGCGGCTGATGACCATGTTCTCTGCCCCGGTCAGCGACGGAACCAGAGTGAAATGCTGATACACCATGCCGAGTCCCACGGCATGGGCTTGGCGTGGATTGGCTATTTCGACCTGGTGATCGTCGATCATAAGCTCGCCAGCGCTTGCCCGATAGTAGCCCATGATGCACTTGACCAACGTCGACTTGCCTGCGCCGTTCTCGCCGAGCAAGGCGTGAAAGGAGCCAGCCGGCACTTTGATAGAGACATCGTCGAGCGCGGTGAATTCGCCGAAGCGCATAGTCATGCCGACCGTCTCGAGCCTGACAGCGCTCATGGCAAGTTCTGTATGAATGCCGCCGAATTCGAAACGCTGCCGAATACGCCGCCCTGCATCTTCACCATCCTCACTGCCGCCTGATGATTCCCACGGTCGGTAGCGCCGCAACAATCCTCGAGAAGCAGACACTCGAAGCCGCGATCATTGGCTTCGCGCATGGTGGTGTGCACGCAGACATCGGTGGTGATGCCGGTCAGCACGAGATTATCGATCCCGCGGGTGCGTAGCATGAGCTCGAGGTCGGTTGCATAGAAGCTGCCTTTGCCCGGCTTGTCGATCACGGGTTCCTCGGCAAACGGTGCCAGCTCGTCAATAATCTGCCAGCCAGGCTCACCGCGCACGAGAATGCGCCCACACGGGCCCGGATCGCCGATGCCGGCATCGATCTGTCGTGAGCGCCAGCGCTTGTTGGCCGGCAGATCGGCAAGGTCTGGCCGATGTCCCTCGCGGGTATGGAAGATGTGATAGCTTTTCTCACGCATGGCTGTGAGAACGGCCTTGATCGGCTCGATCGGGGCGCGCGTCAGATTGAGATCATAGCCCATGCTGTCCACATACCCACCGGGTCCGCAGAAATCGATTTGCATGTCGATGACGATCAGCGCCGTGTTGGCTGACTGGAGATCACCATTGAACGGCCAGGCATAGGGGTCGGCGGCGATAGTGCTCATTCGGTAGCTCCTACGAGGGTTTCGCCGTAACGGCGGCCCGGCGCATCGAACCCGCAGGACGTGCCATCAGTGACGGCCACCTCATCCTCCCATGGCAGGCGATAGCACCCAGCAACCAGATCCATGGTCGCCATATTCCGCCTTGCCTTGCCGACCATGGTGATGATGCCCGCGGTCTGCGCGGCAAGATCATCAGGCGTCACGACGGTGGGAAGCTGCATCTGCACCATCCCAAGCACCACACCGTTGGGCGATTTATTTAGGCCGCCGAGACCATTCATGGTTTGCTCCCTATTTGGTAATACTGAGCTCGCCCGGCGCACCCTGAATGGCATGCGTCGTAGAGCTACTTGCCACGAGAATGACGAGGGTGAGCACGTAAGGTGCTGCGTAGAACAGGTAATAGCCCTGCGTGACACCGACAGATTGCAGTGCCGGCCCGAGCGCACCGGCACCGCCGAATAGCAGCGCAGCCCAGAAGCAGGCCATCGGGTTCCAGCGGGCAAAGATTACCAATGCCACTGCCATCAGGCCCTGGCCGGAGGAAATGCCCTCGTTCCAGCTGCCGGGATAGTAGAGCGAGAGATACGCTCCGCCGATACCGGCCAAGGCGCCGCCCGCCGCTGTTGCCAACAGGCGCACAAGGTTGGGATGGAGTCCCAGCGCTAAGGCTGAGTCTGTACTGTCGCCGACAACGCGGACAACGAGGCCGATGCGCGTGCTGCGGAACATCCAGCTCATGGCGACCGCCAAGGCGATCCCCATAAGAAATAGCACGTTGACTTTGAGCGCCGCTTCGACTTGCGGAACTTCGGACCACCAGCCGAAGGAGATGGCGGGCAAATCGGGCGCGACAGGTTGGATGTAAGGCTTGCCGAAGAAGAAGGCGAGGCCGAGACCGAGCACCATCATGGCAATGCCGATGGCGATGTCGTTTACTCGTGGCATCCTGCAGATCCACCCATGCACCAACCCGAAGACCACGCCGGCCATCGCCGCCGCCATCACGCCGACCCAAGCCAAGCCCGACTCATAGGCAACCGCGTAGCCGGACATGGCACCGAAGACCAGCGTGCCCTCAAGACCGAGATTGATTCGGCCCGCGCGCTCGGTAAGGCACTCTCCAAGGCTTACAAAGAGGAAGGGGGTGGATACCCGGATGGCGCCGCCGAGCACTGCCAAAGGCACTCCCCAGAGACCGATGTCCGTTTCACTCATCTACCGCTCCAGCGCTCGGGCGCGAATATCTTAAACCGCCCATAGAGCGTTTCACTCAAGAGGATGGCGATGAAGACGAAGCCTTGCAGAACTAGGACCGTCGCATCGGGCAGATCCATGCGCCTCTGGACCAACCCGCTCGAAGCCTCGAATCCGGCGAGCAGCATTGCGACAGGAATAATGGCGAGAGGGTTATGGCGAGCGAGGAACGCGATCAGGATGCCGGTATAACCGAAGCCGACGGCGAGCGAGCCGTTAGCGGCACCATGCACCGCCGCCACTTCCATCATGCCGGCGAGGCCGGCGAAAGCGCCCCCAAGCGCGGTGAAGCTTACGATCAAAGCTCCAACGGGTAGATTCTGAATTTGTGCGGCCCGTACATTTCCCCCGGCGATCCGAGCGGCAAAGCCCCAGCGTGTGCGCTCCATCAGAACCCAACTGACGAAGCAGGCGACGATACCAAGCGCGAGACCCCAATGGACATCGAAGCCCGGCATGTTGCCGACGCGAAAGGCATCATCCAGAGGCGCGGTTGATGGCTTGTTGAGGCTGCCGGGATCACGCAATGGCCCCTCGACCAAGTGATTCATTAGCGCAATGGCAATATAGGCCATCAACAGGCTGGCAATGGTCTCGTTCACACCGCGCCGATGGCGCATCAAGCCAACCGCGCCCATCCACACGGCACCGGCAAACGCGCCGGCGATACCCATCAGCGCCATGCCGAGAGCACCCGATGCGCCGGCTGCCGCCGTACCCACGGCACCCGCAGCGACTCCGCCCAGGACGATTGCCCCTTCACCGCCGATGACGATCAGCCCGAGCCGTGCGGGCAGCGCGACACAAAGCGCCGCGAGCAGCAGTGGCGCCGCGCGCGACAATGTGTTCTGCCAAGAGAAGACCGAGCCGAAACCGGCCTTGTAGATGAGGCTGTAGAACTCGATCGGCGATTTGCCGAGTATGGCGAGAAATACGCCAAAAACGAGCAGGCCCACAAACAAGGCACCAACGGGTAGCGCGATGAATTCGGCACGCCGTGCCAAGGCCGAAAGGCCGGCTAGCGGCGGACGCATATCGTCCGCCGCCAACTCTGTAAGAGCGCTCACGGCGGGATCGCCGGCCAGTACGCTCAGGTAGTCGAGCCGATGACGCCCTCGACGAGATAGTCCATGCTCTCGAGCTCGATGGCGTTCTCGACGAATGTCTGGCCTGCCGTGGCAATCATGTTGCCCTTGTTGTCCTTGAGCGGACCCTTGATGGCCGCGAAATCACCCTTCAGGATCTCCGCCATGGTGCCGTCGAAAGCGTTGCGCGCGGCGTCGCTCACCGCTGGCCCAAGCGGGCTCATCTTGATAAAGCCGTCGGCTAGACCGCCACGGATGAAATTGTCGATCGGCTGGCCTGCAAGGTAGGCCTCGACCATGCCGGTGTAGACCGCTGCCCAGTTCCACTCGGCGCCGGTGAGATACTGCTCGGGAGCGAGTGGGCTCTGGTTCGCGTGGTAACCGCAGACATAGGCGCCGCGGGCCGCCGCAATTTCAGCCACCACCTTCGGCCCGTCGACATGGCAGGTGATGACATCGGCACCCTGGTCGGCGAGCGCATTGGTCGCCTCTGCTTCCCTGACCGCGAGCGACCACTCGCCGGTAAAGATCGTCTGGCACGTGATCTCCGGATCGATGGAGCGGGCGCCGAGCAGGAAGGAGTTGATGTTGTTGAGCACCTGCGGAATCGGCTTGGCGGCGACGAAACCGATCTTCTTGGTCTTTGTCGCGAATGCCGCGGCAACACCGTTGAGATACTGCCCCATGCCGATATAGCCAAAATAGGAGCCGACATTGCTCGGATGCACCTCGCCGTTCCAGAGGCCGCCGCAATGCTGGAAGCGCACCGACTCGTATTTCGGCGCCACAGCCAGAATGTGCGGGTCGAAATAGCCGAACGAGGTCGGGAATAACAAAGGCGCTCCGTCGAAATTGATCATGCTCTCCATCGATTTCTGCACGTCGATGGTCTCGGCCACGTTCTCCTCTTCGATGACGGTAACACCCTCAATGCCCTTGACCGCGGCAGCCCCCTCGGCGTGCGCCTGGTTGTAGCCGTAGTCGTCTTTCGGGCCGACATAGATGAAACCCACCGCCAGGCCGGCTGCACGGGCAGCGCCCATGGGCAGGGTGCTGCCAAGGGCTACGGCTCCGGCGAGCGCGGTGGTGGAGTGGAGAAATTGGCGACGAGTGAGGGTACCCTTGCTTGCCATCTCGAAAACCTTTTGTTGCTCCGGCCATGCCGGCGTTGATCTAGTGGCGCGAACAGTAATAGGCATCGAGCGACTATGTCTTCTGCTAGATTTTCATCGCTGTGGTGATAAATTCGCACCAGTTGTCCGTATGAGGTTTGGCATGAGGCACTTACGTACCTTCGAGTATGTCGATGCGGTGGTCAGAGTCGGCTCCATCCGCAAGGCGGCAGAGGTGCTCTCGATCACGCCGTCGGCGCTTAACCGGCGCATTCAGGCGCTCGAGGAGGATCTCGGCGAGCAGGTGTTCGAGCGTTTGCCCCGCGGCGTGCGCCTTAGCGCCGCTGGTGAAATCCTGATCCAACATATCCGCGAGCAGATATCCGATATGGATCAGGTGAAGTCCAAGATCGCCGATCTATCGGGCGTCCGTCGCGGCAATGTCAACATCGCCTGCAGTCAGGCGCTCATTCCCTATTTCTTGCCCGAACAGATCACGCGGTATCGCCAGGACCACCCGGCGGTGACGTTCGCCGTTTATGTGCGGGACCGCACCGCTGCGGAAGAGGCCCTGGCGTCATTCGCCGCAGATGTAGCGCTCGTATTCGAACCGGTGCGCTTCGCCAAATTCTACACTCTACTCAAGGTCAAGCAGCCGGTGCACGCGGTAATGGCAGCCGATCACCCCTTAGCAGAGCAAGAGACGGTACGGCTACGCGACTGTCTGCAATATCCTGTCGCCATGCCGTCGAAGGGGTTCGGCGTGCGGCAATTGCTGGAAAGTGCGGTCGCACGCACTTCGCTCAGGTTCGAGCCCATGATCGAATCGGATTCCTTTGACTTCCTTCGCCATCTCTCGGTAGCCAAGGGTATGGTGTCGTTTCAGATTCCCATCGGCCTTGCCACGCAGACGTCGACAACGAGCGCACTCGCACATATCCGTGTCGACCCGCGCGACCTTGCTGAAGGCGTTCTCTATATGGGACAGCTCCAGGGTCGTTCGCTACCAGTTGCGGCAGCACGTTTTGCCGACCAGCTCGCTACCGCCCTCAACGCCCGCTATGATTGTAAATGATCGTCATTCGATCATTGCCAGGTGATGTCGGCAGCCATAGATAAATTGCTTTCCATTTGGCATGCACAAGAGGGGCACGCGACTTGGCCCCTGAACGTCGCCTCATGTGTAGGTTTCCGGGTAGGAGCACGCCGAGCGACGCGGGGCATCGCTCACACGACGCCGGCTTGCGGCGAGGCTTTGCGGATAGCTTCGCTGTAAGCGGTGTCGCTGTGTTCGGTGGTGATGGTGACGATTCGCTTCTCGATTTCGAGGAAGACGTCCACCACGTCCGGATCGAAGTGGCCGCCGGGGGCTTCACTGAAATCCAGTGTGTTTTGCCCGTTGGCGCCGCCGTCAATGACGTCGTACCCTTCCCACCCGTTCAGGTGTTCCCAGCCCAAGGGGCTGTTACTGTCGGAGCCGATGATCGTATCGTTGTGGGTCGAGCCTCGTATGGCGTTGATCTCCGACACGATATAGGTCCCGCCATAGCCGTCGAGGACGATCCCGGTCTCCAGTTTGGCCACGATTACGCTCGGGCTCTAGTCGTAACGGATTCTGTCGCCACCCTCGCCGCCGAAGGGAGCAAAGTATTCCCACGCACCTGAGGCGCTGCCCAGGATCGAGTCGTCGTGGTCCGAGCCGCCGATCCAGAGGACATTGTTCAGGGTATCGACATCGCCATAGCCGTCGTCTGTCGTCTCGCCGATGGAAAGATCGACAGTGACGGTTACCTGGCGCCGTAGTGGGCTTCGCAGCCTGACCGATAAAGGCAGCCAGTTTTTCCAGTTCTGAAACATGGCAATGCGGCCAGTATGTCAGATTTAGGGGATCAGCCTGCTGTCGCGGTAACGCTTGAAAATCGAGAAAAACATTTCCTCGCTGTCGAGGCAGTCGTGGAATCCGTAGCGTCGTGCCTTGGTGTTGTCGCTAAGGATGTCGTGGGTGGGTGCAAAGACAAAGTCGCCGTAGGCCCATAGTGCCATGTCCTCATATGGCGTTTGCCGCAGGCCATGAGTTGCCACGATGTCGTTCCAAATAGGCATCTTATCGGCCATCATTG
>PVBE010570992.1_pt1 | contig 11107 bp, 12 predicted proteins | sample 1631181 | NCBI WGS metagenome assembly PVBE01 (sample SAMN08397723, study PRJNA350692) | Marine metagenome, whole genome shotgun sequencing project. | isolation source: water | place: Pacific Ocean | collected 2012-04 | reverse complement strand
TTTTACTAAATCTAGTTTTAAGATCAACTTTCTGAGGTAAAATATCAGAATATTGAGGAATTAGAAGAACATCCTCATATGTTAAACCTTCATTAAAAATTTTTGAATTCGTCATTGCAATTAATTATAAACTAATTGCGTGTAAATATACAAATTAATAATGGAACCTAGTCCAACCATATTAATACAATTATAAGAAGATAAATTAGTGTCTTTATATATGAGATTTTTGGAGATTTTGATGAAATATTAAACGAATTAAATATTCTTTCAGATAAATAAGACACGGTAACAAAAACTATTAAAGCTTGAAAAAAGAATATTAATCCTAAAACTGCAAATTGAATCTTAACATCAATTGTATTAGAAAATAAAAATGCAGGAAAAAAAGCTATGAAAAATAATATAACTTTTGGATTTATCAGATTCATTATTAACCCTTTCAAAAACGGTGAGTTAAAATTAAAATTAGACTTAGAAGAGTCTATGTTAGGCAATAAATTTATTTCTTGTAAGATTAGAAATAAAAGGTAAAACGAACTAAATAATTGAAAAGAGAAATAGTTATTTGAAATTGCAGAAGATAGTCCAAAAATAATAAGTGTCGTGTGGATTAATAATCCTGAGCAAAGACCTAGCGAAATCAAAACTCCTGTGAGTTTGTTTTTTGAAATACTTTGAGAAATCACAAAAAGTATGTCTGGACCAGGCATTAAAGTTAATGCAATAGAAGAAAAAAGAAATAATAAAATTTCAGAATTCATGTTTTATTTTATTATATATATTTGCTCAAAATTAGTTATATATGGATAAAATAACCCAAAATCTTGAACCATTAAAATCAAAACTAAAAAATCACAATCTATATAATATAATCAACACCCAGGAAGACTTAAAAATATTTTGCGAATCGCATGTTTTTGCAGTTTGGGATTTCATGTCATTATTAAAAAAACTTCAGATTGAATTAACATCAATTAATATTCCTTGGATGCCAAGTAATAATTCTGAAGTTTCAAAATTAATAAATGAAATTGTAGCTGGTGAAGAAACAGATGAAACTCTAGACGGATCAGCTATATCTCATTATGAGATGTATATTAATGCAATTAATGATATAGGTGTCGACACTAATCTAATTTCAAATCAAATTTCATCACTTAATGATATAAATACGATAATTGATGATATCAACAAGTTAGATATAGATGATTATATAAAAGAATTCTTAAAGTTTACATTTAGGATTATAAATAATGACAAAACACATGAAATCGCATCTGCTTTTACTTTTGGTCGAGAAGACTTGATTCCTGATATGTTTATCCCTCTTCTAGAAAAAATAAATAGTTCAGACAACACAAGAATTGATAAATTAATTTATTACTTTAAAAGGCATATTGAAGTTGATGGAGATATGCACGGACCAATGGCTATGAAAATGCTTTCTTTTTTATGTAGTGATGATGAGACTAAGATTAATGAGTCACTTGTTGCATCGAAAGATGCTCTTAAAGTTAGAATAGCATTATGGGATGGAATAGAAAATAAGATATTAAATAAAAAATAATCATATGAAAAAAATAAATGTATTAACGACAATTTTAATATTAACAATAAGTTATAGCTTCTCTCAAGGGGATATTTCAACAAAATACGCAAACTCTATTACTGAAAAAGAGTTAAAAGATCTTTTATATGTATATGCTTCTGATGAATTTGAAGGAAGAAATACAGGTGAACCTGGGCAAAAGCTAGCTGTTAACTTTATTAGGGACTTTTATAAAGTAAATGATATAGAAAAGGCTATTAACACAGAAAATTACTTTCAAAAGTTTTTAGTTGATTTTTCTGGAAGACAAGTAGCTAATCCTGATGATATTGATACCCGTATTACCAAAGAAAATATTGATTGGGTTAGGACAGAAAATGTTGCCGCAATAATAAGAGGAAGTGAAAAACCTAATGAGTATATTATTATTACAGCGCATCTTGATCATGTTGGAATAGAAGGAGATGATATTTATAATGGAGCAGATGATGATGGATCTGGATCAATGGCACTATTAGAAATTGCTCAAGCATTTAAACTTGCAGTTCTCGATGGGAATAGACCCAAAAGATCAATTGTTATTCTTCATGTTTCTGCTGAAGAGAAAGGTTTGTTAGGATCAAGATACTATGTTGAAAACCCTTTATTTCCTCTTGAAAATACCATTACAAATCTAAACGTTGATATGATAGGCAGAACAGATCCAACAAGAGAATCAGATAATGATCATTATATTTATTTAATTGGAACAGACAGGTTGAGTTCAATGCTTCATGAAACATCTGAAAAAGTTAATGAAAGAACTGTAAACCTTGAGTTAGATTATAGATTTAATGCTTGGGATGATCCAAATAGATTTTATTTTAGAAGTGATCATTTTAATTTTGCTAAAAATAATATACCTGTAATTTTTTATTTCAGTGGAACTCACGAAGATTATCATATGCCTACTGACACCGCTGATAAAATTCGTTATGATCTATTAACTCAAAGAGCTAGACTAATCTTTCATACTGCATGGGAAATAGCTAATATGAAAGAGACAATTAAAGTAGATGTTGAATAAATTTGGGTGGAAGACCGGATTCGAACCGGCGACCTCCTGAACCACAATCAGGCGTTCTAACCAACTGAACTACAACCACCATATAGGCTGCAAAAATAGACTATTTGTTGGTTTTATAAAAAATTAAATGTTTAAAAGTTAGATTAGATCAAAAATATTATCTACTGCTATATTTCTTCTAGACTGAAAAGCTTCTGCAAAATCAGTATCAATTAATCTGCCAAAATTTTTAGCTCTATAATTAATACTCTTTAAGAAATTTTCTGAGTTAATTTTTGTTGACGTTGTGTCACTATCTTTAATTACCTGACTTTTAAAAGACAAGATGGCTTTTTCTTTGATTTTCATAAATTTAGATATATCTAATATTATATCAGGTTTAAAGTCATTCCATTGTTGGTAATTCAAAATAATCTTAGGTCTCCACGGGTATTGTTTCTTTGAATCAAATGAAGTTTCAAGTTTTATAAGACCACTAACAAAACAAGAATCATAAATTAAATCACTTGCTTTACCATGATCAGAATGTCTATCTATTTGAGCACATGTAAGAACTATATCAGGTTTATAATGTCTAATTTTTTTAACAATTTCTATTTGATTTGATTTATTATTAACTAAAAAACCATCCTCAAATTCCATGTTTTCTCTAAATTTGACTCCTAGAATCTTTGCTGATACACTAGCCTCTTTATCTCTCTCTTCAGGACTACCATTAGTTCCTAACTCACCTCTAGTAAGATCAATGATACCAACACTTTTTCCTATAGAAGATGATTTCGCAATTGTTCCACCGCATCCCATTTCAACATCGTCAGGATGAGCACCAAATGCAAGTATATCTATTTTCATTTAATTGATTTATTTATAGCATTATCTAGATCATCATATAAATCTTGATAATCTTCTATACCAACAGATAGTCTGATAAGCTTATCCCCTATCCCTTGGTTATCCCTTTCTTTTTGGGTTAGTAACCCATGTGATGTTTTAATTGGAAAATTAACAGTTGTTTCAACTCCAGCTAGACTCATGCCGGGTTTAATAATTTCAAGTGATTTGAGGAATGTATAAACATCCACATTATCTTTTAAGTCAAATGACATCATTGCTCCAAAATCATTCATTTGAGATTTAGCTATCTCATGAGAAGGATGAGTTATTAAACCTGGGTAATAAACTACAGAAATATTATCATTTTGATTTAGCATTTGTGCTAAATGTTTAGCATTTTTTGTTTGCTCTTTAACCCTAATGTGTAATGTCTTCATACTTCTTTCTAATAACCAAACAGTGTAATCACTTAGGTTACCTCCAAAATTCTTAGCTGAACCAAGTATTTTTTCAATATTTAGACTACTACTAACAACAGCTCCTGCAGAGATGTCACTATGACCGCCAAGGTATTTTGTAGCACTATGGATTACAATATCTATACCATGATCAATTGGATTTTGATTAACAGGACTTGCAAAAGTATTATCTATCATAGTCCATAATGATTTATCTTTAGCTAAAGAAGAAATAGATTTCAAATCAACTATTTTTAGCAATGGATTACTTGGTGATTCGACATATATACCCACAGTATTTTCTTTAACTTCATCTAAAAAATAATTTGAATCAAGGCCTTTAGTAAAAGAGTACTCTATTCCATATTTTTCAAATTCAGTTTTAATAAAATTTCTAGTTCCACCATACAAGTCCTCTTGGAATATAACATGATCTCCAGTTCTAACATTGGCCATTATTGATGTGCTGATTGCAGCCATTCCAGAAGTAAATATTAATGCTTTTTCTCCATTTTCTAAAGCAGCAATTTTTTTAGATAGAAATTCCTGATTTGGTGTATTGAAATATCTAGGATATGGTTTCTTTTCAGCATCCTCTCCTCCATACCAAGGATATGTAGTTGACATAAAAAGAGGTGATACTATACCTTGGTACATAGTATCCTTTATCTCACCTTCGTGAACACATTTAGTCGAAAATTTTTTAGATTTATTCCCCATCTGTTATCCAAGATATAATTTCTTCTGAATCAGGTCTAGCTTTAGGAGATATAATCTTTACTACCTGACCATCCCTATTAATCAAGTATTTTTGAAAGTTCCATGTAACTTTTGAATCCTTATAGTTATTCTTAGCCTTTTGAGTTAAGAATTGATAAACAGGATGTTTTTTTAATCCTTTTACTTTAACTTTAGTCATCATTGGAAATGTAACACCATAATTTTCCTCACAAAATTCAATTATTTCTTCATTTGAACCTGGTTCTTGCCAAAGAAAATCATTTGAAGGAAAACCTATAATAACAAAATCATAAATACTATACTTGTTATATAATTCTTGAAGAGCCTTATACTGATAGGTTAAACCACATTTTGATGCAGTGTTAACTATCATCACTTTCTTTCCTTTTAATTGAGTAAAATCATAGGTTTTACCATATATATCATCAACTTTAAATTGATAAATAGAATTATTCATATTTTCTTGTGATTGAACATGAAAAAATGTTAAAATAAAAATTACGATAAATGATCTTTTTAACATAGTCACTGTTTATAAAGCAAAGATATATTAATATTATTTTGCTAGCTTATAATTGCTTATTAAAAAAATTATAATAGAATAATCAAATTTTATAGGTTTTATTAATAGATGTATCTTAAATAGAGTTAATTATTTTATGAAGATCCTCATACTTAGTTGAAGCACCTCCAACCAAAACACCATCAACTAATTCCTGAGTCAATATCTCATTTGAATTATTAGGGTTAACACTACCACCATATAATACAGGAATTTCTAGATTTAATCCCAAAAGCTCTGCCTTCACTAAACTATGAATCTCATTAATATGTTCAATAGATGCTGTTTCACCAGTACCAATTGCCCATACAGGCTCATATGCAAGAATTATTTCAAAATCATTATTTAACATATTAAACGGAATCTGTTCAATAGTTTCAAAACACAAAACAAAGTTAAACTTAGCAGGTATTATTTGTTTTAATATATCTTCAGATTTAAAAGTTTTATTTCTTTTCCTTACCTCAGAATGTCCAATAATACTCCTATTGACTCCGATATTCTTTAGGCCAATTGCTGTTACCCCTCCTGTATCTGAAGAAGATTCATAGGAAGTGATATTTTGACCAATTACTTCAACGGAGGTTTCTTTTAAAATTTGATTCACTTTATTCAAATAAAGATTACATGGGGAAATCATAAGTTTTATATTATCTTGGATTTCTTGATTAGAAATCTTTGTTGCAAGCTCTAAAGTTTCATGAACATCTAAGTAGTTTTTCCAATTCCCTATTACTATTTTTTGTTTCATAATTAATTATACTTTTAGGAGGATTAAAGCAAAAACAGAATAGTTCAATATATCTTGAAAATTTGACTCTACCCCTTCACTAGAAATTGTTTTCCCATCATTACTATTAATACTTTTCATTCTAAATATTTTTTGGATAATTAAATCTGTAAGACTTGAAATTTCCATATCTCTCCAAGCTTCTCCATAGTCATGATTTTTCTTTAACATCAACTCAAATGTTTCATTTACTTTACTGTTATATAATTCAATAGCTTCACCCTCTTTAAGATCTGGTTCATCAACTACACCAATTTGAATTTGAATTAAACTCATTAAACAGTAGTTAATTATACCAATGAATTCAGAAGCCTGACCTTCATCAATTTTTTGATCTTCATTAATCTGAAGGTTTCTTATTCTCTGAGCTTTTATGTGAATTTGATCAACAAATGAAGACACTCTCAGAATTCTCCATGATGAACCATAGTCTGAATTCTTATCATTGAAGACTCTTCTTGATTTTTCAATAACTTTTAAATATTGTGATTTAGTTTCTTCCATCAATAAGGATCATCTTGATTTAGTAGATATATCTATCCAAAAATATGACATTAAATTGTAATGTTAAAATAATCTGAAGAATCTATAAAATACTTAATGATCTAATTTAATATCTCACTATTAGCAAATTGTTCTTGATGCAATTTACGGTATCTACCATTTTCTTTTTCTATCAATTCTTTATGGTTACCTGTTTCTTGAATTAACCCTCCTTCCATATAGATTATTCTAGATGCTGATTCAATAGTAGAAAGCCTATGTGCAATAATTATTGAAGTTTTATTTTTTGTAATTTTTTTTGTCGCGCTCTTTATTAAATCTTCAGAGTATGAATCTATTGATGATGTAGCTTCGTCAAGAATAAGTATATCTGGATTCTTAATTAAAACCCTCATAAATGCTATTAATTGTTTCTGACCAGAAGAAAGAGTATTTCCTCTTTCTTGAACATTAAAGTTATAATTCTCAGGAAGAGACATAATAAACTTATGAATTCCAAGCTCCTTTGCAGCATTTACAACTTGATCCTTAGAGATGTCATCATCAAATAATGTGACATTATTTTGAATTGTATCTGCAAACAAGAAAACATCCTGTAATATAACACCTATGTTATTTCTTAAACAATTTAATTTATAATTATTAATAGGTATATTATCTATATTAATCTCACCATTTCTTATTTCATAAAGCCTTGACATCAAATTAATAATAGTTGTTTTACCACTTCCTGTAGGGCCAACAATAGCAAGAGTTTCTCCAGGTTTTACTGAAAACGAAATCCCTTTTAATACCTCAATATTTGAAACATATGAAAACCTTACATTATCAAATTCAATTTTTCCTTTAAAATTTGTTTTATCAATATTACCTGTTTCTTTAATTGATGAATCATTTTCAAAAATTGAAAAAATTCTATCAACTGCAACCATTCCCATTTGAAGTGTATTGAATTTATCAGCAATTTGTCTAAGAGGTCTGAATAATAGCCCTGACATTGTTATAAATAAAAATAATGTACCAATTGAAATATTAACCCCGTCTAGATTACTGATTCCTCCATACCAAACAAGAAGACCAATACATATAGAACCTGATATTTCAGCAATTGGGAAGAATATAGAATTTATCCAAACCGTCTTAAGCCATGCATTTCTGTGTTTTATATTGATTTTGTTAAATTCACCTTCTTCTATATTTTCTCTATTAAATATTTGAACAATTTTAATTCCACTAATCCTCTCTTGAACAAAAGAATTTAGATTAGCAACTTCACTCCTAACTATTTCAAATGCTTTCTTCATAGCTTTTTGAAATAACCTTGTTGCATAAATCAAAAATGGAAATATTAATAATACAACGATAGTTAATCTCACACTAACTACAATCATAACCAATAAGATAACTGTCATCTTAAATAAATCTGCTATAATAGTAAATAAGCCTTGAGAAAATATACTTGCAATAGTCTCAATATCACTAACTGTTCTGGTAACAAGTCTTCCTACAGAGTTTTTATCAAAAAATGACATTTTCAGATTAATTATTTTATCAAAAATTTTAACCCTAATATCTTTGATTACCTTCTGACCTAACCAATTTGAATAGTAGGTAAAAGAGAACATAAATATAACTTCAACTGTTAATACTATACCCATTAATAATATTATACTTGCCATACCAGAATAATCTTTTGGAATTATATAGTCATCAATAACAATCTTTAATAGATATGGTGTAACAGTTGTAATTAAGGATAGAATAATTGCAAAAAATACTACCATATAAAAGCTTTTATTATATGGTTTAACAAATTGCATTAGCTTTCCAAATCGTTTTATATCAAAATATTTTGCTTTTACTCTTTCCAAGATTCTATGAATATTTTTTTATCATATTTAATTTCCTTTAAAAACAAGCCTTCAGCAGGAACAGAATAACCTGCATTTCGCCTATCTTTTGATTGAATTATTTTATTTAATTCTTTTATTGACTTTCCTTTACCTATTTCTATTAATGTTCCTACAATAGATCTTACCATATTTCTAAGAAATCTATTTGAAGTTATAGTGAATTTCCAATCTTCATCTGATTTAACCCAATTAGCATTAGTTATATTGCAGTTATATGTTTTAACGTCTGTGTTTGACTTAGAAAAACATTTAAAATCTTCGTATTCATAAAGAATTTTTGATGCTTTGTTCATTGCATTATAATCTAATTTATCACTAAGATAATATCTATATCTATGATTGAATGGATTTTTAGTGTCTGTAATATAATATTCATAAGTTCTTGAGATAGCATCAAATCTTGAATGTGAATCAGGCTTAACTTTATGAATCGCTTTTATAACAATATCTGCAGGGAGAAGTCTATTTAATAGGTAGCAAAGATTACTCTCTTCAATTTTACTTATAATATCATAATCAAAATGCGCAAACATATTTATCGCATGAACTCCTGTGTCAGTTCTTCCAGCTGATATAATATCAACTCTCTCTCTTAAAATTGTAGAAATTGCATTTTCCATAATCTCTTGGACTGTAATTGCATTTAATTGCTTTTGAAAACCATGATATAATGAGCCATCATATGAAAACTCAATAAAATACCTGTTAGTAGACATTAACTTAATTTGAAAGATATTTGTTTAAATTAAAAATAAATTTGTAATTTAGTAGTCTATTACTCAATAGAAGTTTATTTCACTTAATTATATTCAACCCAAAACTTCATTTAATATATGTATGATATAAAAATACTTAAAGATAAAAAGCTATCTGAAGTTATTGAAATTGCTGAAACTCTTGGCATAGAAAAAGTCAAAGGACTTAAAAAACAAGAAGTAATCGACAAAATACTTGAAGTATCTAAAAATAAAGAAAATGATACTGATAAATCATTAGATTCAAAAAAGGATAGCTCAGAAACAAAAAAACCTACACCTATCAAAAACAAAAACCCACATAGGATTCACTCTTCTAAAAGAGATCCTGATAGATTTAATAAAGATAAAAGAACTAGATACAAAGAACCTGATTTTGAATTCGATGGAATAATTGAATCTGAAGGCGTATTAGAAATAATGCAAGATGGATATGGATTCTTAAGATCTTCAGATTATAATTATTTATCATCACCTGATGATATCTATGTTTCCCAGTCACAAATCAAATTGTTTGGATTAAAAACTGGAGATACATGTCTTGGTACTGTTAGACCGCCAAAAGATGGAGAGAAATACTTTCCACTTATAAAGATTAGCAAAATAAATGGTTTTAGCCCTGAGGAAGTTAGAGATAGAGTTTCATTTCAACATTTAACTCCTTTATTTCCTGAAGAAAAATTTAATATTTCAGATAAAGAAAGTACTATTTCAACTAGAATTATTGATTTATTCTCTCCAATAGGAAAAGGACAAAGAGGAATGATTGTTTCTCAACCAAAGACTGGTAAAACAATGCTTTTAAAAGATATAGCAAATGCAATTGCTTCAAACCACCCTGAGGTATTTCAAATCATTTTATTAATCGATGAGAGACCTGAGGAAGTAACAGATATGCAAAGAAATGTTAAAGGAGAAGTTGTAGCCTCAACTTTTGACGAACCTGCTGACAGACATGTAAGAGTAGCTAATATTGTTTTAGAAAAAGCAAAAAGATTAGTCGAGTGTGGACATGATGTAGTTATTTTATTAGATTCTATAACAAGACTTGCTAGAGCTTATAATACAGTTCAACCAGCTTCTGGTAAAATATTAAGTGGAGGTGTAGATGCTAATGCACTTCATAAGCCAAAAAGATTTTTTGGAGCTGCAAGAAATATAGAGAATGGTGGTTCATTATCGATAATATCAACTGCTTTAACTGAAACAGGTTCAAAAATGGATGAAGTTATTTTTGAAGAATTTAAAGGTACAGGTAATATGGAACTTCAACTTGATAGAAAAATATCAAATAGAAGAATTTTCCCTGCTATTGATCTTGTTTCTTCAAGTACAAGGAGAGATGATTTATTATTAGATGAGAATACTATTCAAAGAATGTGGATAATGAGAAAATATCTTGCCGATATGAATCCTGTTGAAGCAATGGAGTTTATAAATGATAGATTTAAAAAGACTAAAAACAATGAGGAATTCCTAATTTCAATGAATTCCTAATAATCAAAATTAAGTCACAAAAACTATATAAGCTTACTTAACTTAGATTTCAAGTTAGCAGCTTTATTCTTATGGATAATATTATTTTTAGATAATTTATCAATAAGAGAAATAACAATAGGAAATTGTTTTTGAGCTTCTTTTTTACTCTTAGAATCTTTTAATTTCTTAATTGCATTTCTAGCAGTTTTATGCTGTAACTTATTTAACGATTTTTTTGTTTCGTCAGAACGAATCCTTTTTATTGCAGATTTATGATTTGCCATATTTATAATTTTGTAGCCCGTAGGGGAATCGAACCCCTCTTTCCAGGATGAAAACCTGAGGTCCTAACCGATAGACGAACGGGCCAACAGGTTGCAAATTTAAATTAATTTTTAATATTTTAATAAGATTTAGCAAATATTACTTTATGCTTTGCAGGCTTACCTGAAT
>PVBE012489375.1_pt1 | contig 11108 bp, 22 predicted proteins | sample 1631181 | NCBI WGS metagenome assembly PVBE01 (sample SAMN08397723, study PRJNA350692) | Marine metagenome, whole genome shotgun sequencing project. | isolation source: water | place: Pacific Ocean | collected 2012-04 | reverse complement strand
CGCATTGCTCCATGTCCGTATATATCTTCTTCATCAGTCCTCCTTGGTTCGGCAGTCGAGGCACACTACGGGGTTGCGAACCAGATCCCCCAGAATTTGACTCAGCCACCCCTCGTCATGCTGGTCGAACAGGAACTTATCGCCACAGGCTTCGCAATCGTAGGTGAGACCGTCAGTCCCCCCCAGAGACCTCTTCCATTTTTTTCGATTCCAGGCCTTGAGCCTCTCCTCTCGCCCCTCCGGGGGGAGTGGCGTCAGATTGATGATGAGGGTGCCGTCTTCCAGTTCTTCAAAAAAATCTCTTAACCTTTTCTTCATCAGTCCTCCTCTGGCTCAAAAGATCCCTTGACCGAGACATCAACAGCAAGGTCACCAGTGCGGGCGAGGATCTCTGCTACCTCATTTTTCGACAGGTGTTGTCCAATCCTCCACTCAATGGTGTTGAGCGCACCCACTACTACGTAGCTCATCGCAAGAAGCTTGGGTATTATCTCGCACGCTTGCCTTGATTGGGGGTTTAGCCGTTGTTTATATTCCTCGGCTGCTCGTAACGCTCCAGTATCTTGGATTGTCAGCTTCATCTTCTTCATCAGTCCTCCTCTGGCTCAAACTTCAGGGACTTCAGGAGTCGAAGACCACCCTCGATCCTGTCGCCCTCGATGAGGGTTATTACGTCCTCTATTATGTTCCGGTTCATTTTTAGAGTCTGGATTTTATGGCGACAAATGTCGATCTCAGCATTCAAGTCTGCCTTGGTCTTCTTGATTTTCTTGTTGAAGTCAGCCTTGACCTTCTTCATCTCGTCCTTGAGTTCTGTGTCCTTCATACTTATCTCCTTGTTGAAGTCGGCCCTGGCCTTCTTCAGCTTATCTTTGAGGTTGGATGTTATGGCGCTCTCCTTAGTAAGCGAATTCATCACACTAGCGTAACAGGAGAGGCTTTTGGCTAGTTTCTTTTCAACCTCCCTCATTTCGGCCTGAACTCTCTCGTTCGCGGATCGAGAGCAAACCCCAAGGAGTTCTTTCGGGGCCATGTTTAGGGCAAACGCCAGATCTTCCACATCCGCTATGGTCGCTCTTGCCTTCCCAGACTCAATGTTCTGTATTTTGGTTGCCGGAAGATCCACGAGTCGGGCCAACTTGGCTTGCGAAATGCCAGCTTTCTTCCTTGCGGTCTTCAGCCTATTTATAAACTGCCCCTCGAAAGAGACCTCGACGTTATTGGGGATGGTGAGCATATCAGTCCTCCTTATTCATCGCTTAACACGCACAACTCCAGCAGCTATCAAGACTCTCAAGTCATCCCTACTGTCAACGTCTTTAATAAGCATCCCAAATCTTGGATTAAACCAGACTCTACTTGCAGGAACTTTCAGTAACCTTGCAGCTAAAGCCCTCTTGCTCCTCAGGTTCAATCGAAGCTTCTTTTGACTCCTCGTTTTGCTCTTAAAGAAGTTTCGGTAGCTTGAGTTTCGGGGACTCCCCTCTCCTCTTATTATTGCCATATCAGTCCTCCTTGGTTATTTTGAGCGCCCAACCGGGCAGAAATCCTTCATTTGTGTAGTAGTAACCCTTCCGGAAACCCGACTCCCTGAGCCGTCTGTATTGTTGGCGAGTGAGTCCTATCCGGGAGGGTACGAAGTAATGTGGATAATCCTCGAAGTCGTCGAGCCAGGGATGCAGCCCCAGTTCCGCCAGATCATTCAGGATCATGGTCATGCGAGCATTGCTATCTTGCTTGCACATGACACCATCACCGCCAGAATCTTTGCGTACTCATCTTGCTTCCACTCTCTCTCGTTGATCGTCTGAACCAGGCTATCAACCTGATCCCAGTTGATGTCATCCATCATGTGACGATAGGCTCCCTCTGCCGAGATGAACCTGGCGTCTGTCGATCCGGCTGAGTCGAACGGAGATCCTCCGCCCTCGGCCTCTTGTGCGGCCTGCTGGATCTCCACGAGTACCCGCTTGATCCTTGATCGAATCTTTTGTTTTGATCTTCCTGTAATCATTTGTCGGTAACCTCTATTACGGTTTCGTAAATTTTATTACGTTCTTCCTGGGTCATGCCTGCCATCATCCAGCGTCGAATCGAATCTCGAATCTTCCTGGACTCTCGCCAGCCGTCAGTCGCCGCATTGTCGGCCTGTCTCTCCAGATCCAGGCGCTCGATATTCTTCGCCCGCGCCGCCTCCATGGCGGCGAGGAGCGAGAGAATATCAGTCACGGCGACCTTTCCCTCGGCGTCCGCCGCCTTGTTCAGTTCGGACTCGAGGATCATGCGGAGCTCCTTGTTCCAGGAGTGTCCGAGTTCTCGACGCCACTGTTCGAGGCGCACACCCACCGCCGAGACAAACTCATCCTCGATCTTCGTAGCCAGGTCATCGGCTTCGATCACGGGCTGCGGTGCCTGACAAGAACTGAGCCCGGAGGCGAAGAGGACTGACATCACCATTCGTACCACCGGGCTCAGTAAGATCGTTGGCTCAAAGATACCATGACTCCTCGTATCGAGCCAAGCCCTCTCTCCCTTTTTCTTCTTCCCAAATATCATCGAGCTTCTCCATTTGATCGCCTGTTCCGAATACTGTGATCGCCCCGGTTTGTCGGGTGTAGTAGAATTTCCTTGACAAGAGAAGCCCAGCGTTAGCCAGTTTCCTGAGCCGTCGATGCGCGGCATCACGCTTCACCCTCCCGTTCATGATCCGGATGAATCTCCGGGCCGTCAGGGGTAGCGGTTGCCTCCTGATTATCTCCAGGATCTCCTCGTCCGTATAAACGAACTTCATCGTAGTCTGCCTTTTTCAGTTGCCATGTCTTTCGTTTTCCTCTCGGTCCCTTTTTCCCCCAGCCGTGGACTTCGAATCTGTTCCCGTTTTGTATCCAGATCGGGAGAGAAGTCGATTCCTGAGCCTTTCGGACTCGACTCGAGAAATTAGAAATCGATGTAGCTTGGATTCCAACCAGCCCAGGAATTTCCTCATGTATCCCTACCACATCGATGATTCCAAACAGATCGACCCTGCGCCGCGCTCGTGGAATCCACTTCTCGACCACTTGGACAAGAGTGTATCCCTCGCGACGCAGGTGAGCGAGACTACGCTGCGTCGGGCTGGTCGCCATTGCCGAGCTCCTTCACCAGATCTTCTCCGGACTTTGTGAAAATGAGAAGGAGACCCTCGGCATCCTGGAGGGTCCACTTTGTTATGTCCGGGAACGAGCTGGCTCGGCCACCGCTAGCGATCTCGATGGCCTCTTTCCACTGGTTCCGCTTGATGCCGTGCGCGGACATGGCCTTCTTCATCTGTTGTTTGATCTCCTGGACCTCCTTACGCTCGTCGGTAACGAAGTCGATGATCTTCTGGGCTCGTGTCCGGGCGAGGCTGTCTGGCTCCAGATCTTCGATGGTGAGAACCCAGCGCAGAATCCCTCGACAGGTGACGCAGTTGGATGCGTCCGAGTAGGTAGCATTCGAGTGCTCCTCGTGGTCGCGCTTGCGGCAGACCGTGGCCCAACCCTTGAAGTCCTCCTTGACCTGGCCCTTGATCCACGACTTATGCAGGTCTTGGGAGTCTTTGTAGGCTGACATGGGTACATCTGGGTCGAGGTCTTTGCCCGCCCAGGATGGAAGCTCCTCGGAGCAGGCGATTGCCTGTTCTCCTGTGAGTTCGATTGCTCCTGTCGATGTAGTAGGGGGGGTATCGTCGGGGGGATCGACCTTCTCCGGACCTTCGATCTTCTTGAAGTATTCCGTATTCAGGTCTTCCATTCGGTTGAGAAACGCCTGGTCCCAGCCTACGTCCTCCGCTTTGCGCTTCCGCCATTTGCTCCCGCCGTAGCCTCCGCCACCACCAGGTTCGGCCCACTTCTTCTTCCAGGCCAAGATGAACGCCGGATCCCAGAGCTCGGCAGAGATACCCAAAGGCTTGCAGCAGCGGGTGAGGGCGTCGCTCTTGGATCCCTCGATGGCATCCCCGTAGGACATGCCCCGGTTATTCGGATGGTAGTTACACTGCCCATAAGCGCTTGAAACGTAGCATCCCTGGATGATCAGGTGATGTAGCCAGATAACCTGAGTCCCCTCCAGGGTCGGCTTGTCGCCGGCAACCAGCGACCAGGCTACTCCGAAAGCCTTCCGCAGGCGGTCAGCGTAGAACACCCAGGGAAGATACACGATCCCGTCAGGCCGGATGCAGATCTGACTCTCATCTATAGGGGCCATGAGAATCGCCATGGTGGCACGATCTGCGTCGAGCGTCCCGGCACCTCGAAAGATCTCCTCCGCCCCCAGGAAGCGCTCTCGTGGCGCCTGGGGAGGGATGGGTGGTTGGGCTGGTGGTTGTGGTGCGGGAGGGAATTCCTCTCGCGTCGTCGTTACGATGTCAGTCATGTTTTCTCCGTTGGTTGTCAGGGCCGATTTCCCAAAGTGGGAGTTGGTCGTCACTCACGGCGCTCTCCCCCTTCTTGGTGGCCTTGTAGTTTTTGTATTCTTCCCATTTCACCGACCCAAATATCGCTTTGTGGTTTACCCAGCGGGCCAGTCGTCGCTGGTATGGGTCTTTGCGGTCGTAGGGCATCACGTATGGGTCACACCCCAGATCTCTGATCATACATATCCTCCGCATATCCTCTTCCGGGGTCGAGTCAAACCCGACAAGGATATAGAAGGCCATGTAGCGAGGCTTGATTCCCGCCGACTCCACTCTCTTAATGCCGTCTACGATTAGCCCCTCGTCGTTGATTCGATCCCACGCAAAGAACACCTGTCGGTCTGTGTTTCTCAGATTCCGAAACTTGACGGTAGCGAGAGCCTCGGCCTGTTCTTGGGTGATCAGCCTGATGTTCAACCCTTGACTGAAGTTCACCAGGAGGGAGAGGCTCCTGATCTCATCGATTCTCTCCCTCCAATGCGGCTGCCCGAAGAAGTCGTTATCCAGAAGGACAACAAACCGGGATTCCCTGTTTGTCCAGATTTCTGGAATTGTTTTAGAACCTTCTGGTCTTCCCTCCTTCTTGGGGACTACGCAGAACTTGCACCTGAACCGACATCCCCGCATGGTGAATCCGATGGAGTGGGGATACCCATAAAGAGAGTAGTCTGGGACTAGATCCTCTACCTCTGGGGGTAGTTTTGTGGTGAGGTCGAATCCGGTTCCTCCCTTCTCCATATTTTCGGTCAAATAAGGCGCGTCCGAGTAGAGGAACACCTTGCTTGCATAGATCTTGGAGTAGGAACCATTCGCCAAGGGACGGTAAAGCTCGACATGGTCCCCCCTAGAGCGATGGTATGTGCTCAGTTTCATCAGTGCTAAGTTCGGGATTTTTGAATCCACATCGTATAATCCCACCACATCGTTCATCGCCGGAAGCCACAGTCCCAGCAGTACAGCACTCCAGGCCGAGTCGAGCCGTCGAGGGTTTCCGATTTACAGGCGGGGCATAGGGAACCGTCATGGAGATCAGCGGCTGGAGAGGCCGCCCCTTGAGGGGGCGCCTCTCTACGCTGCTGATCATTGGAGCCGCCCTTAGCTACCAAGTAGTAGGTTCCATGTTTCCCCTGTTTCTGGACGCCGCCAAGTGCCTGCGCCGACTCGTGACTGGCGGCCAGCCAGCAACGCAGTTTGTTGTCCCAGATGCCGTCGGCGGCCTTGATCTGTTCTCGGATATCGTAGGTGCCACCGCCGAATAACTTCAGGCCCTCGTTCCTACGGCGTTCGGCTTCATCTGCGAAATTCTTCTTCTCGTCTTCGTTCATCGGTCAGTCCTCCGGTTTAGGTGAGCGGTCAGGATTCCTCGACCCTGGCCGCGAAAAACTCCATGGTAACGATTTTTTCAAAAAGTACTACGACTTTTAATTTCCTCAGTCCTCCTCGACGGTTTGCAGTAGTTCATCCAGCAGGATAATCCTCCAACGCCGTTCGTTTTTGGGTCTGCTGTCGTTCTCGCGGTGGGGCTCTGCGTAGAACAGAACCCCTTCCGATTTCAGTTTCAATGCGACCTCGATGAGAACATCGATGTCCAGGAATTCGAGGTAGCTTGGTAGAGTGTTCACGAGATAGATCCTTAGTTCCGCGAGATGCGCTCGACAAGGTTCGACATCTGACTGTTGAGGCGCGTCGTGCGGTCTGCGAATGAGGGTGCGTTGGTGCGTAGCCTACGCTGAAGGACAGTCGTCGCGGAATTGTGCAGCCTCCATATGGAGGGTGCTGCTCCCCAACGCTCGTCCGTATCGTAGATACGCTTGACTTTTCCGATGTCGGACCAACTGATTATCGAGGAGTCGGCCATCTCGATCAACTGGCTATTGCTCGTGTCCTTGTCCAGTTCGAGCTCCTTCATGCGCCCGATGACCTGGCCTTGACGCTGGCAGTACCCGTCCAGTTCCCCCACGGCCTCGTGGATCTTGGGCGGGAGGATCTGGTGGATGTTTCGATAGTGTTTCTCCACCGCGAGGATCTCGGCATCGAACTCGAGATTGGCGCAGATGAACACCCGGCGACCAGCCAGGAATTGACCGGACAGTTTCTTGCCAGTGTTATTCCGCACCCCGCAGGCGAGGGAGACACCGTCAAAGAGGGGGCGGTCGATGTCGAAGACACCGAACCAGGTCTCACCTTGATGGGAGAGGGTGTGCTCCTCGGACTTGATGCGCCATCCGCCCACCGCCAGCGCGTCCTCGACCCATTCCAACATGGTCCGGTGGGAGATAGGATTCCACGTTCGGGTCGGCTCAGGGGCTACCTGTGCGCAAACGTCGGCGCGGCTCACGAGTCCAGTGGTAGGGTCAGCGATCAACATTGCATTACTCATCTTTCAGTCCTCCAGGGTTGTGGATTCGGTCATGTAAAACATTCCATGCAAGCGCCGCCATTGCTGGTACGACGCCATTTCCAAGGGCTCTGAGCATTCCCACCCGATTGGGAATCCCATCAGCCATGCGACAAACCGAGGGTTCAAGACCGGGCGGGTAGGCTTCTGGTCCTGCGTCTGGTCCGGGTGGGAAGGGTTGCGCGGCCAGTTTTTCGTGGCTTGGAACGATAGACCCTCCCCCGCCCCTGTCTCCGGATTGCGACCGGACCTCTCTGTTGCCGTCGGCGTCGGCCAGTTTTTCGCGAGATTGCCCAGGCTCGGCCTGATCGGCCCGACCTTGCCCATTCCTCCTCCCTGGTTTGTCGAATCGAGCCAGCTCGCGCTCGGAGTCGGCCAGTTTTTTGTGGCTTTGAGTGCCTCCTCGTTCAGAACCTTCCCTCCGGTTCCGGGTCTCCGACTCCCAGGATTTGCCGCCCGAGGCGTAGGCCAGCAGGAACCACCTTTCTCTTTTGTGCGGTGCGCCGACGTCGGACGCTCTGTACAAATCCCACTCCGCATTGTACCCGAGCGAGGCCAACGTCCCGAGTATAGAGGGGAGTCCTCGCCGAACAATCCCAGGGACGTTTTCCAAGAAGACGTGTCGCGGTCCCACCTCGCGAATGATTCGGGCAACGTCGTCCCAGATCCATCGCTCGTCCTCGAGCCCTTTCCGCTTTCCGGCTGCGCTGAACGGCTGGCAAGGGATGCCCGCAGAGATGATATCCACCTGTCCACGCCAGCGTCTGCCGTCGAAGGTTGTAAGGTCGTCCCAGATAGGAGCGTGATCCAAGATCCCGTCTTCCATCCTTTGGACCAGGAGCGAGGCGGGATAGGCTTCCCTTTCGACGTAACACACTCCGGTATATCTGGGACCGAGGGCGAGGGAGAGGCCGAGTTCGAGGCCACCAATTCCGGCACAAATAGCCAAGCCATTCATCATCCCTCCAGTTCCGATTCGGGTATCTCGTCCGGCCGGAATCCCATCCAGCAACTATTAACGCACTCGTAGACTGTCCCGTGATCCGAGCCGTGAGCCTTGAGCTCAGGCTCGGAGCATCGGGGACAGACGTATACGATTCCAGGTTCCGAGTAGATCCAGGTCATCGGTCGCCTTCCTTTCTCAGGCGCAGGTATTCGGACATAGCGATCACCTCGCTCGTGGGCAGTGGCAGGTCTGCCGCAGCGGCATCCCAGGCGCTCGACACGAACGCCATGTACTGATCACGGTCGAATAGGGTGTCCTCCTTGAAGGTCAGCGTGAGCGCCAGCAGAAGGGCGCTACACGCCGTCCGGCATTCAACGTCCTCCTGCGAGATCACCTTCAGGAGTTGGCCCGCGATCCTGGTCAGGTCGCGGTCCTCATCGGTCATAAAAGCCTCGACAAATTCCATCTCAGTCCTCCTCTTTGTAGTGAATCCATTCCGGTCCTGGGTAGGGTGCATCGGTTCCCGACGCTTCCCACCTCTTGCGGGATATTTTGACGGGGTTGGGGACGCTCTTGTTCCCCGACCAATCGGTCACGGTGAGTCCGGGGCCGACGCAATCGAGGCAGAGGTTCTGCTCCTCGCGGATTGGCCTACCAGAGTCCTCGTCGGTCTCTAACAGGACACACCACCCGATTGCTTCGTTGTCGCAGTACCAGCAGATGTGTGTTTTTTTGGTCATCAGTCCTCTCCTCGTTCCCCGTGTCAGTCGATCTATTGGGGGATTCTACTGTCCGAATAGAAAGTCGTCAAGTTTTTATTTTAATTCCCCAGCGTTTCACTACCAGGAGCAGCCGCCCGAGTTCCCCTCTCGGCAGAGCTTCCGGTGTATCCACCGATTAGTATCTTCGATCTCCTCGCGGTCCCTGATCCCCTCATCCGCATCCTCCAGGGTGTCATAGACATCCTCCAGGAGGAGCATAGATACTCCCTCGGCATCCTCCTCGGTGTAGGTTTCTGGTCCTTCATCATCGTGGATGCATGCGTTCACCCATTCCCTCACCTCCTCCAGGGTGCGACATCCGCCGGACGCTGGGCCGCCGTGCTCAAAAGATGGCAGGATCAGGCGCAGAATGTCCTCGTGGATCAGCGCCTCAGCCTGGGCGCGGTAGTGTGTTTCTAATTTCTTCCGGGTATATTCTCGTTTCATCGGTCCCCCTTATGGTGGTAATGGGTTGGGCGGAGTTTCCTCCGCCCGTTCCCCGTGTTATTCGGTGCAGGTACAGCGCGAGGCGTGATCGATCCAGGTCGGGCATTCTTGGGCATGTTCCTCGCCTTGGGGGTCGACCCAGGGCCGCTCCAGGATCAACGCGAGGGCGGTCTGGTCTTTGCCACCGTTGCGATCATAGACCGAGTAGCCGAGCTCCACGATCCGCCGCAGGTTGTCCGGGTGGAAGGTCTCGAACCCCGCGATTCGGGCGAAGGTGCGAGCGTTAGAACATACCGGGTACACAGTCGCCTCCCGTTCGGGGTCATCATCCGGCACCACCGCGACCAGAATCGCCCGGATCGGGTCCGGTTCCGGATCCCAGGGTCGGGGTTCTGGTTCTCGATCTCCCCGATTTTGGGCCTCGAACGATGCCAGCGCCTTGGCATACTCGGCCTGACCGTCCGCCGAATAATCGCGGACCGGGTCACATAGGTTGTAGCGTGTGTAGGCGTCGTGTTCATATCTTTTCATCGTCAATCCTCCAAGGTGTTTACGTGTTATAGGTTTGCGTCGAGCAGTTTGTTACGTGTTTCGGATGAAATCGGCAGCGTACTCTGGTTTTGTGAAGGTGCGGCGAAGCCGGAACCCATCATCAAACGATTGATCGACAATGAAGAGGGCGCCCTCCATCCAAATGCTTGCACTCCATCCAATTCCGCCCCGGTCCATTCCAGATTCCACGGTTTCGAATCCTTCCCCGGCTTCCTTTATCTGGTTCATGTTTTGCAAAATTCTATCGGTCATAGGTCAATCCTCCAAAGGTGTTACTGTTATAGGTTTGCGTTCGCCCATTCCCTCAGCGGGCTAGGCTTGTAAGCTTAAATCCTTTTCTGGGCCCATGCTCAAGTACAGGGTAGTTAGTTCTTCTGACATTGTATAAACCGCCTCCAGGGCTTCTTCTTCTTCTTCTTCCCGGTCTTCCCCTTCCCCCTCCCACAACAGGAAGAAGAGCGCTTCTACGTATTCGATCTCATCCCCTTCCAACATTTTGGCATTGTGCTCTAATGCGTTTCTTTCGGTTAACCAATGGCGCCTACCATCGGTCGAGAATAATTGCTTGCAGTTCATTGTCAGTCCTCCAATGTGTTAGTGGTTCGAACCTAGGCCAACATGGGCGCCCCTATCCGGGGGCGCCCCCGTTGGACTACGCAACAAATTTAGCAGAGCCGCGACCGTGAACGATGATCGATACCGACTTGCGACCGTCGCCAGTCTTCGCGCCGTCGCAAAGGGTACAATTATCACAAGTGGTCCTTTGACCACCCTCATGGGAAGCAGGGCAAACGACTTCGCCGCGATCGATCGGAGCGTAGGGTGTACGGACCCGGAAGGTTCTCCACCCCTTAGAAGCCGCCTCGTGATACTCCGCCTCATTGTCAACGCTGGCCATTACCAGGCCGCGAAGATAGGGCGCTCGTTTCCATTGGTGAGTGTATCCAGTCCGCGACTTGGCCACCGCCGCGATCGACTTCCAGATGGCCACCGGAATCGCGAAGGGGTCACCATAGGCGCCAAACCGTACCACTTTGCCAGCGAATAGGGCCGGAATTTGGGAAGGTTCGAGCGTAGGGTACACTCCGCGATGATAGGCGCGATAGATGGCCAGGGGAGCCTGGAAAGTGACAACGTAGCAAGAACCGCCCCGATGGGGACAGTTCCCGCAAATCGACTCGTCTTCGCCGGTTTTCTGCGCAATGTGCGGTTCTACGTCTTCGCGGAGAATCCAGGTCTGGATCATCGCGCCGGTCTTTATGTTGGCGCTCTTGTTTTTGAATCCGGTGGCGATCATGACGATCGGGGCGCCGTCTATCTTCGATTGTCCGCGATACAATACATATCCGTTTGCTGGGGTCAGGGTGTCAGTCCTCATGGTGTCAGTCCTCAGGAATGGTGTAAAGGTTAGTCAGTACGGTAAAGGGTACAGTCTAAATTCTACTTTGCAACCACAAATTGCAAATAGTCTGGAAAGGTCAGGAAACCGGGTCATCGATCCGGAGTCTATCCGGAGAGTATCGGGAGAGTATCGGGAGAGTATCCGGAGTCTATCGGTACCCTGGTATCGGT
>PVBE010261812.1_pt1 | contig 11108 bp, 10 predicted proteins | sample 1631181 | NCBI WGS metagenome assembly PVBE01 (sample SAMN08397723, study PRJNA350692) | Marine metagenome, whole genome shotgun sequencing project. | isolation source: water | place: Pacific Ocean | collected 2012-04 | reverse complement strand
GTATCCGCCGCCGAGGCCATCTCGGACTTGCCTGGGGTCCATTGGTTGTTGCCGTTGTTGGTGGTGTATTGGGGTCGTGTGGAATGGTATGCCGCTGTCTCCACCATCTAACGGCAATGACGAGTAGGAGGACGCCAACGACAATCCCCACAATCATACCCGCTGAGGAAGAACTGCCGAGATTGAGTGCGGATACGACGCGGCGGCGCGCTTCATGAACGGTCTCGAGGTCCAGCTGCTGGTCGTAGAAGCGCGATGTAATGAGATCGTAGACTTTCGAGCTATAGGACATTGAATCACGCCTTCTGGATCACGCCTTCTGGATCACGCCGACGATCAGAGAGGAGCGCTGAGAGAATTCCAGCTGAAGATTCCAGAGGCCTGTCACGGAGTTTGTCGAGAGGATCTACAGAAAGCCCAGGGCTGGGCCTGCTGCCAGGACGCGGCTTGAATAGCCCTCTTTTCATGCATCCGAAAGGCCGCAGCGGCGCCGATCTCATGCCCCGTGGCGCAGCATCCCCCTATGGGTCGGACTCGGGCCGCTATGGAGAGCCCGTGAAGGGAAGAAGGGGCGAAGCGGGCAGTTAGCGCGGTGACACCACCACGGCCGTCCCTACGACCGTCACCTCTTTGCGCTGATTCGTCCCCTGCAATTTCAATTCGATACAGCGGCGTCCCGCGTCGTCCAGATACTTCTTGCTGACGGCCCCGGTGCACCAGGTCGCGTCCCCAATGATGTTCAGGCCCAGCAGCTTTCCTTCGAACTTCCATAGATGCGCGTTGTCGCCCATCCAGTCCGTCACTCCGTGCATGAGCCATGCAAAACGTTGCCCGCCGCAGTCATAGGCATCCGGGAAGCCGCACTCCCTCGCCCAGTCGCCGTCCCAATGCGCGCGTTCCGGAAACTCCGGGATTCGCATATAACGATCCGGAGCGTTGGCGCGCGGATGATCGCGGATGTAGCGATGGACGAGTTCTGAAGCCATGATGAAGGGTCCCCCCCAACCCGTCACGAAGGCGATCGTTTCGGTGACGCTCAAGGGACCTTTTACAACCGTCCCGATCTCTTCGCCCACGCGAACATCATCCCAGCGCAGATCGTCCGCCCCTCGGCGCCGCTCCTGCTCGACGTCGGCGCTAAGCTGTGCCAGATCGTCGTCGCTCCAGACTTGCCGTTCGATCGGCTTATGCTTGCTTCCCTTCACGGCTGCCAGATTTCTTCCATAGTGGACATAGGCGACATCGTAGGTTGCGAGCGTCTCGCTCCGATCGTCGCGAAAGGTGTAGCGCGTAACGACTTCGACGGATCGTCCGCCCCCGAATCGACTCGGGCGGACATTGGCATGAGTCATCTGCTTCGTCGTATGGATGGGCGTATTGCGCAGCGTCGGGCGAGGCCATTCCCAGCGATCCCATGCCCAGACGGCATGAAGGCCAGGCAAGCCCTCTCCGCGGGAAGGCTCGCTTCGGAAGTGATTCGGGCCCTGATTGCAGCTATAGAAGAAGGAGGGCGGCGCGAGGTTGGATCCGTGTTGCGTCTTGGCGGCATAATCCGGCTCGCTCCAGAGAGGGTTGTCGTCGCCGATCCCCCAGGCCCAATGCCGGATGGGATCGAGAGCCGCCTCGGAATGCCACTGCCGCTTGAGCGGAGTTTCGACAGAGTCTTCGACCATCGCCCTCAGCGTCTCGACGGTCTCGTCGGTAAGCGTGGTTTCAGTATTGAGTTCGACTGTGGAGTCTGTCGACATCGTCATGGCTCCTATACGGCTTGGCTCACCCGATAGCGAAGGGGTACTTTCTTCAGACCCACCACGAAGCTGGATGCGATCTGTTCGGGCTCCCCAGCGAGTTCCAGTGAGTCGATTCTGCTGACGATTTCGTGCAGAAGCGCACACTGTGACGCGCGTGCCAGGTGGGAGCCGAGGCAGAAGTGTTCGCCGATGCCGAAGCCGAGATGTGGATTCGGTGTACGGTCGACTCGAAAAGTGAACGGATCTTCGAAGATTGATTCGTCGCGATTCGCCGATGAGTAGAAGAGCACGAGGTTGTCGCCCGCGCAGAGCTTGCGGCCCCCGAATTCGAGATCCTGCACCACCACCCGTTTCATATAGTTGACGGGCGAGGTCCAGCGCACGATCTCTTCGACAGCGCTGGGAATCAGCTCCGGATTCCGTTTCAGCTTCTCGAACTCGCCCGGATTCTCCGCCAAGGCGCAGATGCCGCCCGCCAATGCGTTCTTGGTGGTATCGTGCCCGGCCGAGAAGGTGATCAGGTAGTAGCCGAGGGTTTCCATCGGGCCCATCAGCTCGCCGTTCACCCGACCGTTGGCGAGCAGGCTCGCCAGGTCGTCCCGCGGGTTCGCGCGTCGATCCTCGATGATTCCGCTGAATAGCTGGAAGAATTCGATGCCCAATTCCTGCACCGCCTTCAGCCTATCCTCGCCCTCGCGCTGAAGGTCCTGATCGTCCGCACCAAAAAGCTCATTGGTAAGCCTGATGATTTTCGGTTCCAGTTCCCGGGGTATGCCGAGAATGGTCGTGAGGACGCGAAGCGGATGTGCGGTAGCGATCTCGGTGGCGAACTCGCACTCGCCTTCATGCCCCTCGGCCTTCTCCACCAGGCCGTCCACCAGGTTGCGGGCGCTCTCCTTGACCACGGGATCAAAGCGTTTGACTCCTCGCGGCGTGAAGGCGGGAACTGCGACTTTGCGGACTTCGCGATGCTCGGGCGGATCCATCCCGATGATCACGCGCATCTGGCCGATTCCCTGATTGCTTTCGAGTATCTTCTTCTGCTCGCTGCTCTCCAATACGATGCCGTAGCGGTTTACGAAGAGGTCGGGCTGCTTGGAGATCTCGCAGATATGCTGGTGGCGTACAACTGGAAAGAAGGAGTCGAAGCCGGGCGGCTCGCAGAAGTGCAGTCGATCCATTCGGCGCAGCTCACTCCACTGAGCATGGGGGACGCCGCGCTCCGCGTAGGCGCGCGGTGCGATCAGATCGAGTCCGTCGATATCCGGCATTTACTCCTCTTCTCTGCGGCCAAGAGGCTTCCTGTCGAAATTCGGCTATTGGCCTTCGACCCGGTGCACCCACGACCAGACCAGGCCGGGCAGGAGGCGCCGGGCGATCTGGGCGAGCTTCGTCTGGGTGTTCGGGAAGCAGAACGGCTTTCCCCTTTCGAGGTCCCGCTCGATCGCGTCGAGGACGTGGCCCGGTGAGATCGGCTCGCCCATCTCGAGTACCTTGGGCTTCGAGGTCGCCTGATCGAGCAGGGGGGTGGCTACCGGTGGTGGGCAGACGGCGATGACGCGAACACCTCTGCCGCGGTTCTCGTGGTAGAGGACCTCGCTGAACGCCACCACCGCGAATTTCGCCGCATTGTAGGCGCCAAAGTGCAGGGTGGGCCCCCAACCGGCGATCGAGGCGAAGTTGATCAGGTCGCCGCGTCCCCGCTCGAGCATGCCGGGAAGGATCGCCTTGGCGACGTGGACCACGCCGTTGTAGTCGATCTCCATGACGCGCAGGATCGTCTCGGTATCCTGATCCATCAGCAGCCCCGTGGGCATGATGGCAGCGGCGTTGTAGACGCGATCGATGGGGCCGAGGCGATCCTCGACCTCTTTCACCGTGGCGAGCACCGCCTGATTGTCGGTGACGTCGAGGCGCCAGGTGTGGATGCCCTCGCGCCCCTGGGCGGTTTCGGCCAGCCCCATCTCGTTGATGTCGACGGCGGCGACTTTCGCGCCCGCATCGGCCATGCGCTGGGCGGCGAGTCGCCCCATGCCGCTTCCACCTCCCGTGATGAATACGACCTGATCCGCGAACGACATCCCATCTCCTCTCGTGCACCAAGGGGACGCTGCAGCTCATCTTTCACGCAGATATCGAGGGATCCTGCTGGCGCAATGATACGGCCGCAAGCAAGTCGCGAAATTTGCTCCGTTCTACGCGCTCGCCGAATCCGGCACGCCGCAACCGCTGAAAGTACTCCTCGACCTGCTTGATCTGCAGCGTGCCAACGATCTCGACACCCTTCTTGATCTGCTCGGGTTTTGTGCCCTTGCCCGCTAGCACGATCATCGCCTCGAATAACGCGGAGTCAAACTGCTGCAGGCTGAAATTCTCCGCCTCATCGAGGGCTGCGTGCAGTTGTTCGTTGCGTTCCGGTGCCTGATCGACGATCCACTTGAGGTGCTGGAGGCCATACGAAACGTGGCGCGCCTCGTCCTGCATGACGAGCTGGAACATGCGCTTGTCGAGGGCAGTTGGCGAGATGAACTCGCTGAAGCGGAACATAGTCAGAATGTTCCCCTCGGCGAGCAGGTGCATAAAAGCGCTCGCCTCGCTGTAGGTATCGCAGTCGAGGATTGCCTTGAGCGAGTGTTCGGCTTGCGGGCTCCCCTGCATCAAGCCGACGCCGCCAGCCAGCGCTCGCTTGCGGAAAACCTCTGCATGACGCGCTTCGTCCATTGCTTGCCCTGCGAGGAAGCCCTTGACCTCGTGGAATTGGTTGTTCATTCGCCAGCACCACTTCGCGGGCAGATCTGTCGCAACCATCTCGACTTCCGTCAAAAAGGTGCAGAGTTGTGCGAATGCAATCTCGACCTCGAGCGGTACTTCGTATTTGTCGAGATCGCCCCAGGGGATGTCGGTCGTTGCGTCCCACTGGCGGCTTACGGTCTCCTCGTAGAACGAAGCGACCTTATAGGCCCACACGTCACTCTTGCGATTGAGCTCCGGCCCCATGTCGGCCTGCTCGGCCACATTGTAGCTCGCGCCTCGCGGGGCTATGCCTCGCGGGCCGCGCGGAAGCTCCTCGAGATCGTCGTAGCCGTAGCTTCCCTTGTTCAGGTCGAGGTAGGTGAGCCCGCGCTTCTTGCTCTCCGCGTGGATCTCGACCTGCTCTGTGCCGGCCTTCAGCCATCCGAGATCGAGATTGCCCTTGCGGATATCCTTCATGCGAAGCACGAAATCGTCATTTGCCAGATAGTCGGTCGATCCGTAGTAACTCATAGTTGTCCCTGTCTAGCCTTCGAGTAGTTTTAGAAAGCCCGGAAGAGGGCTGCGGTGTTGGCGAGCGCCGAGCCCTGCGGCGGCACAGCGTTCGAAGTACTCCTCTACCGCCTTGTGGTAGAATGCGGCTACTGGCTCAAAACCGCCCGAGAGTACGATCAGTGGTTCGATGAGTTCACGCGAGCCGAGGTAACCGACGAGCCCATTATCGACCAGATCCAGGTGGTCATTGATGATCTCGACCTGGGAGGGGCGAGTGTCGACGAGTTGGCGAATGTGATCGATGCCATACGTGATGAAACGCGAGGCGTCCTGTACGAGCCGAGTTCCGAGATAAGTGTCGGCGGCATTCGTCGACAAGAACTCGAAACGCCGTCCGAGGTTCTGAACGAAGGAAAATAACGTGAGGTTCAGCGCTGCAGAGGCCAAGGGGTAGGTCTCCGACTCCATGATGGTCTTGAGGAGTTCACCGAGCTTGCGAGAATCGCATCCCAATGCACCCTGGCCGTAGAGTGCTCGCTTGCGGAAGGCCTCGGCCAACCGCGTCGCGTCGAACATCTGCGTGCACATCCAGTATTTGATTTCGTGAAAATCCTGGTTTATCAGCCAGACCCAGCGGGAGGGCACATCCGTCGAGACCAGGCCGATCGAGGTCAGGCCAGTGCATAGCTGGCGGATCGCACGGTCCTGTTCGGAGCTGAGCGGCGCCTCGTCGAGCGTATCCCAAGGGACGTTGCGAGCCGGCGCCCAGCGTCGCGACTTGCTCTCTTCGAATAACGCCGTCGCAGAGTCGGCCCAGACATCGCTCTTCCGATTGACGCGGTAGCCGAGCGACGGAAGGCCTTCGGGCAGGACTCCGCCCCGCGGAGTCATCGAAAAGTTGTCTCGGATGATCTCCGGTAGCGCGGAGGGCCCGTAATGCGGATCATCGTTGATATCATCAAGCGTCAGACCGCGCTGCGCTTGTTTGGGACGCATGGCTATTGGATGCGGGCAGTCTTTCATCCAATCCAGTCTGAGGTCGCCGCTCATGACCCGCATCACCTCGGCGATCAGGCCGGCGTCCGCGGAAAAATCTTTCGGTCCGATATAAGACATCAGCTCAGCTCCACATCGAGATGTTGGGCTTCGTCCAGGAACTCCTGGATCGTCGCCATGAAGCGGTAGAGCCGGTCGTGGCCTTCCGGATCTTCGTACTCGACCTTCATCAGGTCGCCCACATGCGTCAGGGAATTGATCGTATGCGCAGCATCAGCCCCCCCATTCGCGAGTACGGACTGGAACATCTCCTTCCATAGTGCGACCGGCGCGGTGAGGACGAAGTCGAGCGAAGCCGCATCGCTGGTTTCATCGACTTCGGTGCACTCGTAGACCTCGAAAGCGATTCGATAGAGATCGCTTCCGACCCGAATGCCGAATGTCGTATCGCAGACGCCGAGTTTTTCGAAGGTGTTTGCGTCGTCCTTCGCGCACTGCTGCAGCGCCCGGAAGAACTCAAGGGACGGAAATTGAATGCTCATATGGGTCCTCCTCGTGGCGGGCCTGAAGCCCCCGCAGCACGTATGCGAGTGCCTGGCCTCCAGCTAGAGAATAGCCGTGGGCGGAATGTGAAGGTTGATCTTAAGTGCCAAATAGTTGATACTCCGTGTCACGATGGATCGCATCATTCGGCTGAATTCCAACGTCGCGAGGGCCGTGCTCACGTTCGTGGCGGCGGCGGGCGGACGCGCCTCTTCGTTGCGGGACGAAGCGGGGATCACGCCCGCCGACCTGGCCAATCCCCGGCGCCTGCTCGATCTGGAGCGGATCGTGATCCTGCTCAATGCCGCGGCTCGCGAACTGGACGACGACGCTCTCGGTCTCCACGTGGGCGCCAGCTTCGAACTCGCCACCCTGGGCCCTTTCTCCTACGCCGTGCTGAACGCTCCGACCGTGGGGGTCGGCTTGGCCAATCTCGCCCGCTATTCGGCGGATTTGGCCCAGGGGCTGGGGACACCGTCCCTCAAGGTTCGCGGCGAGACGGCACGATTGGAGCTTCCCCGATTCGGGAATGCCGACGCAAACGTCTTGCGACACCTCTCGGAGGGAGGTCTGGTGGTCCTCATGCGCATGATGCGGCGCCTCAGGGGGCCGGACTGGCAATCACATGAGGTGTCGTTCCAGCACGATGCACCCACGGACACGCGCGAACATGCCGCATTGATCTGCCCGCATCTGCGCTTCGGGTGCGCGGCGGCCTCGATCCGCTTCGACGCCCGCGACCTTCGCGCCGAGGTGCCCGGCGCGGACCGTTACCTGCTTCCGATCGCCGAGCGTCAGCTTCGGGATGCCCTGGAGCCGTCGGTCGGCTCGGACCCCTGGCTACGCGATCTGGAGATTCTCGTTGCAAGCCAGGTCTGCGACGGACATCCGGCGATTCGATCAGTAGCGGCGCAACTCGGCCTCAGCGTGCGCACCCTTCAGCGCCGGCTTGAGGAACGCAGTATTCTGTATCGGGATCTCGTCGCACGTATTCGCTTCCAACTCGCGCGCCGCTACCTCGAAGAGACCTCCACTGAGTTGGAGGAGATCGCATTCCTGCTCGGTTATTCAGAGCTCAGCGCATTCGACCACGCCTTCCGGCGCTGGACGGGTCATACGCCGCGCGGGTTCCGTCGCAAGGCGCGAGAGTCGATGAGGCCGTCGCCCGACGGGGTGCGCGAGTCCTGAGCCGCTGCTCTCATGGCTTCGGGCGCATGGGCGTGGCGTGCGCGATGCAGGTCGTGCGGGAGGATCGTCGATTCATCGACGAAAGCCACTCCCCGGAGACTTCGAGCGCGCCGTGGTAGTCGACGTCGCACTCGTCGCAGATCGCCGCTATTGGAATTCTGAGTTTCTCGGGCTTCGCCAGCAAGCGGTCAGCGTGCATCTCGACCCTCTCCTGCGCCGCATATTCCAGGTCCGGGAGCGCCCCCGGGGCTTCCGCAGGCCTATCGAAGCACTATCCAGCAGGTTGGCAGCAATCTCGCGGGCGAGGATACGACATTCAAGAGGCGTTCTGGCATGATGTTCGGGTATGGGGTGATCTCGACCTCCTATGGGGGCCCTGTGACGGGAGATCAGGGTGCCGCCTTTTGCGTGCAAGAAGGGAAGGTCATGACCGATTCGCAGCGACAGAGAAATGCCAGGGGAGAGGAGTTCATGCGCACTCCTGACGCGAGCTTCGAGAAGTTACCGGATTTTCCCTACGCTCCGAATTACGTCGAAATCGATGGTTGGCGTCAACACTATCTGGATGAGGGAGCGCGAGATGGATTGCCCGTTCTCCTTTTGCACGGCCAACCCGATTGGAGCTATCTCTACCGGAAGATGATTCCGATCCTCGTAAGCGCCGGCTATCGTGCCATTGCGCCCGATATGATCGGCATGGGGCGCTCCGACAAGCCACTCGATATCCATCTGCATAGGGTTGAGCAACATATAGACTGGCTTCAGGTCTTCATCGAGAAACTCAAGCTCGAGGATATTACGCTCTTCTGCCAGGATTGGGGCGGGCTGATCGGCCTGGTGGAAGTCGCCGAACATCCGGACCCTTTCAAATCCGTTCTGGCCGCCAATGCTGCCTTGATGTATATGCCGGATCCGGTCTTCAAAGTGACCCGAGGACTTCAGCGCGATGATTTTCCCGTATACAACGAAGCCGGCATCCGAAACTTCGCCGATTTCTTGGGGATTGCGCGACCTCTGATTCAGGAGGATATGTCGGATTTCTTCGAGCAATGGATGAAGTACGCGCTCACGATGCCGGATTTCATGCCCAGCCAGAATCTGGTCGCCGACGCCGGGGTCTCGCTGACCCCTGGTGAAATTGCGGCCTACGATGCGCCCTTCCCCGAACGGAGCTACAAAACGGCGATTCGAGCGCTTCCTTCCATGGCCTCCCTCATCGATGAGCGGAGGGCACTTGAGGCGTGGGAGAAGATCGGTTCTTTCGATCGACCCTTCCTGACCGTCTTTGGTGAGTTCGACGTGATTCTTGGACACAAGCGCCTACAAGACAAGCTCATCGAGCACATTCCGGGGGCCCGGGGCCAGCGTCATGATCGCCTTCCCGGTGGACACTTCATCCAGGAGAGCCTGGGAGAAGAGATGGGCCGACGTCTCGTCGAGTTCATCCAAAGTCAAGGCTGAAGAGGCGTCGGGGCAGAGAGCAGGCGGAGGAAGTTGCCGTCTTCGACTCATCTCCTCCCTGCCAATTCAGTCGGAAATCGGCCCTGGCTCCGGGCTCTCCCATACCAGTCGATAGTTCTGCTTTCGGAGTCGATGGCGTGGGCGAAATGCGAGAATTTCTTCCCAACCCGTGCCCGCAAGTGCAGCGTCTACGCGCGCTCGCGAGGTCTCGTCTAATTTGCGATAGACGTCAAGTGGGCGCTGCAACATCCAATAGGTGTAGGGTCGCGCGGCGCTCGAGATCGTGACATCCCGATATTTCGAATCGATGAGTCCCGCTTCAGTCGCACACCGAGGCCCCCTGACTCGTTTTGATTGTTCTGCGTGCGCTCGTCCGCCCATGTCTCGGTGGCCCGGGCTGAAGCCACGACCATCGGAACCGCGTCCGCCATGGTTCGCAGCATAGGCAGGAGCATTTCTCGCAGGGCGTCGTCTTCGAACCAGCCCGTCTGGTCGCGCGGGGGGCGATTCGTTCGTTCGATCCAGGCGCAGACCTGGAACGCTATCTGATAGAGGAGGCGCTGAGGCACCGCGTCACGATAGAGATGCCCGTAGAAGGGCCCATCAGCCCGCAATCAGCCAGAGAGAGGGCGTCGCCCAGCAGATAACGATGCTCCCGGAAGTGTGTGGAAAGGCAATCGAGCAGCTCCCGAGTATGGGCTTCGATGGCGGGTACTGTTTCCAGAACAATGCCGAGGAAGGGCAGGGTGCCCGCCATGCGCGCGGCGAATTTTTCTCTCTCCCCCCCCCTCTCATTGCGAGTCGGGGCAGAGAAGTCGATGCTGACCTTCGTGACGCTTTCCTCAGAACTACCAGCGGTAGTGCATGGCGGGCAGGATCCCCATCTCATCTCCATAGAGTTCAATCAGGTAGGCGACGATGCGCTGTACCGGGCTAGTCGGAATGAGGGGCGCATTCGGGTGGATGCTTTCGAGGTGATCGAGGATTTCACTTCTGTCCTGCCAGGTTTCTCCGTCGGGTGTCTCCACTACGGGAAAGTAATTCAGTCCCGTTCTGCGCTTGATCTCGAGGATGTCGGGCATGACTTCGCGCACCCACAGGCCCTTATGCGGAAAGGCGGGCCGGACCTTGCCTGAAAAGTACGAGACGTCGGCACCATGAGGATGTAGGGGGAGGCGAGTTGAGACATCAGAATTCCGGACTTTGAGAACGAGGGAGACGAAGTCCAGTTCTTGCGTATACGGGCACTCATGCCAGCGACCCTGTCCATATTGACGAATGCCATTTCTGAATGCGATAGCTGGATACCATTTCTGAATGTGATATCTGAATATGACAGCCGAATATGACAGCCGAATATGACAGCCGAATGGGATATCTGAAGGTGACAGCTGAATATGACAGCTGAATATGACAGCTGAATACCATTGCAGAATGTCATCGATAATGCCGAGATCGGCTGAAAATGGGGTAGGGGGGGGTTGCACATTCCAGTTGGCTTCTGGCTCGACGTCCGGCCTTGGGGTCGGGTCGAGTTGCAACGGCGAGTTCGTGACGGATCGGTGCTTTCATTTTAGCCAGGCGTTTTTGGTGGCGGTGCGGCATCCGTCACGCTCAGCGGATCCCGGACACCATCGAGTTGTCGACAGCTTTTCGGGTGTCCTCGCTCTATCAGGGATAGATGCTCAGAAGCTCACCCGTATTGATCTTCCATTCTCGGCAGGGCCGGAAAGAGACTCTTCCACCCCATCGTCCGGCGGCGGCGCGGCTCGCAGGGTGCAGAGCCACTTCGCAGTCTCAGCGTGAAGATGATCCATGAGCGGGAGCGAAATATCTCTCGCGGGTACAGACCCGCCGTAGCGCCGGGCAGGGAATAAGATGGGCTCCGCAGCGGCTCCTCACTGCAACGAAGCCTATCTGCAG
>PVBE012220789.1_pt1 | contig 11109 bp, 8 predicted proteins | sample 1631181 | NCBI WGS metagenome assembly PVBE01 (sample SAMN08397723, study PRJNA350692) | Marine metagenome, whole genome shotgun sequencing project. | isolation source: water | place: Pacific Ocean | collected 2012-04 | reverse complement strand
TAGCATACACTTCATCAAAAGTGTAACCACCATTTCCGTAATTTAGTAATGTGAATATTTCTTCGTGGACTCGAAGTTTGTTATGATGCGTTAGGCCAAAAAAACCCTGTCCCTAATGGGACCACTACCTCCTGAGTGTGCGAACAATGTGGACATTCAAATGGATATGACATATCCACTCCAGGATTAATTTTATTAAGATTTTTTCTGAATTCAAGAGAATCTAATGCCAAAAACTTATTATCAACAAAATCATTGATAACTGATTGTGTGGTAACACCATCTACCGAAGTAATCATTTTTTTAAATCTGAAAGAATTTGAGTAATCAATATCTGGTTGAACTTTTTTCATGGCTTCTACGTCTTTATCTACAGATTTTTCTTCAGCACTATTTAATAGTTTAAATTCTATCTCTACTTTAGTAGTTGGTAATTTCATAGAAAACTTGTTTTCTTCTACATCATCTGAAATTTCTATGTCTTTCAACTGAGTACAATCAACTTTTAAATCACCTGATTCACCACATTCTGAACAACTTGCTTTTACATTATATTCTTTACCATATCCAAGTATTCTTGCAGATATCATTAGTGCATTCTTATCACCAATTAGTAAATCATCAATTTTGATTTTTTTGTCTACAATAAGTGATTCAATAACTTTATCTATCACAATACCTTTTCGTATTAGATTTATAGAAGTAAGAATATCTTCTTCTTTTGCTGTCATGTATTTTAGTTCAACTTCACCCTTTGATAAAGGGTTGTCTTTTGGATACAACTTTCCCTTAGACGGAAGATTAACTACTTCCGTTGGGAACTTATATTCTGCCATATGAGTTTCCTCTGATTATTATCATTAAGATTTAAAACCTGTTTATTAATAACTATATTAGTAATTGTTCAAATAACAATTTATTTTGATGGTGTAAATTTTTCCTTAATTGGTTTAAGAATCATATCAAAAACGATATCATCATATTTTGTCGGGGTCATTTTCACGATTTTTTCCAATGCGTAAATAACTACCAAAATATATTCCCAATTTGCTGCTATAAATTCAGTCATTTTATACTCCTATTAGATTAGAATTGTAAGATTGCGTAATCATACTGTAATGTTAGGGTGATGTCTGCTGGCTCACTTGATTCAAAAGCCATCTCACCAAAGTTTGCGGTTGTTATGTAAGCACCTTTTAATGTCCATTCTTCTACTATATCACCTACTGGACCTAGCATATTGAATGTCACATCTTTCTTATAAAAATCTGCGTATCCGTCTCTACCTGTTACAGATTCGTGTCCTAATCGAACCCATTCCATAACTGCTTGTGCACCACTTGGAACGATTGGATCGTATAATGTTATATCAACTGGCTGCCAAGTTCCTTTTCCCTTGAGGTGTCTCTTGACGTTGATGTGGTCTAAAACCATTTCCTCAAACTGTATCTGTGGTCTTGCAGCTGCTTTGACTAAATATGATGGAATACCCTCGATGTACATAATAAACCGATTTTTTGTTTTCGGTTCAAACGGGGTAAAAAATATTTCATTCGTATCTAAAATGTCAGGCATTATTTGTCTCCATTAAAAGCATTTTGTATCTTCTAATATAAATATCAAAAACTTAAAAAATAAGTAATATGAATATTACATAGTTCTTCTTAGTTTTATAGTAGTTTTATAGGAAAAGAAAAACCCCAACCGAAGTCGGGGTTTTCTATATACGTCAGCGTATGTTATAAGATAAATTACTCAGGGAACGATGCGCCTGTAGGTTGAACAACAAAATCCAACACAATGAACTCAGCAGTTCTTGTAGGTTGAATAAATATCTGTCCAACTAATCTGTTTCTATCCACAACATCTGGAGTATTGTTAGTTTCATCCATTACTACTCTAAATGCACTTAAACCACTATTGGATTGTACACTTTCAAGGTAAGGATTAACAATATTCAAGAATCTGTTTCGTGTAGCTACTGTATTCTGTTCGAATACCAAGTATCTTGAGGATGATGCGATGAATTTCTTCAATGCAATCAACAATCTACGAACATTGATTCTATCTAATGCTGATGGTTTGGATTGTAGTGTCTTCTGTCCGAATACTACTACACCTTGACCAGGGAATGAAGCTATTGGATTAACTCTTTCTTCATAGAGATCGTCTCTTTCAGCGTGTGTTAATCTTGTTTTAGCTTCTAATACCGTAGTCAAACCACCACGATTTAAACCAGCTGGTGCAAACCATTCGTGTGCGACTTTATCAGTAAATGCGATTACTCCAGGTAATACGACTGATGGTGGGACCCATACTGGTCTGTTTGTGTCTCCATCAACTATCTTAACCCAGGGGTAATATGTTCCTGCATAGTTTGTATCTAAAGCACTTACAGTATTTGTTACCGTAGCTATAGTATCTCCGTATGCAGCTGCATCCATCACATAGAAAGCGTCTGCTCTTGCTTCAACTTTCAATATTGCGTGATTTGTTACCTTTGGATGTAATCTATGTATCACACCAGGTGTTACCAACAAGTTAATGTCAAATTCGTCAGGATTACTTACAGCATTAATTGCTCGTTTGTAAGCTACTGAACCACTTGCTGTAGCACTTGAGATATCAAATCCTTGTGTGTTAGCTGCTGTGATGTCATTACCGACAAGTTTTGGATTACCAGGATTGTCACCATCAAATCCCCATTGGAAAGGTACTGTAAATTTCCTCTGACCAATAGCTGAAAGTGATAATGTAATGTTTTCTGTAGCGTCTGAATATGTAGATGCTAATGCACTTGCGTCAGCGTGTCCTAACATATTCTCAAGAGACATAGAAACATTACCAGTTGTAGCGGCTGTCTTGTAAATTGGTGATAAATATTCACCATTATCAGGACGTTTATCCATATCGAAATCAAAACCATAAAATATGTTTGAATCGAAATCACCGTTAGTATTCTGTTGTGTGTGAACAAAAGATGCACTTGGTGCACTAGCTACAGGAATATTCACTGCGCCGTGACCCATAGGAACAACTGTAGTTGGCATATTTTCTAAGTTTTTGTAATCACCAACTCTGATATGTTTACTCAAGTTTGGATAATCACCTTTGTATGTCAACTTACCATTTGAATCAATTTCAACAAACCTATCACCAATTACTTTAGCAAAGTAATTTGCTGCTTCTGGATCGAATGTCAAATTGTCATATTGTTCTACTATCTGATTGTCTTTTGTTTTATTTGGTGCATGATGTCGAACCTGTAATGAGAATGTTCCATAATCACTACCTGCTACCGAAGATGCTGCTTTAATATTTAAGATATTAGTCTTATATGCTTTGTTCATATTTGTTCCATGTGAACGTGTATAAACTCTGAATAAGTTATATCTTGCTCCAGCCACTAATTGTGATTGGATGTAAGGTGTTCTAGCAACATTGTAATCTTTGTTACCAGTCCATGTGTCAGCATTTCCATCAGCATCAAATGTAGTTACGCCTGAATTTAAATCAAGTGTACTTGTTGATGAGGTAATTGCACTTTGCCAAGCGCCTGAACCTGTGGAATGTTGTATCCCCTTAAAGTTTTTGTAAAGATAGACTGGTACAGTTGTACCTGCTCCATCATCTGCTATCTGAGGGTCTGTACTAAGGACATCTCCGATATAGTTTGCACTTCCTGTACTAAACGAAATTGTTTTTGTATAGGTTGTGACATCACTTCCACTAACTACCAATGTGTAGTTTGTAAAAGTTCCACTACCTGTAGATGGTGTCAAGTCAGCAGTTCCGTTTGTTCCACCACGTGATGGTGCTAAAACAGCTAATGCGTGATCTTTAGTTGAACCACTAATTCTACAAGATAATGTTATTATATCAGGTTTATATCCACCTAGTCCTAAAACCCTCACGACCGTTACCGAACCAGCGGAACGTAAATATTGCTGTACAGTATATGGCGTATAAAAACGCTTATCGAGACCACCGAACATCTCTTCGAATTCTGAATAGTTATTCAGAACAGTAGGTGTAAAAGCTGGACCTTTAGTCGTTGGACCAATAATCGCAGCTCCAATGTCTGCTACACCTTGTGGAAGAAATGATAAGTCTCGTTCTTGCGTAAATACACCAGGACTTACGATTCTTTCAGCCATTGAGTTTCTCCTAAATGATTTTTGTTAAAATAAAGAAAATTTGTTTATTTATAAGTATATACAAAAATCCCCAAATACAATAATAAGGGGATTTTTATTTATTTTTTTAAGTTTTTTATTAACTATTTGGTGTAAATACACCAGTTTCAGGGTCTAAATTACCTGAACCATATTTATCATTCAATTCTTTACCAACTTCTTTCTCTTTTGCTTGAGTATCAGAATACTTCTTAGCATATTCTTCTTCACCTTTTGCTAAAGAATCTATCTGTTGTTGAAGTGCGATTTTTTGAATTGCTATTTGACCAAATGCGGTTTGACATTCGAGATAGTCTTGTTGAATCTGTTTTAAAGATGCTAACTCTGTGTCTGTAAATTTAATTTCCTTGTCTGCCATAACATTTCCTCATAGTTTGTTTAACAATAATAAGTATTAATTACTTATCCAAACATTCACAATTTTTTTCGATGTGTTCTACTTTTTTATGTAATTCTTTGATTGATTCTATCAATAATGGAACTATTAACTCATACTTAACAGCTTTATATCCATCACTTCTTTCAGTTACAATTTCAGGAAGAACTTTTTCTACTTCTTGTGCTATAACACCATATGAATGTTCACCTGCATATGCTTCTTTGTTATCATTCCAATCAAACTCTACACCACGAAGTTCCGAAAGTTTCATTAACGGGTCTCCGATTTTTATTATGTTATCTTTCAATCTTTCGTCTGAAGAATAGAATGCCACAACGTCATTGTTAAAGTTAGCAAGACCTGCATCTGCCATAGATAATGTAAGTGCAGTTATGGTTGAACCACCATCTTCACCCTTAAATATCATAGATTTGTTGTTGACATTTGAATGTAAAACAGCATCACTTGAAGAGTTTGTAACAGTTAAGATTGCAGTTCCAGCTGATTTTATTATAGTATCATTACCAGCAGCGTCTAATATAATATCTGCAGCTGCATCTACTGTTAGATTGTTTGCTGATATCACTAAGTCAGTTCCATCACCCTCAATCTTCTCACTAGCACCACCGAAGACAATACCAACGTCATTTGGAATATGAACATCAGAAGTTGCAGTTAGGTTTATCTTACCACCTGAGTTTATTGTTAAATCAGTTCCATCAGATTCAATCTTCTCATTTGCATCTGTAAAGTGTAAACCAACATTAGTTGGTATCACAATATCAGTAGTTGCAGTTAAATTTAATAGATTACTTGATGCTATTGTTAAGTCTGTACCGTCTCCTTCGATTTTTTCTCCGTCATTTCCAAACGTCATACCGATGTTTGCTGGTACGTTAATATCACCACTTCCACCTACATTAATATTTAAGTCAGTTCCATCACTTTCTAAATATTCACCTGTTGAGTTTCCGCTATGGTCATTAAAGGATAGTCTATTTGCTACAAATACATTTGCAAATGAACCTGTAGAAGTGGATGAACCACTTACAAGTGCGGAATCAATCTTAATCTTATTAGCGCTAATCGTTAAGTCAGTTCCATCACCCTCAATTTTCTCTCCATCATCACCAAACGTCAAACCAATATTTGCAGGTATGTTAATGTCACCTCCAGAACCTACTGTTATACTTAAATCTGTGTCGTCTGATTCAATTTTTTCGTGAGTACCAAACATAACACCAACGTTTGCTGGAACTTTAATATCTGCAGTTCCTGTAAGATTAATGTTATTACCTGCTATCGTGAGGTCTGTTCCGTCTCCTTCAATTTTTTCACCATCATTACCGAAAGTTAATCCAACGTTAGCTGGTATGTTTATATCAGTTGTAGCTGTAAGGTTAATGTCTTGTCCTGATGCGATTGTTAAATCAGTTCCATCACTTGTTAGATACTCACCACCCTCATCAAATAAATATGAATATTGTCTTGTCAAGGTGTGGTGGAATGAACCTGTTCCTGAACCACTAACGTTTCCTATTACGTGTAATGCTTCTGCAGGATTTTTTGTGTTAATACCCACTTCGTGGAAATGTCCATGAGCAAATGAACCTGAAGATACTGATGAACCACTTGTCATACCACTAGCTATCTTTAGAATATTTGCAGAGATTGTTAAATCTGTTCCGTCTCCCTCTATCTTTTCAGCGTCATCACCAAAAGTAATACCAACGTTAGCAGGTATATTAACATCTGCAGTTGCAGTTAAATTTATGTCTGCGCCAGAGTTAATTGTTAAATCTGTGTCGTTTGATTCAATCTTTTCACTTGCGTTATCATCAAATACAATACCTTTGTTCTTAGGTATGTGAACGTCAGCGGTTGGTGATAAGTTAATCTTATTACCAGTTATGGTTAAATCTGTACCATCACCCTCTATTTTTTCAGCATCATCTCCGAATGTAAGACCTACGTCTGATGGAATGTTAATATCTGTCGTAGCAGTTAAGTTTATGTCTGCGCCAGAGTTAATAGTTAAATCTGTATCGTTTGACTCAATCTTTTCACTAGCATTAGCGTCAAAGACTAATCCAACGTTTTGTGGAATGTGAACATCACTTGTTGCTGTAAGGTTTAGTTTAGCACTTGAGGCTATAGTTAAATCAGTTCCATCTCCCTCTATCTTTTCGCCATCATCACCGAAAGTTAATCCTATGTCAGCTGGTATATTTACATCTCCTGTAGCATCTAATGTTAAGTCTGCGCCTGTATCAATTGTTAATGCACCACTTGCATCAATTTCAGCTGCGTCTAATGTAATCGTATCTACTGTAAGTTTAGGTGCTTCCATAAATACACTTGAAGAAAGTGCAGTTCCAGCGTGTCTATATCTTAAAAATGCTACACTTCCACTAATACCCCAATCAACACCACCATTGTGCATTAGTGCTGATGTAGCTGAACCACTACCAACCGTTATGGTATGGTCAGCGACTTGTAGACTACCAACTTGCGCTTCAAGTCTATCACCAGTTACAGTTAAGTCTCCTGGAATTGTTACATTACCATTATTAAATGTAACAGTTTCAATTAATGTGTTTCCATTTGAAATTATTGAAAGGTTATTACTACCATCAACTTCTATCTTTTCTGTATCAGCTCCGAATGTTAAACCTACTTCTGCAGGAATGTTAATATCAGAAGTTGCAGTTAGGTTTATATCAGCGCCTGAATTAATGGTTAAATCTGTATCATTAGATTCTATCTTTTCACTCGCATCATCATCGAATACTATACCAACATTCTTTGGAATATGAACATCAGAAGTAGCAGTCAAGTTTAGTTTAGCACTTGAAGCTACAGTTAAATCAGTTCCGTCTCCTTCAATTTTTTCTCCGTCATTACCGAATGTCATTCCTATATTTGCACCAACATTGATGTCTCCACCAGAACCCACCGTAATCGTCAAGTCTGTATCATCACTTTCTATTTTTTCATGTGTTCCGAACATCACACCGACATTAGCTGGAACTTTGATATCTGCAGTTCCTGTAAGATTGATATTGTTACCTGCTATAGTAAGGTCTGTTCCGTCTCCCTCTATCTTTTCTCCGTCATCACCAAAAGTAAGACCTACGTTAGCTGGTATGTTTATATCTGTTGTTGCTGTTAAATTTAAATCATTACTTGATGCTATTGTTAAATCTGTACCATCACCCTCAATCTTTTCACCATCGTCTCCAAAAGTAAGACCAATGTCAGCTGGTATATTTATATCACCATTAGCACCTACTGATATATTTAAATCAGTATCATCACTTTCTATTTTTTCGTGTGTTCCAAACATTACACCGACATTAACTGGAACTTTTACATCTGCAACGGCTGTAAGATTGATATTGTTACCTGCTATGGTAAGGTCTGTTCCATCACCCTCAATTTTTTCTCCGTCATCACCGAATGTCAATCCAACTCCTGATGGAATATTAATATCCGTAGTTGCTGTAAGGTTTAAATCTTGTCCTGATGCTATAGTTAAATCAGTTCCATCACCTAATAGGTATTCACCACCCTCATCAAATAGGTAAGAGTATTGTCTCACCAAACCATGATGGAATGAACCTGTACCAGAACCACTCACATTACCGACAACCTCTAACGCTTCAGCGGGTGCTACTTCGTTAATACCAACCTTACTTGCAAAATGTCCATGTGCGAATGAACCAGTCGAAGTAGAAGAACCACTTGTTTCAGCACTATTTATTAAAATCTTGTTGGCACTTATAGTCATGTTTGTGCCGTCACCTTCAATTTTCTCTCCGTCATCACCAAAGGTTAATCCTATATTAGCTGGTATGTTTATATCACCACCACTTCCAACTGTTATACTTAAATCTGTGTCGTCTGACTCAATCTTCTCATGCGTTCCAAACATAACTCCTACATTAGCTGGAACTTTGATATCTGCAGTTCCTGTAAGATTGATGTTATTACCAGTTATGGTTAAATCTGTACCATCACCTTCAATTTTTTCTCCGTCATCACCAAAAGTAACACCAACGTTAGCTGGTATATTTACATCACTTGTTGCTGTAAGGTTTATGTCAGCTCCTGAGTTTATAGTTAAGTCAGTATCGTTTGATTCAATCTTTTCACTTGCGTTATCATCAAATACTATACCAACATTCTTAGGAACGTGAACGTCACTCGTCGCTGTAAGATTTAATTTAGCACTTGATGCTATCGTTAAATCTGTGCCGTCACCCTCTATCTTCTCTCCGTCATTTCCGAAAGTTACTCCAACACCACTTGGTATATTAACATCTGCTGTGGCTGTCAAGTTAATATCAGCTCCAGAGTTTAGTGTCATATCTGTTCCATCACCACTAATGTATTCACCACCAGCGTCTGAAAAATATTCTCTATTTTCAATAATGGTATTTTTAAAAGAACCTGTTCCATCTAAGTGGATGTTTCTCCAAGAAGCTGCTGAACTACCAATATCTCTCGTTCCATCAGCGTCTGGTATAAGATTTGATGCCAAATCTGCAGATATAACCACAGTATCACTAGCCGAATCTCCAAGTGTTGTTGTTCCACCTGCGATAGTTAGTGTTCCGTCTATATCTGCGTTTCCTGCTAACTCTAATCTACCAAAAGAACCAGTAGAAACTAATGAAGATGAAACATTACCCGATGCGATAACGTTAGTCCAACGTAATGAATCCGTTCCTAAACTAAAAACATCAGTTGTATGTGGTACTATACTTGCACTTGCACTAACTGCACCTAAAGAGGCGCTCATTGTCAAGAGTTCTTCGGTTGCACTTTCAACTCCGATACCTTTCGGATTATGTAATTCTGTTGTCGCTAGACTTGAGTGTACTTTAGCCATTCGTTGTTCCTATATTGTTAATAAATATCATTATGATATCTTTTTATACTGCTTCATATATTATCACTTCTCCTGTAGAAGTTGATATAAAATTAAAATCTAATAAATTTGTTGTGTCTTCAGTTACAACCATTTTTTGCAGTGTTCCAAAAGTTACTGGCTCTGAACCAGCTATAAGTAAAGAAGATTCAACCTTTACGGAACCTGATACTGTAAGGTCACCTTCAATTTCTGAGTCGTTTGTTACTCTGGTATTTCCAAGATAACTAATATTACCCATTATGTTATCTCCAATATACTTGCAAATACTTCTAAATCACCATTTGCTGACGCTTGTGTTTCTAATTTATCCCCCGCTCCCAAGTTGATTGGTTTTTCAATAACAAGAGTTGAATCTGCAGGAACATTTACTGTTTTCAATATATGTCTTCGTGTTGTAAAATTAGCACTACCACTAACTGTAACATTTATTGTAGCATCATCTGTACCATCAATATTACTTACATAAATTGCGTGAACCACACCAGTCGTAGCTCCTGGGCAAGTATAGAACGGATTTATTGTTGTGTTTGATCCAGTTGCTGCATTTTTAAAGGTATTTGCCATTGTTTGTTCCTATTTTTTACACTTTTCTTCTACTATAAATATCTATTTTTTTCAAAACTAACCTCCAAATACTATTGAGAAAGCTAATGCACCATCATCAGTTACGTTTGTTAACTCTGAACCATCACCTAATACTTTACCAAATGAACCTGTAGATACTGAAGAACCTGATACTGCCATTGTTGTAGTCATCTGTGCAATATCAACTGCACCTGCTTCAAATGTTATTACATCATCTGCTGAAGCCCTAATTGAAGTATCATCGTCAGCATCTAAATCTACTCTTCCTGTTCCACCTATTGAAATACTACCTTGTCCATTTAAATCTATATCGTCTACCCATAATTTGTTCCAAGCAGTTCCACTTGCACCCAAATCATCCGTTGAGTCTGTTTCAGAAACAATATTACCATCAATATGAACTTCACCACCACCTGGATTGATTACAACATCTGCTGCTGATATAAGGTGCATTGCTCCATCGAAAGCTATATCCATATAATTTGTTGCACCATCTAATTCTAACCTATCTACCCTTGTATATCCACCTGTAATTGTTACTAAATTAGATGAATGTGTTAATGTTACATCTCCACCATCAAAGTTAACTACACCACCACTACCTAAGTGTAAATCGTTCCATCCTTTAGTAGAACTACCTAAATCATAAGTTGCATCTGCGTTTGGAATTAAATGTGAAGTTAAATCTGCAGATATAGATAATGAATCTGAATCAGAGTCTCCAATTGTAATATTACCACCAATTGTTATATCACCATCTATATTTGTATTACCACCAACCTCTAATCTTCCAAACGAACCAGTTGTTACTGAAGAACCACTTACTTTTGCTTTATCTACAATGAATGCACCATTGTCTGCTACTATTCTTGCGAATGAACCTGTAGATGTGGCTGAACCACTTACATTTCCACTTATAGTTACATTACCTGTAACATCTACACCATCTGAAGTAGTTGCGAATTTTTGATTATTATTATGGCGTAATGATACGTTTCCATCTGCATTTGCTT
>PVBE010257712.1_pt1 | contig 11109 bp, 12 predicted proteins | sample 1631181 | NCBI WGS metagenome assembly PVBE01 (sample SAMN08397723, study PRJNA350692) | Marine metagenome, whole genome shotgun sequencing project. | isolation source: water | place: Pacific Ocean | collected 2012-04 | reverse complement strand
CCTATAACGTCATGATTCTTATACCAGAATCCGGGCGTGCAGTCGTCAAATCACAAAGTCATCTGGGCAATGCGGGTTTAATAAGTTGGGTATGAGGAAGATCATCCTGTGGATATTTCCTTTATTTCATTAACGATTGGCGCGGACTATTAATATTTAATTTACCAAAATCATGGGTTCGGCGTGCCACGGCCATCGTGACGACCAAGACCCTCATCCTTGCTCTGCGACATGGCTGTCCGGGCATGACGAATTCACGTTGATGCGGGAAAATGTCTCGGAGATGACCGATGTGCCGAAGGGCTCGGCTCGCAAGGGATCCGGCGCGAGATTCCGAAACAAACCGGACACCAGTGGCTCAACGGCGGGATAAGATTAACGATGATATCGGTTGCCGCGAAACACAGATACTCGCCCCTTAAGTAAAATTTTACTATATTTATTAAACAAACTCATCATGCATCATACTATCAGGCATTATGTCCGATAAAGGATCGGATTTTAAATAAAACACAAATATAATATCTATTAATTTTATTTTATTTCAATAGTTCATCTTATTTTCTTTCGAATATTTTTCTTATCGCTTAACAAATACGAAACAATTGGGGCCATATCATGGCGTCACTTCAGTAGTGAGTAGCGTCAAAGGGGTTACGTTTATGATCGCTAGGTTCCGAAATCTTCTTAAGGACAAGTCTGGCGCCACGGCCATCGAGTACGGGCTGATCGCGGCCCTCGTCTCGGTCGCGGCGGTCGTCGCGCTGCAAAACTTGGGTACCTCGTTGAACAGCATGTTCGGCGTCGTGTCCGGCCATCTCGATGCGGCGGTCGCCGGCGGCTCCAGCGCTCCGTAAGCGCACGGACGATAGGGGAAGCCGCTTCGGCGGCGTCCCCATCCGTCTGGCCTCGACCACGAGGCGTTGCACCGCCGACGAATTCAGCGCAGCGATCAAACAAATACCACGGATCACAACAGATGCTGTCGTCGAGTCTAACCGCGAGCCATTTGGCGGTTGCCTGTCTAATCGGGCTTCTCTGCTGGGCGGCTTTTAGCGACTTTCTAAAGTTCGTTATTCCGAACCAGGTCTGCGTCGCCATTGCGGCGCTTTATCCGCTTTACGCGCTGGCGGCCGCGCCCAACGTGGATTGGGCGGGCGGCATAGCCTGCGGCGCGATCGTGTTCGCATTGGGATTCGTCTTCTTCGTCCTTCGCCTGACCGGCGGCGGCGACGTCAAGATGCTGTCGGCGGTATCGATCTGGGCCGGGCCGGAGCTCATCCTTCCGTTTCTGGTCGTCACCGCGTTCGCCGGCGGCGTTGTTTCGCTGGTCGCGCTGGTCCGTCACCTTCCCGGCCGCCTGCGTCCGGCCGGCCGCGCCGGATTCAGCATGCGCGAGACGCCGGCGATGCGCGAGCGCGTGCCCTACGGCGTCGCCGTCGCCGTCGGCGGGATCCACGTCGCCGTTCAGCTTCTGGGAGCGTGAGAGATGAACGCCAAGACGATCATCATCGCCATTGTCGCGCTGGCCGTGGCGACGGCGACCGGGCTGTTGATTCAGAGCTGGATGAACGCCCAGCGCGACGCCATGTTGCGGTCGATGCCGAAAGCGCCGAAGGCGACGGGCGCGCCCAAGGTCCTGGTGGCGCGCAAGCCGCTGCCGTCGGGCACGTTCCTCAAGCCGGAGCATGTCGAATGGCGCGCCTGGCCCAAGAACGGGGTTTCCAAGGCATACCTTCTCAAGGGCAAGCGCACCGTCAACGCGCTGGTCGGCGCGGTTGTCCGGCACGGCATTGCGGCCGGCGAGCCGATCACCGACGGACGCATTACCCAGCCGGGCGAGCGCGGCTTCATGGCCGCGGTGCTGACCCCGGGAATGCGCGCGGTCTCGGTGCCGACCAACGCGACAACGGGTATTGCCGGATTCGTCTTCCCCGGCGATCGGGTCGATGTGATCCTGACCCACAAGCTGAAATCGGGTTCGGGCAAGAAAAAGAAGGTCATCCGGGTCTCCGAGACCGTTCTTACGGGCGCGCGGGTCCTGGGCGTGGACCAGAAGTCCAGCGATCAAAAGGGCAAAGGCAAAGGCAAGGTCAAGGTGCCCAAGACCACGACGATCGAAGTTACCCCCAAACAGGCCGAGATGATCACGGTGGCCAAGATGATCGGCAAGCTCTCGCTCAGCCTTCGCAGCCTCGCGATCGACGAGGCGACCGGCCTGCCGGCGGCGCTGCCCATGGGTCCCCCGCGACGCGGCCGTTCGATCACCCGCGGGTCCGAGGTCTCGCGGATGATCGGCGTCGCGCCCGAGCGCTCGGCCACAGTCACCGTGCTTCGCGGCAACAAGAAAGCTGGTGCCAAGAAATGACAACAACGAAAATTCGTCACGTCCTCCTCGTCGCCGTCACGCTGCTGGGCGTTGCCGTTGCCGTCCCGGTCGGGCCGACCGGCGCGGCCGAATTCATCGGCGTCTCCAAAAAGCCGCTCAGTATCGAGGTCAACAAGGGCGCCCTTCTGAGGCTGTCGCGGCCGGCGAAGACGATCTTCATCGCCGATCCCAACGTCGCCGACATTCAGATCAAGTCGCCGCGCCTGGTCTACATCACAGCCAAGCAACCGGGTGAGACGAGCCTTTATGCGGTCGATGGCGGCGACCGGGTCATTCTCAATCGCCGGATCTCGGTCTCGCACAACATCTCGAGGCTGCTCGCGTCGTTCCGCCACCTGTTTCCCAATTCCCGGATCGATATTCGTTCGGTCGACGGCGCGATGGTGCTCCACGGGTCGGTGGCGACGGCGAGCGACGCCGAGGACGTCCGCGACATCGCCGCCAAGATGCTCAATGGCACCAAGAACCTGATCAACAAGATCTCGGTCTCCGAGCCCAACCAGGTCCACTTACGGGTCCGCATCGCCGAGGTCTCGCGCACCGTGCTCAAGGAGTTCGGCATCAACTGGGAGGGCGTCATCCGAAGCGGGAACTTCTTCTTCGGGCAGGGGATCGGCCGCGACATCATTGGCTCCAGCGCGTTCCTGGATGAACGAGCGTTCTCCTCTGCCAGCGACATAAGCATTTTGACGCGAAAAGATCCAAGCGTCATCGCCGGCGGGTACGACAACAGCCGCAGCGGGCTCAGCGCTCTCATCGACGCGCTCGACCAGGAGCAGCTGATCACGATTCTCGCCGAACCCAACCTGACCGCGGTATCCGGCGAGACGGCGACGTTCTTGGCCGGCGGCGAGTTTCCCATCATTATCCCGAAATCCGACACCAGCGTCATCATCGAATTCAAGGAGTTCGGCGTCTCGCTGTCGTTTACGCCGACGCTGATCAACGGCACGACCATCAACCTCAAGGTCAAGCCCGAGGTCAGCCAGCTGACGACGACCGGTGCCGTCGAGTTCGCCGGCTTCAGCGTACCGGGGCTGACCACGCGGCGCGCCGAGACCACGGTCGAGCTCGGCAGCGGCCAGAGCTTCGCGATCGCCGGACTGCTACAGAACAACATCACCCGCGATTTGAACAGGTTTCCAGGCCTCGCCGAGGTCCCGATCCTCGGCGCTCTGTTTCGGTCCGATAAGTTCAAACGCAATGAAAGCGAGCTCGTCATCATCGTCACGCCCTATGTCGTGCGTCCAGTCTCGCATCAGCGACTCGCCCTGCCGACGGACGGCCTGACGCCGCCAACCGACACCGATCGCCTGCTACACGGCCGGCTATACCGGCCGACCCTGGGCCGGCACCCGAATGGTCCCAACGGCCGCGGCGCCACCGGCCTCGTGGGGCCGGTGGGATTCATGCTCGATTAGAAGGAGTCCGCACATGAGCTCCACGAAACGGATATTCGCCCGGCGGCGCACACGACTCGGCTGGAAAATACTCGTCGCGCTGCTCGCGGTGACAACCACGATGGCGGCGTGCTCGCCCCGAACTGCGCATTGGTCCCCGGCCCATGTGCCCAAGAAGAACCAAGTCGACTGGATCGTCAACGTGCACATGGTCAAGCCGTCGCGCGCCGGCGCCGGACTTTCGACCCGCGAGCGCGAACGGCTCGACCAGTTCGCCAATGAAATCGCGCTGGGTTACGGCGACCAGGTCGTGATCGAGGCGCCGAGACGGCATCTCACCAGCACTGGCACCGCGCTCGCGCGCTACTTCAAGGCACGCCGGCTTTCGCCGAACGTTCGCGTCCTCGACCGCCCGCCGCGGTCGGGCGGCGACGCGGTCACGGTGATTGTCGGCCGCTATGTCGTGACGCCGCCCAAGTGCCCCGACTGGACCAAGCCGGCAGGTGTCGATCCGGCCAACCGCACGAGCAGTAATTTCGGCTGCGCCAGCACCTCAAATCTCGGCCTGATGCTCGCCGATCCGGGCGATCTAGTGCGCGGCCGCGAAAAGGGGCCGAGCGACGGCGTCGCCGCCTCGCGGCTGCTGCGCAACTATCGCAGCGGCAAGGTCACGGCACCGAAGACCGTTAGCTCGGGCGCCATTCAGGTCGGCAAGTAATGAGCTCCGCCCTCGCCTTCGTCGCCACGACCCAGAACGAGCTCGGCCTCGAGCAGCTCGCCGCCTATGTCGCTGACGAGGAGACCCGCGCCCTGGTGCAGGCCGCCACCAGGTCTCGGTGGCCGTCGGCGACCGTCCATGACGGTGGTCTCGCCATCGCGCTCGGCAACGTCTCGCAGGAGCCGTCGCCGGGCCTGATGATCGTCGACGTCAGCGGATCGGAGGCGCCGGCCGGCGCGATCCGCTCGCTGATGACGCTGGTCGATCCTACAACGCGGGTCGTCGCCATTGGCACGATCAACGACGTCGGCGTCTATCGCGATCTGATTACGGCGGGCGCGACCGACTATCTGGTCAAGCCGATCACGCCGGAGGCCCTGGAGGCGGCGTTGATCGGGGCCGAGCGTTCGACGACCGAGACACACGCCGATTCGAGGCGGCTCCGGACGATCGCCGTGATCGGCGCACGCGACGGCGTCGGTGCCAGCACCATCGCGGTGAACACCGCCTGGATCCTGGCCCACGAGCTCGGCAAGACGGTTGCGCTGATCGATCTCGACCTGCAGTTCGGAACGATCGCCCTGGCGCTCGATCTCGAGCCGAGCCACGGCCTGCGCGAGGCGCTCGAGAAGCCGGACCGCATCGACGGCCTGTTCATCGCCAGCGCCATGGCGCATGAGAGCGAGCACCTGTTCGTGCTCAGCGCCGAGGAACCGGTCGAGGATCAGATCAATGTAAACCCGGCCGCGTTCGAGCTTCTGATGGACACCTTCCGGACGATTTCGATTGCGTGGTGGTCGACCTGCCGCCGCGGCTCGTCTCGTCCCAGCTGCAGCTCCTCAATCGCGTCGATACCGTGGTGCTGGTCTCCGATCTCGGCATTCCCGGCATGCGCGATACCGCGCGGCTGTCCCATATGATTCGCGGCGCGGCCCCCGACGTGGCCCTGATGGTGATGGCCAACAAGGTCGGCACATCCAAGACGGGCGAGCTTCCCAAGGCGGAGTTCACGCGCGGCGCCGAGCTCCCGATCAGCTATTTTCTGCCCAACGATCCGAAGACCGCCGCCGAGGCGTCCAATGCGGGCAAGCCGTTTCCGGTCGTCGGCAAGCGCAGCCCCATCGTCAAGACCATGCGCGATGCCGCCCTCACCTTGAGCGGCGACAGGACGGCGAAACAGTCGGCCAGCATGTTCGGCAAGCTGTTCACCAAGGGATCCAAGTCGTAATGTTCGCGCGGCGCACAGGCCAGGCCGAAGCCGTCGAGCCCGGCGCCGAGCAAGCTCCGTCCGCCGCCGCCCGGCCAGCGCCCAAGGCCGTCGAGCCGCAACGGTCCAATCTGGTGCAGGCAAAGGCGCTGCTCCAGCCGATTATTGATGCGCGCATCGATAAGTCGACCGCCAACCGCAGTCCCCGGCGCGACATCGCAAATGAGATCAAGCGGATCGTCGTCGAGGTCCAGCAACGCGGCCGGTTGTCGCTCAACGTGCTGGAAGCGCGCGATCTGGTTACCCTGTTCGTCAATGAGCTGCACGGCTCTGGCAGCGGCGATCTGGCCGAAGCTCAACCGTTCGGCCAGCAGGCCGAGCCGGCGCCGGGTGACGATGGCGCGGCGAAGACCTCCGATCCGTCGCAGTTGCTGGCGACCGAGACGGCGGAATACGCCGTTGCCTCGGGCGCGAACTCGTCGTCGGTCGAGGACGCCAAGGCGGTCGTCCAGCCTCTCTTGCTCGAGCGGATCGACGTCAGCGCCGCGGCCGACCTGCCGCGCGCCGATCTGGCGCGGCAGATCGGCGAGATCGTCGCCGAAATCCGCGACGAACAAAAGCTCCGCCTCAATCTCACCGAGCAGCGTGACCTCGTCACCACGCTGATCAACGACATGCTGGGTCTCGGGCCGCTGGAGCCGCTGCTGTCCGACGAAAGCATCACCGACATCATGGTCAACGGGCCGAACCAGGTCTATGTCGAGCGCAAGGGCAAGCTCGAGCTCACCAACGTGCAGTTCCGCGACAATGCGCACGTGTTGAACATCGCGTCCCGCATCGTCACGGCGATCGGCCGCCGGGTCGACGAATCCTCGCCCCTGGTCGATGCCCGACTCGAGGACGGCAGCCGCGTTAACATCATCATTCCGCCGCTGGCGATCGACGGGGCGTCGATCTCGATCCGCAAATTCGCCAAGAAAGGCATCACGCTGGACGTCATGGCGAACCAGGCGAACATCTCCGAGGCGATGGCGACGGTCCTCAAGGTCGCCTCGCGCGCGCGCCTCAACCTCCTGATCTCGGGCGGCACGGGCTCGGGCAAGACGACGCTGCTCAACGCCATGTCGCAGCTTATCGACAACGGCGAGCGCATCGTCACGATCGAGGACGCGGCCGAGCTGCAGCTTCAGCAGCCCCACGTGGTCCGGCTGGAGACACGCCCGGCCAATCTCGAGGGCCAGGGCGAGGTGACGATGCGCGACCTGGTCAAGAACCCGCTTCGCATGCGGCCCGACCGCATCATCCTCGGCGAGGTCCGCGGCTCCGAAGCGGTCGACATGCTGCAGGCCATGAACACCGGCCACGAAGGCTCGATGAGCACGATCCACGCCAACCGCCCGCGCGAGGCGCTGACACGGCTCGAGAACATGATCGGGCTCGCCGGCATCAACCTGCCGAGCAAGGCGGTGCGCACCCAAATCGCCGCCGCGATCGACGTGATCGTCCAAATCAGCCGCATGCGCGACGGCGTACGACGGATCACCAGCATCACCGAGGTCGTCGGCATGGAAGACGACGTCATCACCACCCAGGAGCTGTTCCAGTTCCAGTTCGAGGGCGAGGACAGCTCGGGTCGGCTGCTGGGCCGCTTTCATTCGGCCGGATTGCGCCCCCACTTCGCGCCCAAGGCGGAGTATTTCGGCCTCGACCGGATGCTTCTGGAGGCCATCTGATGTTGGCGATGGAGCCGACGACGATTGCTTTGATCGTCGCCGCGCTCACCGGGGTCGTTGCGCTATTACTGATACGCAACGTGGCCGACGCCGGGGCGTCGAAGCGGATGAAGACACGGATCCAGCGCGTTCAGTCCCGAACCAGCCGGGGAACGCCCGATGGAGCCAATTCGGGCACGCCGAGCTTGAAGCTCGAATCCGGCAATCCGTCGCTCGCCAACCTCGACGTGCTGGTCAAGCGATTCATGCCGCGACCCGAGCTTCTGCGTCAGCGGTTACGGCGCGCCGGACGCAAGACATCGCTCGGCGGATATGCGCTGTGGTGTCTCGGGATCGGCATCGTCGCCTCTGTGGGGCGGAGCTTCTTTTTCGATTTTTCGCCACTTCTGGCACTGCTGTTCGGTATCGCGACGGGGATCGGCCTGCCGCACGTGGTCGTGGGGTTCCTGATCGGGCGACGACTAAAGAAGTTCATCGATCGCTTCCCCGAGGCCATCGACCTGATCGTTCGCGGCCTGAAGTCCGGCCTTCCGGTGACAGAATCGATCCGTTCCGTCGGCGAGGAATTCGACGGCCCGGTGGGCGAGGAGTTCCGGATCGTCTCGGACCGGGTCAAGCTTGGCCAAACGTTGGACGACGCACTCAAGGATATGAGCGTGCGAATCGATCTGGCCGAATTCAAGTTCTTCGTGATCGCGCTTTCGGTGCAGCGTGAAACCGGCGGTAACCTGTCGGAAGCGCTGGAGAACCTGTCCGAAATCCTGAGGAAGCGGCGTCAGATGAAGCTGAAGATCAAGGCGCTGTCCTCGGAAGCCAAGGCCAGCGCGATCATCATCGGCTCGCTGCCGTTCATCATGTTCCTCATCCTCCGCGTCGTCAGCGGCACCTACGTCCAGACCCTGTTCACCGACCCCCGAGGCACGATGCTGATTGGCATCGGACTCGGATTCATGGTCTTCGGCATCGGCGTGATGATGAAGATGGTCAGGTTCGAGGTGTAATTCCGATGGATCTGCTCACACCTGGCGCCGGCATGGAGGGCCTGATCATCGGGCTCGCCGGGCTCGCCGCCTTCGTCAACGTTTTCCTGCTCTATCGGGTGATGCTCGAGCGCGATCCGCGGGGGCCCAGGCTCAAGGCCATCAACGAGCGCATGCGCGAATTGCGCGAGGGCATCTCGCGGCCCAAGGCGCGGCGCCAGAACCGCCGGGTCAAAAGCATCGGCGCCATCCGCCAGGTGGTGAACAGCCTGCATCTGCTGCGCACCCGCGAGGCGGAGAAGGCCGCGCTCAAGCTGATGCGGGCGGGGTGGCGGTCACGCGATGCGCTCAATGTCTATTTCTTCCTCAAGCTCAGCCTGCCGTTCGTGTTCGGGATCGCGGCGTTGTTCCTGCTTTACGTCGTGAAGATCATCGCGCTCGAGCCGACCACGAGGATGGCCGCGGCCATGGCGGCGGTCGTCATCGGCGCGTATGCGCCGGAGTTGGTCGTGCACAACGTCATCTCCAAGCGGCGCAAGTTGCTGCAGAAGGGATTGCCGGACACGCTCGACCTGCTTGTGATCTGCGCCGAATCGGGCCAGAGCCTCGACGGCGCGCTGTCGCGGGTGGCGCGCGAGCTCGGGAGCTCGCATCCGGAGCTCGCCGAGGAGCTGCATCTCACCTCGGTGGAGCTCGGTCTCCTGCCCGACCGGCGTCAGGCGCTCGACAATCTGAACCGACGGACGGACCTGCCGGGCATTCGCGCCGTCGTCAACACGCTCTTTCAGTCCGAGAAATACGGCACTCCCTTGAGCCAATCGCTCCGCGTGCTGGCCACCGAGTTCCGCAATGACCGCATGATGAGGGCCGAGGCGAAGGCGGCGCGCCTGCCGGCCATTCTGACGGTGCCGATGATCCTGTTCATCCTGCCGCCGCTGTTCATCGTGCTGATCGGCCCGGCGGTTCTCAAGGCAATCGACAACTTCTCCCGCATCGGCTGACGGCGCCGCGCGGAACCGAGAGCCCTATTCGACCAGATAGGGCTCTACCGGGTGTGGGAAATGCGGGTTAAGGCGCGTGCCGCTTCTTGCCGACCGCGTAACCGCCATGGGCGCCGATGGCGTTGATGGCCGCGCGCGGATCTTTGAGCGCCCGCAGCGTTCTGTAATACGCCAGATTCCTTCTAACCGACACCTCGTCGAGGTCGATCCGGGCGATTTCCGCCGCGGCCGCGCCTTGGCCCGCCAACCCGTATACCAGCGCTAGATTGAGGCGGTGGCGCGCGGTGGCGCGCGGATCCGTTACCGCGCGGCGCAGAATGGCAACCGCTTCGTCGAAGTTGCCTGTCACCGCCAGCGATAGGGCCAGGTTGTTGCGAGCCGACAGGTTGGCGGGCTCCAGCACCAACGCGGTCCGGTAATGCGCCTGGGCGGCGATGTAGTCGCCCATAAGATCGAGGCAGACGCCGATTCCGTTGTGGGTCCGCGCCTCCTCGCGCAGGGCGAGCGCGGCCTCGAACTGGGTCAGCGCCGAGTTCGGGCGGTCGAGCGCGATGAGCGCGTTGCCGTAGCCGTGCTTGGCGCCGATGTGGCTGGGGGCTTGCTCGGCGGCACGGCTGAAGGCCTCGGTCGCCTCTTCGAACTGGCCAAGCCTGGCGAGCGTCGTACCGAGACCGATCAGGTACTCGACGTTCGACGGATCCTTGTTGTGCGCCTCGCGGTACAAGCCTGCCGCCGTCGCCAGATCGCCGGCCGCCAGCGACGATGCGGCGACCCGCGAAAGCGCCGCGCCCTTGCGTTCCGCTCCCATACCAGGATGGACGGAATCGGTCAGCGGATTGCGCGCGCAGCCGGACATGAGGACGGCCGTCAGCAGGACCGCCATGGCCCGCCCGCGACGCTTATTGGAGCAAATCACTAAATTTTTAAGACCTGTCGACACAGCTCCCCGAATTTAGGACCTGCATACTTACAAATGCGTAAACCGATTTCGGGGAATCATGAATTCCTCCGACGTGTCGGACGATTCCACGCCCCTGATGCGCCCGGACGCCCGGCGCGGCGCGCCAATACCCTTAATGAATGATTTACGACTGACTGTTACACCGGCAAGCACCGAATATAGGTGAGCCAACGATGCCGGATGCCTATGTCCAGCTGACGCGAATGATCGAGCGCCTCCACAGGCGGTTTCTCGACGTTCTGCGCTTCGAGCTCGAACGGCTCCATATCGACGACATCAGCCCACCTCAAGCCCTGATGCTGACCAAGATCGAGGACCGCGACATCTCGGTGCGCGACATCGTCGAGCGCGGCTACTATTTGGGGTCCAACGCGTCCTACAATATCCGCCAAATGGTCCATGCGGGCTATGTCGCCCAGGAACGGTCGAGCCACGATCGGCGCTCGATGCGCGTCCACCTGACCGAAAAGGGCAAGGAGCTGTGCGGCAAGATCGCGCTGCTCGAAGGCTCCCACGCCGAGACCATGTGCGGCGATCCCTCGGCGATATCGCAGATCGAAGCGGCCAACGAGACATTGCGCCGCCTCGAACGCACCTGGAGCGACTACCTCAGCTATCAGGCGCTTTAACCCGCACTTCTCACACCCGCCACGGTCTGCGTCGCGCCCAGGCGGCCGGCCCGCCAGGAGCGGGCCGAAAAGCGTAGCCGAAGCTACGGTT
>PVBE011682936.1_pt1 | contig 11110 bp, 16 predicted proteins | sample 1631181 | NCBI WGS metagenome assembly PVBE01 (sample SAMN08397723, study PRJNA350692) | Marine metagenome, whole genome shotgun sequencing project. | isolation source: water | place: Pacific Ocean | collected 2012-04 | reverse complement strand
TCTATGCCATAAATGTTTCCAATCTTGCCGTTCTGTACGCCTCTTCCATCAACAAAGTCAGAAGAAACATAACGATCTATGCCCATCATAGTTGAACGAAGAGAAGGAGGAACAACAAAGTATCTTTCATCGAAAGGCACATCATTGTCATCCAATTTCTGAATTAAGGCTCTGAATGATGCGTCTGTAGTAACGTCTGCTGTAGTAACTGTGTCAACTGCGTAAGCAGTCAATCCAGTGGAAGCATCAGTATACCAAGAGCCAGTACCTACCCAGTTTGCAGTTTGGTCGCCAATAGCCTTACCAAGCTCGTGAAGCTCATAATCGACCTTACGCGCTAGGCTGTACCCAGCATCGTCAGTGTAAAAACCACGCATTGAAGTTAGAGCCTGAGTGTCGGTAATATCTTCAATCAACTTTGAATACTCAAAGTGCTTGTCGATTAAAACTTGCACTTCAGATTCAGTGTTTGCTTGAACAGTTACGGCTGTCTTAGCTGCTTTGGCGTGAGCCTCGCCCCTAGTGGGTGCTGGGATATGGACTGTATCGCCCTTCTTGCCTACCATTGGAAGTCTCTTCACAAGACCAGCCATTACCAATTTTTTTTCATAGGCCGCACGAATTTCATCACTCCAAAGTTCAGGGATGAATACGGCTTGCGTTGTATTATCTGTAAAACCGCCCGTGGCGGGATAAGTTGAATCAGTCATCAGAATACTCTCCGAAATTAATTACGAACAACACGACCTTCAGCGTATGCTGCATAAATTTCTTTCTCTTTATCAGCATAACCTTGAGGGTCTTCCTTTTTGAGTTTTCGTATATCGGATGCTCTGTACCTTTTCTTGCTAATAGGTTCTGAACTACCTGTCGCAGCACCACTAGATGCAGCCCTAACAGATTCAGAACGTGTAGAACTTTTTTGTCCTTGTGGAGCAGCGACTTGGTTTTCGCGCTTATATTCATTAAAGATGTAATTGGCGCTACTAACATTCAAGTCGTGATTTGCTTCGTTGAACAATCTCATTCTTACAGCGTCTTCACTAACCCAATCAATAAACTTCTTATCCTGGACAATTTGTACCATGTCTGGATGTTGAGCCATGATTTGTTGAGCGGCTTGTTGTTGCTTTAGCTCTTTCAACGTATCACGGGTTTCAGTTAATACAGGGTTATTCTCTATAGACTTCTGTATAGCCTTTTCAGGGTCACCGAAATAGTCTAACTCTTCCTCTGGCTGTTTGGGCTGGCTTTCGTTGAGTTGTCCTTGTATAAAACTATCTGCTTTCTTATAAGCCTCTATCTGAACCCTTGCGTCACCAATCTCCTGCGATTGTTTTCCAACCATCGACTGAGAATCGGATAGCATTTTTTCTAGCTCATCCCTAGACTTATCAGCAAATCTGGATGGTTTAACATTTTCGGCTTGAGGTTCTTCCTTCTTGGCAAGTTCCTCAATCGGGGCTAAACCTTCCTGTTTTTCTTCAGATTCTTCGTTTACGAGCTTCGCTGCCATTAATTAACTCCGCGTTATTTCAAGACCAGTTGGCTACCTTGTAAAACGAAAGACTTACGCGTTAGCTACCTTTCGCTCTGCTTTTATTCTCTCTTGACGCATCTTTGCCCATTTTTGCGTAGCAGTAGGATAATCCCCACTGATAGGGTCAAGGACAATGCCAGTACAAGAGATTAATCGGGTTGATTCTTGCTTGCAGATATCGCAAGAGACTTTAGTAACGGAAGAATCTATAAACTTTTCAAACTTATGCCCGTTAGAGCATCTAAAGTCATATATCCTTTTCATTATCTAAAGCATCAACCTGAGTCTCTAGTGAAGAAAGAAAGTTGAGAATATTTAACTGTCCCTTTCGGAACTGTAAATCCTCGCTATCTTTCGTTGCTTCAACTGAATTAATGTTTATTGCGTTCTTTGATAAATCTTCAATTAAAATTTTCCAGCCCTTTGTACGAAACATCTCGTACATGGCATCAACGTATTTATCATCTTCTAACACAAATATTCTCTCGCTAAATTAACATAAATTTTAAATTATTACCAAATTCTATATTATATTAGTACAGCTAGTATTTTAATTGCGCGAAAAAGTTTTTACCTCTTCAATACCAAGTTTTTTCTCATCAATTAAAGTTCTGGCGATTTTATTTCTTTTTTCAAACTCATCTTTCTCTATATCGCCTTCAGCCTTCATAGTGGTGGCAATCGTTTTATAAGTCTCATTTTCTAAGTCAATAGGAATTGCGGCAGTCTCCATTGCAAGTTTCTTAGCCCTTTCCTGAGACTCAGCAGCTTGCCCGTTAAGTGCGTTAGTTTGAGATTGCTGAAAAGCTAATTGAACTTGTTGCGCCATCTGTGAGGCTTCTTGTGCCGCAGGGTCAGGCTGCATAGATTGTTGTATTATTTCAACTAATTGCTCCCTATTCTGCACTTGCATATTTTCAATAACGGACTGAACCAGGATTGGATAAATTGGAGAATCCTGACCCATTGTTTGTAGTAACTGCACCAGCTGGGTAACTTCATATTCCCTAGCAATAATCCCAAGTGTAGAAGTCACCTCAAAAATATAATCATTTACTGGATAGTTTTCAGGGTCAAACTGCATATACCTACAAGCTGCGCTTTTAACAAACGGAATTAAGAAAGAATCTTGAAAATTAATGAGCGTCCGCTTATGGCGTTTTATAATAGCGCCAAGAGACATAGATATTCCCGCAGCAGTAGCCTCACCATTCACACCGCCAGTAACCCCCGTACTGTCTACCGCACCAGTTGACGTTTGTACCATCCGTTGCAAGGCTTCAGCTTGAGCAAAAGTAATCTGTGAGACTTGACCAAAATTAAAGGGCTGTAGGACTTCTCTAGGGTCGCCGTTAGTTAAAAGTATCTTACCCGCCCTAACTTCTGGCCTAGCACCTCTTGGCATACGAGAAGCATCCATAGCCATCATTGGGGAGTTAGTCAACGCAAGGGCATCAATTCTCGCTCTAAGCTCTGCATCCAAAGCCTTTTGAGAGTTATAGCCTTTTTCACAAACACCTCTTCCCCAAAACCTTCCAGGAACTACATCCCACGGGAAAGCAACAATAGGTCTGTCTCCCATCATGTAAGGGTTTGTTTGTGCTTTTAAAATCGTTTCTTTGTTAGCGATAACGACACAGGCTTCAACATAAAATTCATTCTTAACAATAACCTCTGCATCAACATCTAACTCATCTTCAACTAAAGATTCTATTTCTTGCTCAAGTTCTTCTGTTAAATCTTCAACGCCTTCCTCTTTGTCTAGCAATTCTCTAGGAACTAAACCGTAATACTTCGTTAGCCTTACCTTTCCTTCTGGTTGTTGCGTCAAGTTAGGATTTTTATCTAACGCAGAATCGCCATAGCTTTGAACACCAACATCCACATCACGGTAAACACCTTGCTCTTGCAGCAGCTTTATCGTGTGAGGTGAAACATATTCATCAACGGCAACGCCGATAGAATCTTCAACGCTGGTAGCTATCGGGTCTATTAAGAAGTTCTGAGGAAGAACTGGTTTTAATTTAACAATCATCCTCTCAGTTTCATTAACCCCAACCTGTAGCATATTACCGCCTTCCATCGGTTGTGTAGCGGGAACTAACTCCATGTCCACATCCATAACAACTTCAGCAATGCCCGTACCGAATACCGCAGCGTTAATTAAACATTCACCGACCTGTTGGCGAATTTTGTGTTTACGGAAATCTTCGTTTAACTTTTCACGCAGATAAACAATATCGCGCCTTTCGGGGTCGCGCATATCATCGCGTATAGTAAAGAACGCACCACGCCCAAAAGTTGCCTCTTCAATCTCCGCAACGCTAGACTCTACGGCCTGTTGAAGCGCAGGGCTTATTATTTTTGAACGCTCACTCGCTCTAGTCTTAGTATCGGGATTGTAATGCCCACGCCACAAGTCATAGTATTCTTCAAATCTTGTCTCATAGTTTGAGTTGTAATGTTCGCGCCACTTCTCACACTTAGCGATAACCCAGCTTTCAAGTGTATCCGCTGTGTAGCTTATCCCGTCATCTAGTAAATTATCCATGTTAATATCCCGCTACAGAATCTAAAAATTTATGATCGTCAACTTCAAAGTCGTAATTGTACGAAACAGTTTGTAATTGGTCGCAGTAGGCTAATGCGTCAACCAAATCGTCATGGGTTAGCGCATCTGGAAATTGGAACAACTCGTCCATAAAAGTTTCATTCCAACTACCCTTATTTAATTTAATTACGCCATTTTCAAACCTTCCCTGAAGCGCCCACATTACGCGGTCTGTCTTGGCTTTATTCCCATGCGTTAATTCTTCAACGCGAAAATATCTGTTGTACTGCCTCATCAAGTCCATCAATGGACTAATGACAGCTTGTTTGGCAATTCCTTTTTCTATGCCAACGGAAATAGGCTGGTAATCACGAACCGCATTAAATATCTTTATAGCCGTTTCGTTCAAATCCCAACGACCATGTATGATGTCTTTGACCCACCAACCATACTCTCCAACTTTAACAATAGCTATAGCCGTATTATCTAGCCTACTGGTCTTAGCTTTCGACTTGCCCACTTCAGTAAAGCCAGCCAAATCCACCGCAATATAATAATCGCCCGTCTTTGGTTCTTGTTCGTCAATTTTTACCCACTCTTCCTTAAACATTTCAGAGCCTTTAGCTTCAAAGGAAGCCATAAACTCTTGCCTAAACGCATAAGATGACATTGATTTTTTCGCAGCATCAATTTCATCCTTCTCAATTAGCTTGTTGTCGTAACTGGTAAAGTGCCAAGACTTCCAATCAGGGTCATCCCCTTGCGCGTATACATACATATCATAAAAATGATTGCGTCCTGTCGGCGTTCCAATAAACAACGCAGAGCCGCGCAAGTCTGCCAACGCTGGACGCAAAATTAATTCCCATACTTCAGGCTTCATCTCACTTAGCTCGTCCAGGCACACCCAAAATAGGCTCACGCCCCTCATAGTATCGAATCGGTCTGCTCCCTTGAGAGAGATAACTGACCCGTTTATAAGTTTGATTTGTTGGTTATTAATATGGCTCGACTTAATTACTTCAGAGCCTACCTCTAACAGCAAATTCCACATAATGTCACGCGCTTGTCCCTGTGTCGGCGCGACATAAAAAACATTTCCTTTATCAGTCTTTAACGCATTAACAATAAGAAGGTAAGCCGCAAGACGAGACTTACCTGTACGCCTTCCAGCAGCTACCACTTTGAAACGAGCATCATCGTTCCAAACCTCTTTTTGCCAATCCAGCAAACTTATTTTTAAATCAGTATTACTCAACGATAGAAGCCATTTAATTAGTATTAAACCACGGGTTTTCAGTATCGGTTATTCCAAGTTGAGATTTTAAGCCTTCCAGCTTGCTTCTGAATATTCTTCCAAAAGGTAAGTCTTTTCCCCAGGTTTTCATGGTCGGTACATTGGAATTTTCGCCCCCTGATATATAACCCCCAACAACCTGATCCAAACGGCTATATCTGACCCAATCCTCAAAACGTCTTTTTTCGGGATTTTCTTTATCGTTTACTGCGTGTTGATATGACTCTTCAAGCCATCTTCTAGGTTCTTTTTCAGACATGGCCGTTATATATAAATCATTGAAAACCTCTGGCGCGATATATTTTAATAAATGCAAACCTTCACCAAATTCTACTTCCCTTACATAATCCTCACCCGCGCCCGAATCTTCAAATTTTTTGCGGTTGATTAATGTTCTTGGTCTACCTGTGGGCGAATCATCAAATATCTGTGTCTCTGCCCATCTAGGGTCTTTTGCAGCGTTAGCACCAAAATACGCACTAGATTCCTCTTCGGGAACTTTAGCTTGCTGAATTGAAAACGCCAGTTTCTTTTTAAGGTCAGCCATCTGGATATTCACCCGTTTCAATCATGGTTGATAACACAACAGCCCGTTTGCCTACCTGTGATGACCACAAGCTATCCAGGAATTCTATCTTTGCGGTACGGAAATCACTGGCTTCTAACGCAGCAAGAGCCTTTTTAAACTTCCGTAGCCGAGTAAGACCCAAATTAAACGCAATCATAACCAGAGCTTCTTGCCTTACTTCGTCTAAACGCGAATACCACGGAAACGTACCAGCAAGCTCACGCATTGTCCGTACAATGTCATTATCCAGGAGCATATAGATTTCTTCCTCAGATAATCCTAAGCCACCATCAACGTCAATATTTCGGCCTATACCAATATGGAGCTTCCCATCAATCATATAGCCAAAGTCTTTCTTACCCTCATGGGCTTCAAGCATCTTCTTCAACTTTTCCAAAATCAGATTCCTCTATAACCTCACCTTCAACTTCCTTCGGCTCATTCACAGAACCAACACCAGTAATAGTGATGTTTACACTAGAACGCCCCGCTAACTGGTCGCCTTCAAAATCCCGTATAGGGGCAAATCTATCAATTAATAATTTCCAAGCCACAGCCCTATGTGGGTCTTCCTTATCCAAAGCTGCATCAAAAATACTGTTCAATACAGAATTAGCTTTAGGTGAACGTAATATCCTCTGCCTAAACTGAGACATAGCCTGTCTGTCACTGGCTACCTTGTCACTAGCAGCTTTACGCTTCGTCTTAGGCTTCTGTAAGCCCTTTTTAGGTCTACCCCTCTTCTTGGTGGTAGTCGGTAAAGTCATTGCGCTAAGAGCTTCTGAGGGAATCGTCATGGCTTTTTTTTAGTGGCGAAATTCGTATTTTACTTTTTTTGTGTGGAGGGGGCTACTGTTATTGTGACTTGCCTGGATTTCCCGCCCCCGCGTGTTTTTTTTGACCCCCTTTGAATAATTGATAACTATTTCTTATATCAGCTAGGATTTTAACGAACATTCAACGACTTAGAGATTAACAAACAGAATTAATATATAAATTGTTATATATATCAAGGATTTAAGTGTTGGCTGTTGCACAACATCCAGCGTGGCTAGTGTGCAATATGAAATGCTTGGGGTTTCGGGCTGAGTTGGTTTGAACTGTCGAACCCCCCGTAAGCAAAGAAAAAGTTTCTTTGCGGGTACTCCATAAGCCCCAAATAAAACCGCTATATAAGTTGCACTTATCTAATACTATTAGTATTATCTGAATACCGTAAATCAATATAAAAGGTAAAGTTATGAATTTTCATCAAAGTCTATTCTTTGTTTTGTTTGCTCTTCAGTTGTTGTTTCTGACTGTTTTTACTGTTGTGCTTGTCTTAGGTTTTCCTCTGTTCGTGCCTGTAATGTTTAGCCCCTTAATAGTTCCGGCTTATGTGGGTCTGATTCGGGTGCTTATAGAAATAGCGGCAGAGGGGTAACAAGCAAATGAATCCATACACAGACACATCACATCTACAGAAAGTCTATGCGGCTTCTTACGACACTCAGTATGAAGGCTACGAATTCCAATCGAGTCTTAAATCTGGAAAGACTTGTCTCCTCATTACAGATACAAGCTACCTAGAAGACCGCTCAAAGGGTTACGGCTTCATATGGTGCTATCCAGATCAGTTAGAGACTTATTACTACATTACAGATGGAGTAGAAGAAGATGAATCTTAAATACGCAAAGCTAGGCAGCAACAAAAACAATGGCCGCGTTTGGCTAGAAGGTAACAATCTAATAGCGGCGGGATTCACTGAAGGCACACCTTACAGACGAGTTGATAATCCAGAAGGTCGGCAAATTGCCTTATTCACTGAGCTTGCAACCGATACTGATAGAAAGGTCACAGCCTCAAAGCGCAACGGTAAAAGCCGTCCTATCATCGACCTTTGTGATTCCACTATCACAGAGATATTCGGAGATGCACCCCGCGTCAGAGTGGAATTCTCACAGGGTCGAATCGTCATCACAGCGCACCACGAAGACGTTAAGAAGGAAGCGCGAGAGGCAGAATTCAAGCGCAATTATAAAGGCGGGATGCTTAGAGAGGCTTCTCTCTTTACAGGTGGCGCTATATCCACAGAGGCAATCCACCAAGCCTTGCAAGAAGCCGACTTAGTAAAGGGCGGCTGCAAGTGGGTCTGTGAGATAGAACAGAAGTACATTGAAAGCGCACAAGATAATGCGTTCTGTGTAGACGATGACACCGCCGTCATTATAGGTAGCGTAGAAGAAGTCGAACCGCAATATTTTACAGGCGTAGACATTCTCAGCTTCTCAATGCCGTGTGCTGGCTTCTCTAAAGCGGGGAAATCCAAGCACAAGCAAAGCAGCGAAGCACACAGCGGCACGACCTTATTTGGAACGATGACAGCTATCAAGGCCGCTAACCCCGCCGTGTTGATTTCTGAAAATGTAGTAGAGGCGCAAGGGTCGCCTATGTACGACCTGTTAAGAGGCGAACTAACCCGCATGGGATACACGATATTTGAACAGGTGCTTGATAGCACACACACTGGCAGCATCGAACAGCGTAAGCGGTGGTGGATGGTCGCCATATCAAGCGGCATAGCACCAGACAGCTTTGAACTTCCAACGGTCGCCTCTAATGCCACGCCTATCAGCGCAATTATAGAAGCTGACGCACAAGGCTGGTCTATGAATGAAGGTCTGAAGGCTAAGGCTGTGAGAGACGCGGCGGCGGGTAAAGGCTTTGCCAAGCGTCAACTACTCACAGGCGAAGAAACCACTTGTGGCACGATTGGCCGCTTCTATGCCAAGAACCGCTCCACTGAGCCGCATATAGTCCGTGACGATGGTATGGAACGACTATTCACACCCACTGAACACGCAGCCGTGAAAAGCGCACCCGCGCACCTGATAGCCAACCAAGTCAAAACCACAGCCCACGAAATCTTAGGCCAAGCTGTGGACTACTTACAACCGTACAACCTAACCCGCGCCTTAATCGGCGCTATCAACTAAGAGGAAAAGTTATGAAAACGACCAAAGAAATTATTTATAAGGCTATGCCATACGGCTACATAGCAACCATTCCAGCGGGTGTGAAGGTCATACCCGCAACAAATCTACCTCACGGCGGCTATTGGGTTAATGAGCCGTGGCATGGCATAACGGAAAAGGCGCTAGGTTGGCTAAATGGCTATGGCTTTCATATCGAGCAAGACGACCTGTAGTTGATACCTTGAAGCGCATACGCTCTTGTGTGCGCTTTGAAGTGGCAATTAAGCCCTATAAAGAGGAAAAGTTATGACAACATTTAAAATCACACGCGCTGATATACAAGCGCACATAGACAGGGAAAATAGTTTTCTAGCAATGCCGCCTGTTGCTATCTCAGCCGAAAATTTTGACGAGATGCTAGGCTGCTTGCCCCCTAATCATTTCACAGGCGACAGCTTCACAATGTCTGAAATGACCATAGGAAACATTACAACGATGTATGCGCGTAGAACCGTGGGAGATAGAACGCATCACATTTGCAAGAATGTGCGGATTTCGGGCGGCGAGATTTCAGACTGCACACGCATTAAAGACGCGGATTTTGAAGCGGTCGAAGCTGATTGCGAAGAAATCGCCGAAATAGAGGCGAACATCTACGGCGAAGAAAACACGCGCACTTATAACGCTTGTGAATATTTGCTTGATTATGTGAGTGGCGAAAATTACAACTTAATTGGCGCTTATAAGCATATGCAAGAAACAGGCTGTGTGCATTTTGGGTCAGCGTCAGATGTCGCTTATGAATATTTAGAAAACTACGACCCTGACACATTCAAAACGATTCAACCGTTCCTCTGTTATATGGATATGCGCAGAGTTTTAGAAGACCGCAATTTTAGGGAAGCGGGTCACGAGGTTTGGGTTGATTGCTCACTAGCGGGGTCACGATGAATAACGAAGCATGGTATCTCAGACAAATGCCCTATCAAGAAAATTACGAATCAGCAAAAAAGCGAATTGATAAAGCTGAAACCGTTGAAGAGATAACAAAGGTTGATGCGGGTTTAACGCGATTAGCGAGGGCGGGTTGTTTTCTCGATGATGATTATGCTCGCCTGGATAAAACTTTATGCAAGAAATTAATCAAATTAGAGGTGAAAACATGGAAAACGCATTAAAACTAACTGTAGAAAATGGTTTTGCACTTGATGAGCATCAAATTTTATTGGGTGTGCAAACTGCGATTAACAATAACGCCCAATGGTATCAAGAGCGGGAAATGGTTTTTTCTACAACTCATCAAAAAGCATTGGGGTTCTACAAATTAGCCTTGGCGGGTTTTAAGAACTGTAATTCCGGCGAAGTTCCACACTACGCAAAAAAAGCTCACGAAATGCTAGAAAGCGACACAAAGGGCAATATACCGCCTATTCCTAATTACGAAGAGAGGCATCTAGAGAGGCTGATACGCTCATGAGACACATACTTATAGAAGCTTGCAGCGCGATAGCTTCGACCGTGTTAGGCGCGGCTCTGTTGCTTATGTGTTTTTATTCTTGGTATCCATTATTATAAGAAACAATTATTTTTTAAGAGGAAAAGTTATGAATTACTCAAATGATACTTATTACGTTGCATGGATTCCCCCAAATACAGAATTTGAAGAACGAATAGCAGTAAGTAGCGACAAAATAAAAGAGATGGCAGACAGACCGCTGAGTGATTATTTTAGTCGATACAATAAAGCGCAATCGGTAGCCGACCAATTAAACCGTGAAACAAAAGGCGCAAGCGGTCGCTATGAGGTGCGGAGTTGGGTAATTACCGAAAGAGGCGGCCAATTATGAATGATTTAAAAAGCTATCAAAATTTACTAGATGATTTAGATGAGGCGGCAAAAGACCCTGATTCTGCAACACCCTTGCAAGCTCTAAACGATGGCGCGTTTTTAAGCCGCTATGAGGTCACTGAAGAGCAAGTCGAAGAATTAGTGAACAAATACGAGGAAAAGTTATGAAACTTATTAAAACAAGAAAAAACTTTAATTGTCATAAATGCAAAAAAGACATCGAGAAAGGCTCACTTTATGCGCGGCGGTCGATGACTATCGGAAGACCACAAGACAGCCGATTTGACCGGGGCGCAACGGCAACGGCTGACGGCGGCACAACGGAAACTGTGGCCTTTGTCGAACACGGG
>PVBE012705745.1_pt1 | contig 11111 bp, 8 predicted proteins | sample 1631181 | NCBI WGS metagenome assembly PVBE01 (sample SAMN08397723, study PRJNA350692) | Marine metagenome, whole genome shotgun sequencing project. | isolation source: water | place: Pacific Ocean | collected 2012-04 | reverse complement strand
CTAGCCAGACGATTGTGCGAGGCGGGATGCGGTTTTGTGACCGTAGTCGATTCGAGCTGGGATTTCCATGGGAACGGCGCCAATAATCCGGGAACTCTCGTTGGCATGAACACTTTAGGTGCACAGATGGATCATGCCGTTTCCGCCTTCCTTGATGATGTCGAGCAACGCGGTCTGAGCGATCAAATTCTCTTAGTCATCACTGGCGAGATGGGTCGCTCGCCAATCAAACGCAATAAAGACGCCGGGACCGATCATCACGGTGACTTGACCCCGCTTCTTTTAGCAGGCGGCGGCTTGAATATGGGACAAGCAATCGGAAAATCTGACCGGACCGGTAGCCGTCCGGCTTCCGAACCATACGGCCCGGAAAACCTACTCGCGACCATAATGCACACCATGTTCGATGCGGATAAACTTCGTGTCTCACCTGAGCTATTGCCGCCCGAGATCTCCAAATTGATCCTCGATGGCCAGCCCATAAAGGAACTATTTTAACTAAGGTGTAAACAGGCACCCTAATTTACAAAATTCCAATGACTCTCAATTCTTTCCTGCCATGCCACGCCGCAGTACTCACCGGACTTCTCATTTTAGCTATCACGATCACCAAAGGCGCAGAAGGGGCTAAATGGATTCGGCATGAAATTTTCTCTGGAGCTCACGTCAACTCCGCCACGGCCGCCGATTATGACAATGACGGTGATCAGGAAATTATCTTTTCCGGAGCAGGTCAGATCTTCATGTACCTTGGTCCGGATTATCAAAAGAAGCAGGTGCTGGCTATGGCAGATCCCAAACAACCCAAACGCAAGGATCAGTGCATTCACAGTGTCCTCCATGACGTTGACGGAGACGGCGATCTGGACTTTGTCGGCTCTTATGTACGTGGCCTATTTTGGTTAGAGTGCCCAAGTAAGAATGCCACAACGACGAGTTGGAAGATGCATCAAATTACTGATCAAATTCATGGCGTCCATTGCATTCGCTCTTTCGATATTAACCGTGATGGTAAACCGGATCTCATTGCCAACGACTTCACCATCGATAAAGGCCCTTATTCGGGATCAATTTGCTGGCTCAAGCCGTCTTTCCCCGAAAGCGCACCGATCAATTGGTCCATCATCCCCATCGCAAAAGGCACTGCTCCTGGTGGTAGCCACTACTTTGATTTTGGCGACGTTAATGCCGACGGTCGTCCCGATATGACGCTCGGCGCGAAAGGCAAACCCTTTGCTAACGGTAATTATTTTGCCGTCTTTTACGCTCCGGAAGATCCTACCCAACCTTGGCGTCGAGAATTTTTACCTGATGCCGGAGACCAGACTGGCGCCACGCATGCGGCCCCGGCAGACGTTAACGGCGACGGAAAGATCGACGTTCTCGCTAGTCGCGGCCACGGCGTTGGTGTTGTTTGGTTCGAGGCCCCGGATTGGACCCAACACATTATCGATGAAAAGATTACTTTTCCTCACTCGACAGATTTTGGTGATATTGACGGGGACGGTGACATTGATCTCAGTACGGTGGGTTATGGTTCAAAACTCGCTGCTTGGTATGAAAACGATGGTACCGGAAAATTTACTCGTCACATTCTAAGCCTAAATCAAATGGCCTACGACACCATGATTACAGATCTCGACGGCGATGGCGACAAAGACATTCTTATTGCTGGCCAAAGAAGTGAAAACGTCGTCTGGTTCGAAAACCCCCACAAGTAAAGAGGATTTACTTCCCTTCTAATTGATCCTCAATCTCTAGGACATCCAGATGATCCTACCTTTTCCTCTTCAGTATCCTTCTTCACAATTGACTAAACTAATTACGGTCGAAGAACTTTTCGGATCGCATCAAGCCGATCCATGTTAGGAAGACCCTCAGGTGTCCATGTAGGCACTAACCAGCCTCCTTCGTCATGTTCGTTCCAAGCATACATGATCAATGCATTTGCTTCGCATGTCTTGGGGTTCTCTTTCACGAAGGTCAACGCACTTTTCAGATGCTCGGCAATTTCACCCGCAGTCGCCGGGGGAATAAATACAGTTTGTGTCAAGTAAGAGTGACCACCCTCCCAGCTCACTCCACCAGCATCCTTGCGCGGTTCCTTGTTCCAACCAGTAGTGACCAGCGGAATGTACGGTACTCTGGCCTTAGCTGCCGGTTCCCACATTCTTTCTTCATTCTCTTTAACGAGCCCAGCAAAGTCGGATAATTTGCTACTAGTTCGCGCGTAAAGGGAAACAGCGTCGAATCCCATTGTTGACTGTTTTTTCCAAGACTTGGCACCGCGCACAGGATTCCCGCCCATACAGACGTAATACGGATCCATTCCGGATTCCCTGGCAGCTTCCCGAAGTTCTTCGAATCGTTCCTGCCCCTCTTCACCATCCCGGGCTTGGAATTCATACACCAGTGGACGCCCGTCGAGCACGGTAATGTAACCGGGCTCTCTAAGCAACTCGATGAACCTCATCTTCTCCCTCTGCCACTGCGATTTGGGCACTCTAAGAGCATTGTGAAGGATCGTACAGAACCCAATGTCTTTTCGTCGGGAAGATTTTAAATACTGTTTCAGTGAAGCGCTCATCACGTCATTCTCCGGGTAAAGAAGGAAGGCCCAGTAGTCGAGTCCTGCGGAACTGGCCATAGCAATCTCGACATCCATTATCTTCTGTCCTCCACCATCTATTTGTACTTCCCCATCGCCCTTCACTTCAGCAAACCAAGGCAATCGATCATGGTATTTCGCAGGACCGAGAGTTTTCTTCATTTCCTCGGTCACCCATCCGCCTGACCAAGCGTCCCAGCGAATGGCACCTACTAACGGTTGGGAAGGATCCCGTGGCACTGCCGGCGAAATAGATGGAACTAGAACTTCCCCCGCACGGGGCGGATCTCCCACTTCCGGAATCAGCGCAGGTTTCTTTTTAGGAATCATTGCCGCGGCAAGCTTTCGTGCCTGCTTCTCACTGGCCTCATCCAGTTTCTCTAATGGATACGGCACCTGACGGCCGTTAGCCAGCTTTAGTACCACGCCTGTGCCTTCGATTCGCACAAAGGTAGCGGTAATTATTTTTCCCTCGTGATTCACCCAGCGTTGTGGCCCCGAAACCTGATGAACAAGCTCGCCTCCCTGCTCCTTCTCATCAGGAACACTTTGTAAGGCTTGGTAAAGTACCGGGTCAGGAGTCCTTACCGGATCTGGTATGCCATCGTTCTTCATTTTTGCTTTCGCAAGCTTGCGAGCATTAGCTTCGTTGAAATTTGGATTAGGTGCTGGCAATTGAACCTTCAAGTGGCGAAGGTGCTGTTTCAGCATTTTGCTCAGAGCGGTTATCACTTCGAAGGATTGCTTCGATAGGTCGTTTTCCTCGCCAATATCTTTAGGCAGATAGTAGAGCTCCTTTTTCCCGGTCTCGTAGAAGGTTATCATTTTCCAAGGTCCAGACCGGACAGCCGCGTGTGGCGGGAGCGTTTGATAGTGTGGATAGTACCAAAAAAGGTTCCGACTCGGAATCTTTTGGTTCTGAAGTAGGGGAGTTAAATCTACCCCATCAAGATGCGCTTTCGGCTGGCTAGACACCCCCATAAGCGACAAAATAGTAGGGGCGAGATCATTTGAGTGAACCGGGGTAGCGCATTCAGCACCTTTATCGGTCAGACCTGGTGCAGCGATAATCAAGGGCACGCGAATGCCTCCTTCGTAGAGCGTAGATTTACCGCCACGCAAGGGCAAGTTGCTAGTTGCTAACACTACTTTGTCATCCAAATTCTTCCACAGAGGTAATCCACCATTGTCAGAGAAGAAAATGATGGCCGTATCTTTCTCACGATCACACTGCTTCAACGTTTCCAGAACACGGCCAACGCTCCGATCCATCGATTCGATCATAGAGCCCATGGTCGGATTGGTCTGCCCATTCTTCCCGGGCTTGACCTTACTCCACCGGGCCACGTTTTTCGGTTTTTCATGCAGTGGCACGTGAACGGTATGATGCGACAGTACTGCTAGAAAACGATCTGAGCCGCTCTCCTTAATGAAAGAGCAAACCTCGTCGGTGAACTCGCTGACCGACCACGGGTCATCAATTCTGTTTTTCTTCCCGTTATCGTAACTCTTTTCGAAGCCATACTTCTCGGGCTTCTGTCTGCCAAGATGCCATTTACCAACGCGGAAGGACTGGATCCCAGCCTTTGTCAGAAATTCTGCATACCCTTGTGTATTTTTGGGCAGCTGATTAGCGCTTGGTGGAGTTGTGAGCTTTGCCTGAGGATAGATTGGCCCGGGAATGTACGTCGTGATGCGACAACGCTGTGGGTAATGGCCTGTAAGAATACTCGCCCGGGTAGGCGAACAGACACCCGACGCCGCGTAGGCCTGATTGAACATCATTCCTCGTTCGGCAAGGGAATCAATATTCGGTGTCTTGTAGTACGTACTTCCTGTGCAAGCCAGATCGATGGCTCCCAAATCATCAATTAGGATAAAGACGAGATTACGATAAGTTAGCCTCTCTGCTGCAGGTGCAGCATGCATGAACACGCAAAGGTAAACTGCAAACAGATTGAACAAAGCTCGGCTATGCTTCATTCTGTAAAAGGAATAATTCCTATTGCTAAACATAATCAATTCTTCCTCTAATTTTTTGTAGAGCGTGTAGTTATAGCTCTCACACCAATCCTCGTAAAGCAATAAGCAGTCTCAATGTCATTGATGGTCCAGCAAGAGGAAAAGTTTCACCATTGTTCATGATTGTTCAAAGTTACTTTAACCACTGATTCTTTTTTTTCGCTTCTACTAGGCATTGTTTTTACAGTGAAAAATTAACATCCATTTGAGTCGGGATGAGTCGGGAGATGGCTCGATGAAGTTTCATCTCGCCCTCGCTTGCGATCCATTTGAAGAAACTTCAAATTACGTTGGGAAGGCTATATAAAATCACTGTTGTAGGGTCCATAAAATGCACACAAGCACCCCCACTGTTTTATCTATAAACTCATAAGCAAAGAATTCTCAAAGCTCATGTAAATGATTCTTGGAGCAATAACATTCTACTCAAGTCCAGAAGGATCAAAGAAGTAGTAGTATCCAAAAACCAAGCCAAAAATACTGATGAAGATTATCAAAGCCCACTTCCAAGCCCATTTTGTTTCTTTCTGCGCTGCACGAAAGCAAAGTTCATCAAATTCTTCATCTGGCATGGAATTTATATGCTCTTCACTAAAACGCCAAGGGTTCAGCTTATCTAAATTTTCCGATTTTAACCAACCCTCTTTTTTAATTTCCTGATACAATCTCCATTGCTCTTTCTCTCTCTCTTCGGCCTCTTCAATCATCTTCTTAACATCGTTTTGAAGCCATCTTCTAAAAAATCCCATAATCTTATCTGAAATTTTTATTCATTTTAATTTCAAATGCAATACCTCTTTTCTTAAGCTTGCCTTCCTCATCTAGCTCAACTGTTTTACTCTTTTTAAGCAGATAATCTTTTTTATCTATACTTATATAATTATCTTTTGCCCCAACTATATGAGAATACTTTGGAGTGGAAAAAAATACCAAGGAATCGGGATGAGTCGGGATTCTATCAGTGAGAGAAAAATTTTACTTTAAACCATCACGAATTCTCTTTGGAAAGTCTGTAGTTATAGAGTCTACGCCCAAATCTCTGAAGTGACGAGCAGTCTCAATGTCATTAATGGTCCAGCAATGAAAAGATAGTTCATCTTTACGTAGCCTTTTCACAAAACCTGAATCAATCACCTCTTCATTGGCCTGAGTCCCAAGACCGCTAGCCAAAGACATTTTAAGAGTTTGAAAAACATCATTCTTCTGAGGCATCCATGCGCCCTTAATCTTTTTGTAAGATTCCAGAAAATTAGCTTCGATCTTAGGCCACTGTTTGCGGCAAGCCTTAATGACATGATAGTCAAAGGCGATGAAGCTGATCTGATTAGTCATTCCAGGTCGCTCTTTGATTCTTTGATCAAGAACTTTAATTAAAGGTGCCATAATCTCAGTCCCACATTTAATTTCAATAAAGAATTTTTTTTCGTCCGGAACTAAATCTATAACTTGTTCCAATGTGGGAATACGAGCACCAGAATATTTTTTATGCTTCCATGATCCCACATCAATGCCCTGCAACTCCTTGAGATTGGACTTTTCCACAACAAGCTTAATCTTCCCACCACTAACCTTGCCTGTGTCAGCATCGTGAATTGCAACGATATGTCCGTCATTAGTCAGATGGAAATCTCCCTCAATGCCATCAGCTCCAAGCTTCCACGCTAAGTTAAATGCTTCTATTGTATTTTCAGGGGCAGCACCGGACGCGCCACGGTGAGCAATGATTAGCGGTGTCTCAGAGGATGCTAAACTGATCAGAACCGAGAAAAAGAAAAGCACAGATATTAATGGGGATGGAAAATTCATTGTCCGCCGAGTTGAGTCCGTGCATTTATCCATAGGAGTACAAAGGTTCAAGATAATAATTGATCATGTCCAGAATCAATTCTGTTTACATTTCATCGCAGTTTGGCTTAGACCTGCATAGATAAAGAACGGCCAAGTGATTATATCCTCATCTTCAATGAAAAGGATTCTCGACACGAGGACCTAGAAAGCACAAAATAATCCCTCTAATCCTAAAGCTATGAAAAAAATCACCTCGACTCTCATCACTCTAATTGCAATCTCAGGACTGAGCTCTGCAGATCACCATAGTAAATCACTCTTCAACGGAAAGGACCTCACTGGTTGGCAGGACCGCAGCGGCAATGCCTCCAAGTGGGAAGTCGTTGATGGTACACTCCAAGGTCAAAAGAAGACCGGCGATATATGGAGTAAGGAAAGGTTCGGAGACTTCGTTCTTTCACTAGAATTTAAAACTACCGGTAATAGTGGCATTTTCTTTAGAACAGATAACCCTAAGAACCCCGTGCAGACTGGAATAGAGGTTCAAGTTGAGAAACCTAACGGTCCAAACAAGCACTCGGTAGGCGCTCTCTATGATCTGGTCCCTCCAAAGAAAAATAATGCAACGACCGGTTGGAATAAAGTCAAAATTACTGCAAAGGATAATATGATCACCGTTGAAATGAACGGTGAAGTCATTAACGGAATGGATCTTAATAAATGGACAGAGCCTAATAAGAATCCGGATGGCTCCAAGAACAAATACAAGACAGCCTTAAAGGACTTCAAGAGAGAAGGACACATAGGTTTTCAGGACCACGGGCACCTTGTCTCTTATCGAAACATTAAGATCAAGAAGCTCTAAGGTTAAATAGTATATAGACCTATGGTCCTCGCCCATTTTGGTACGACCGCAGCATTATCGATTTTCATATCGGTCACCTGTTCCTTTGCTAAAGATAAAGAATCAACAAGAATCAATCAGATACAGCTCATTGGGACTCATAACTCATACCATATTGCTCTCCCTGCAAAGAATCTTAATAGGATAGGCATTATCAACCGTGGACTTAAGAATTCCCTTGAATACACGCATCGCCCACTCACAGAGCAATTACAGACACTCGGAGTACGTCACTTTGAATTGGATGTTTTCGCTGATCCTAAGGGAGGCCACTACTCAAGAAGGAAAGCCCCTAACCTACTTGGCTTCAATGCACCCGTAATGTTTAGTAAGGAAATGGAGAAACCAGGATTCAAGGTCCTCCATGACTCGGCAGTCGATTATCTCACTACGACCCCCACCCTCATCTCCGCATTAAAAGAAATTCAAGCATGGTCAGAAAAAACACCCTCACACGTTCCCGTCTTCATACTTCTTGAAATGAAAGATAAGAGCCCGGTCCCTCTTGCGAAGAAACCGGTCCCCTTGACCCGTTCGCTACTTGAAGGAGTCGAAAAAGAAATTCTCAGCGTATTTAAAAAAGAACGAATCATTACTCCGGACTCTGTCAGAGGAACATTCAAAACCCTAAGGGAAGCAATCCTTAAAACAGGTTGGCCTTCACTGGATAAATCCAGAGGAAAAGTCATGTTTGGACTCGATAATGGCGGAAAAATCCGCGACATGTATATTGCAAAAAATCCATCACTAGAAGGAAGATTATTATTTGCTAGTGTCGGTGAGAATGACCCCGGAGCTGCCTTCTTTAAGATCAATGATCCCATCAGAGCGCACGCGCAAATCAAACGCTTAGTCAAATCAGGCTTCATGGTCCGCACGAGAGCAGACTCTGACACTCAAGAAGCAAGAAAAAATGATACTAATAGGAGGGACAAAGCTCTCTCGAGTGGAGCCCAATTTGTGAGCACTGATTATCCTGAGCCAAATAAAAAATTCTCAGACTATTCTGTCTCATTCAAGAAAGGGGTCAATTATCGAGCAAACCCTATAAGCGGAAATAATTAAATATGAAACTACAAGATTTCTTACCTCTATTAGCTGCAATTAGCTTTCCCATTCCTGGACATGCAGGAGAACCTAAGTCCCTTGATCTTAACTATAAACTCGAACTCTTTGCCGATAATTCAATGGTCTCTACCCCGATCGGTTGCACACTGGACCAGTCAGGTCGACTACTAGTAGTAGAGTCACACACCCATTTCCGGCCCGATGATTATGAAGGACCTAAAAATGACAGGATCCTAGCATTTTCTGATAAGAACAATGACGGAAAAGCTGACAAGGTTGACACCTATTACGAAGGAGGAACCCATACAATGTCAATCAAAGCAAACGGGAAAGGCTCCACCTACGTTGCCACACGCGCAGAAATATTTCGACTAGATGACAAGGATGGTGACGGGACTGCAGATTCAAAAGAGAACCTGATAACACTAAAAACACCGGGAAAATATCCTCACAACGGTCTTTGTGGATTAGTTTTAACCTCTGATCACTCCAAACTCTATTTTGGACTCGGTGAAAACCTCGGAAAGGACTATGAAATTATCAGTTACTCTGGCCCAATAGAAGTGACGAGTTTGAAGGGCGGTGGAGAAGGCGGTAATATTTATAGTTATGATCTCTCAGATGGATCCCTCTCAAAAATAGCGACTGGGTTCTGGAATCCCTTTGGAATTTGCTTAACGAAGGAAGGAGAAATGTTTACCGTAGACAATGATCCTGACCAAAGACCAACGAACCGACTCCTCAAGATTGTCCCTGGTGGCGATTACGGTTATCAGTTCAAGTACGGAAGACCAGGGACGAACCCATTACAAGCATGGAACGGTGAACTTCCAGGGACTCTACCGATGATTTGCGGGACTGGTGAAGCGGCCTGTTCAGTGATTCCTTATGGTGGACATTTATGGGTATCAAGCTGGGCACTAGGACAAATTGAACAGTACAAACTGACCAAGAAGGGCTCAAACTACTCCGCAACTATGAAGACCATAGTTAAAGGAGATGCCAATTTTAGACCAGTTGACTTTGCGCATGCCGAGGATGGATCCGTCTTCTTCACTGACTGGGTCAATGCGAGTTACCAGCTACACGGGAAAGGCAAGGTCTGGAAACTGATTCCTTTAGGAGGAAAAGGAAATAAGCCTGAAAAGCAAAACTCCATAGCCACTGAAAAATCACCCGGAAAACTGGAAGCGGAACCATTAAAGGACATGAACAATGATCCTTTCAAACTTGCCTCTTTCTTTTGGCACACTCAAAGATCCGAAAATAAAACAAACTTAGAATGGAAATCCCTATCAGAAAATTCGAAAGTAGCACTCTTAACTTCTACCAGATGGCAGGAAAAAAAAGATCCGGACCTAATTTCCAAGGCCATTAAAAATCCTTCCAAAAAGATTCAAATCGCAGCCATCAGAATCATCGCTGATGAGAATATGAAACAATTTAAAGAACCCTTAGAAAGATTACTTGCCTCCGCAGAACCAAATTCACAGTTATCCAAGGTGACCAAATCAGCCATCAAGGAACTTGAAAAATGAATCCGCTCGACTAATTATAATTATCTATAACTATGCGGAAAAATTTGGATCTTTGTCGACGATCATAAGTTCTTTTAATAATAGATCATTAAGTAACAAGTTTTATCTAATGACTAAATCATAATCTATTGAGCGTTACCAATGTTGCTCCCCAACTTCCACTCGTTTCATTTCCTGATCGATAACTTCGAACTTGGTCATGCATTTGATCCAAAAGTCGATGGACCCCTTCACGCAAAGTGCTTGTCCCCTTGCCATGGATAACACGAATCTCAAGGATCTCCCTCTGCCTGCATTCTTTAATATATTCCCTAAGAAGTGAACTGACCTCATTGGGACGAAAAGTGTGTAAATCAATCTCTGAAGTGATTGGATACTCAATCGGATCTTCTTCAGAATCTTGGATAGACATGCATCAATTCAATTAGTAGGGAAATTATCTAGTCTATAGAATAGACACAAAATGAGCCAGTTATAAGAGATCTACCTGCAAAAAATGATATTTATTATGTCAATGTTATGCGGAAAATAACTTTTTTGTTTTTTTTCCTAATATCTGCCGCTCACAGGTAGTTATATTAGTATCTCATCTAGTGTATGTGGAACTTGCTGAGACTTGCCGTCCCCTTCCTTCTAAGTGGGGTTTATTTATGAAAGGAAAGGGGGCGGCTCTTTTCAGGGTATGTGGAACTTACTGAGACTTGCCGTCCCCCCTTCCTTCTAAGTGGGGTTAATTTTAAGAAAGGAAAGGGAGGCGGCTCTTTATTTCATTAAACTGATCAATTCTCCCTTCTCTGGAAAACGTCCCGTCTCCTTCTTTGAATAAATAAGTGAACCGTCAACGGTAACCTCAAAGACCCCTCCACTCCCTTCAATAATTTCAACGTTTGCTTCTGCAAACCCCTCCTTAATCTCGTCCGTCGAACTGACGGCTTGGGGTTTGTAGTTTCACATTCCTCAATAAAGGATCTCTACATTCATGGTCTTATTATCTGAATAACGGTTATTAAAAAAGTATTATTGTAAGCTTCCAACTAAACTCAAGGCATGACTCATGCTTGCCTTTGAATTTCTTCAAAAGCAATTTAATGCTCCTTAATTCTCTACTTCACTTCACTGCGAGTTTGTTCCACTCGGCCTGACCTGCCTTGGACTTCTGATACTCCATTATAATTTTCCAACT
>PVBE011836955.1_pt1 | contig 11111 bp, 7 predicted proteins | sample 1631181 | NCBI WGS metagenome assembly PVBE01 (sample SAMN08397723, study PRJNA350692) | Marine metagenome, whole genome shotgun sequencing project. | isolation source: water | place: Pacific Ocean | collected 2012-04 | reverse complement strand
TTTCTTGGGGGGAGGGGGATCCCATTAGACAAAAATACGAATTTGTCCAAAAAGGGGGAATAGCCTTAATTAACAGGGACATCAAATTGGGAAAAGATCACTTTAGAAACGATCGATTTCCCATTTTCGATTCTTCCCAGGGACTTATTGATGGAATCGAGGAAGAGGGTTGAGATTCTTCTCATGAGGTTGGGCTTTTTGAAATAGATTTCTGGCAACCGGTAAAGAAGATGGAGCATATTCCCCCTAAGGGCCTTTTTACGCAACAGAACAAGGCTTTTAACTTCTTCTATGTTTTCAATATCCGGATTCAAGATGAGTACCGGTTGGCATAGGAAGTTTTTTGAGAATCGAACCGCAGAATCAGAGGCCATTTCCCTCTGAACCGAATCGAGATCAATTTCCGCATAATTTCGATCTACAAAGGAGGTTTCCTTCATCGGTCCGGCTTTCAGGGACGTAATTAAGAAAAAGATACCTACGGCACCGCTAAGGAGGACAAAGGCGATGCCGCCGAAGACACCTGGAGAAGCTTTCTTATTCTGCTCAGCTCCCGGTTCGCCGTCCCCAACCTGTTTTTCTGCATCGTCGGCCACGAATCCGACTCCAAAGAGATTCCCTGGAAACCCCTTTTCGCTCTTTCGAACGAAAACCCAGTATCTCCCTCTCTACCAGACCCTTAGTTCGCTTTTGACGAGATACTCCACCCCAGTGGAAGCCGTTTTATCCTAATTTGAGTATTTTCTTCGCAGCGACTACAGGTAACATATTTCGATCCTACGTTAAGAGCAAGCGTGAGAGTGATGGAAAGGCAATGTTTACAAGGAAGGTAAATTCTTTCGCCCTCTTGAAGTTCCTGGTTCACGTCGCTTTCACCCCTCTTTTCTCCGGACTAAAAATGGCCCGTGCGAAATTGCACAAGGCAATTTCGCACGGACACGGCCGAACGCCCAATCCGTGCCGGGCGTGCACCCGGCATGGGAGGATGGAATCGTGTTATATGTTTGTTTGAAAGCACATAAGGTGCCAAACAAAAAAGTAGGTTTTCGGCCAGAAATCGAAGGGGTCGCTAACAATTATGTAAGTGGTGGTAAAAATTGTTTGGATCGTGAGGTCTCTTTTCCATAATGATTCGTGGATATGCGATTTGGTGGTACACAAGTTCTGTATGCGGAAGACGATTCTTCTTCCGCCAGTCTCATGAAGGCTCTTCTTTCAGAGGAAGGGCACAAGATTGATATAGCTCCGACGGGGGAGGATTTTCTTTCTCTTTTGGAGCATTCTTGGCCGGACCTATGTCTTCTCGACCTCAATCTACCTGACATATCAGGACTCGACCTTCTTCAAACCGTTCGAAAGAATTATCCAGGTGTTCCGGTATTGATGGTGACCGCTTCCGATTCTCTTGATGATGCCATTCGAGCGATGAAACTCGGAGCGGTTGATTTCATCACAAAGCCTTTTGATGGGAGAAGGTTACTTATTTCCATCAACCACGTTTTGGATATTACCAGGCAAAAGCGGGAAATCGAAAATCTCCGTTCTGATCTTCAAGACAACTATTCCCTCTCTCACATGGTGGGGAGTAGTCCCGAAATGGATGAAATTCGTAGCCTAATTGAACGAGTCTCATTTAGTGAATCTACTGTTCTGGTAACGGGCGAAAGTGGAACGGGGAAAGAACTGGTTTGTCGTGCGCTCCATTATTCCAGCGATCGAAGGAAGAACCGATTGCTGGATGTGAATTGTGCTTCGTTGAATGAATCTCTTCTTGAGAGTGAACTTTTTGGTCACGAGAAAGGGGCTTTCACCGGGGCGGAACAGAGGCGGCGAGGACAATTTGAGCAAGCCGATGGAGGAACGCTTTATTTGGATGAGATTGGCGATATGCCGATGCCGACCCAAACAAAAATACTTCGGTTTCTGGAAGATCGGACGCTGACACGAGTCGGCGGGGAAGAAAAGATCAAGGTGGATGTTCGCGTGGTCTGTGCCACGAATCAGGATCTGGAAAAGGGGGTTGTGGAAAAGACCTTCCGGAAAGATCTTTTCTATCGGATAAATACGATCCCGATTCACCTTCCTCCTCTTCGTTCCCGCATCACCGATATCCCGGAATTGACCCACCACTTTCTTGCAAGAGCATGCAAAAGGGAGAAGAGACGGATTGACGGGATTTCTTCTGGGGCGATGAAGCGCCTGTCGGAACATTCCTGGCCGGGAAATATTCGAGAATTAGAACATGCCATTGATCGCGCCGTCCTCATGTGTGAAGGAAGTGAAATTCAAGAAGGAAACCTTCCCCCTGCCGTTCTTCAGAATAGGATGCCTTCGGGGGATCCGAATAATCTGTTGGAAGCGCTGGAACGACTGGAACGGGAATTGATTCTCGCAGCGTTGGGAAAAAATGACTGGGTAAAGCGTCACGCAGCCAAAAAGTTGGGGATTACGGAAAGAATGATTTCCTACAAGATGCATACACTGGCAATCGAGAAACCGAAAGCATAAGGCGAGGTACGTTTTAAGTGACCACGGCACGATCAAAAGAGGATGTTCAGAAACTCCAGGATCAAATCAGAGAGTTGGAGTCCTTACTGGAAGAGTCGAGATCCATGGTCGAACACGCTCCCGATTTTATTGTAAAGATGGATCGCGATGGCCGGATTCTGGATCTGAACCGGGTTGTGGAGGGAATGAAGAAGAAGGATCTGATTGGGGCCGATTCCTTCGCCTTTGTCATACCCGAGCATAGAGATATTTTACGAAAAGCCTTGTTTCAAGTTTTTACAGAAGGGGTTCCGGTTAATTATGAGGTGCAGGGGATTGGGGAGAAGGGAACTCGTTCCTGGTATTCCAGTCATCTCGGACCGGTTCGAAAACAGGGTGTGATTGTAGCCGCGACTCTTGTGGCACGAGACATTTCTGAATTGCGAAGTTCCAAAGAGCATCTTCGAAAGAGTGACGAGCGGTTCCGGAGAATGTTTGAATTATCCGGGGATGCGATCTTTCTGATCGATCCCGAAACGAACCGTTACCTTGATGCGAATCAAACTGCTTTGGAGAGTGTCGGTTATCAGAAAGAGGAACTTCTCTCCCTCGCTCCTTCTGACATTCAATCCTCTAAAAAGGGTCCCGATCAGATCGGGGCGGAGGATCTGTACCAACGCAGGAAGGACGGCACCTTCTTCCCGGTGGAGGAGACACGTACATCCATCCAGTTGGGGGACCAATTCCTTGCGGTGTCTATTGTGCGGGATATCACGGGTCGGAAATTTATTTTGCAGGATCAACTTCGACAGATCCAGAAAATGGATGCGGTGGGGAAACTGGCGGGCGGGATTGCTCATGACTTTAATCAAAAGCTTTCCGCCATCATTGGTTTCAGCGAATTGGTCCTTCGAAAACTTCCTTCCTCTGACCCCGTATTTACGTACGTGGAAGAGATTCGAAACGCGGGGAAGAAGGCGAGTTCTGTCATTGACCAGTTACTCGCCTTTAGTCGGAAGCAGGAGGTCCATCCGATTATTCTCGATCTGAATGCGATTGTATCGAATCTGGACGCTACATTCGGTCGGCTGATTGGAGCGGACATTGAGAGAAAAACCATTCTTTCAGGGGAGGTGGGAAAAATCTCGATTGATCCCGGACAATTGGAGCAGGTGATTCTGAACCTCGTTGTGAATGCACGGGATGCCATGGCACAGGGAGGGGTTCTTACGATTGAAACCGCGAACATCGACCTGGATGATTTTTATGCCCAGAATCATTTGGGTGTCGTTCCCGGACCCCATATTCGTCTTTCGGTGAAAGATACGGGTATGGGGATGGATCCGGATACGCTCAAACAGGTATATGAACCCTTCTTTACGACCAAAGAGAAGGGGAAGGGGACGGGGTTGGGCCTTGCAACCGTATTTGGAATCGTTCAACAGAATGGAGGCCATATTTCGGTCGAAAGTACTCCATCGAAAGGAACTACCTTTTCCGTATTCTTCAAGGAAGGGAAAGGGGTTCCCAAGAAATCCGTAGAGGCACCTGCACTGGAACCCCTGCCCAGAGGAACGGAAACCATTCTTCTCGTGGAGGATGAGGGGGAGGTTCGCAGAATGGCCCGGGAAGCTCTTCGCCTTGCCGGCTATAAAGTTTTGGAAGCGTCGCGTGCCGAGCAGGCTCTTCTTGTTTCCGAAGAATATAAAGACTCCATTGATCTCATGGTAACCGATATCGTCATGCCAAAAATAAGCGGACATCAACTGGCTCTGGAAATGGAAACGAAACGTCCTGGGATGAAAGTCTTGTATGTATCGGGGTATGTTGACAAGGGAGTTTCTTCCCCGGACCGGTTACCGCCGGGAGTTTCCTTTCTCCGAAAACCGCTTACTCCGGAAAATCTGACGAAGAAAATTCGGGACGTTTTTCAGACCTCCTGACTTCATTAATTCTGCAGAAACCGATCCGGTTTCCGGTCTTGTCAGGGTAGAATGGGGGTAATGGATCCGAGGACGCAGATTGGGGGGCAGGATGAGGCTTTTCGGAGCACCTGCTGGTCGATGATTCTTCAGTCGAAGGATGTCGATTCAGAGACCTATCAGAAAAATCTGGAACGCCTTATTGAGATCTATTGGAAGCCCGCCTACGCATATATCCGTCGCAAATGGAGCAAATCGAATGAAGATGCGAAGGATCTGACCCAGGCATTCTTCGCCGATCTTCTCAGTCGCTCCTTTCTCGAAAAGGTTTCTCCGGACAAGGGTCGTTTCCGAACATTTCTCCGGACTTGCCTCGAAAATTTCCTCCGCAATGAGTATGACCGGGAATCGACAAAGAAGCGGGGCGGGGATACGAAAAAACTCTCCCTCGATTTTATCAATCCGGATGGTACGGGTGCGATTGATCCGGAAGATACCCAGACTCCGGAAGAAATCTTTGATCGGGAATGGGAGAAAGCGGCCTTTCAAGCGGCCTTGACTACTCTCGAAGAGAAGTATGTAGAGGAGGGGCGGCCGGACTACTACCGGGTCTTTAAGATCTACTACCTGAATCGAGGGGAAAAGGTTTCCTATGGCAAGGTGGGGGCGGATCTTGGGATCAAGGAAAGCGATGTTACCAATTTCCTGAACCATGCCCGGTCTCGATTTGGGGGTATTCTGGAAGAGATTGTCCGAGAGACCGTGTCTGAGGATGCCCAGGTTCCTGAAGAGATGTCCCATCTTTTCGGAGGGGGGTAGATGTCGGAAGACGATCTCTCTCCCGATTTCCTTTCCAACCTTCGAGATCTCGTTCGGAACAAGGATCAAGGGCGAACAGGGCAGCGGATCGGGCACTTTGTTCTGCAGGAACAATTGGGCCAGGGGGGGATGGCGGTTGTCTATCTTGCCGAGCAAGAAAATCTGGGGCGAAAGGTCGCCATAAAATTGCTGAAACGGGTGGGGGATGACCGGGCCCGGGCCTATTTTGACCGGGAAGCGAAGACGGCCGCCTCTCTCGATCACCCCCATATCGCGAAGATCTTCGAAGTGGGGGAGCACGAGGGAGCCCCCTATATTGCGATGCAGTTTGTGGAAGGGGAGACGTTTTCTCTCGCCCTTCTTTCCATGGATATGAATCAACGGGTGCGGGCGGTTCTGGATATGGCGCGTGCCCTTGAGTATGCCCACAGTCGAAAGGTGATTCACCGGGATATAAAGCCGGACAATATTCTTGTCGACCGGCAGGGTCAGGTCTTTGTCACCGATTTTGGTCTGGCGAAGATGGAGTCGTCGGGAAGGGAGGAGGCGACCGCATCGAGTGTCGTGGCGGGAACTCCTGCCTACATGGCTCCGGAGCAGGCCCGGGCGAAAGCGGATGCACAGAGTGATCTCTATTCTCTTGGTGCGATCCTGTACCAATGTATGACCGGACAGCCTCCCTTCCTTGGAAAGAATGCCTCTGAGGTTCTCGTCAAGGTGTTGGAAGAGGATCCTTCTCCGCCCCGCCAACTCAACGCGAGTGTTCCGGAAGATCTTGAGGCGATCATTATGAAGGCCCTTGAGAAGAAGAAGGAACATCGGTACCAGACGGCAACCGAACTCGTGGAAGATTTGGATGCCTTAGTAACGGGAAAACCGGTTCGACATGCCCGGCGGGCGACTCCCGGATATGTGATCGGGAAACTCCTCCGGCGACAGCCCGTTCTCTGGTCGTTGGCCGCGGGACTTCTCCTCGCGATTGGATTGGGATCTACGATCGGGGTCTCCCTTTTTTCTCGAGCGGAGGAAGAGTCTACAAAGCGACAGCAATTAGAACTTCGTCGTAAATTGGAAGCGCGTATTGATCCATTGCGGAAAAAGATCGAAGACACCCGTTTCTTTTTTTATATCGCGAATGTAGATATTCGGGAAAAACTGGAAGCGGTCCGGACTTCTCTGGAGGAAGTAGTCTCCATCATGGAGTCTCCGGAGAACGCCGATTTTGCAGTGGGGTGGAGAACTCTCGGGGTTGGCTACTATTTCATCGGGGATCGAATTCTGGCCGAAAAATATCTTACGCGGGCGGACGAACTTTCCCCCAATAACCGGGTCACCAACCAGTTCCTCGGGAGAATCTGTCTTGATAGAGCTTTCCAATATAAGAACGGAGATCTTGGTTCCGAACCGGAAGAACGGGGGAAGAAGTCTGTTTTCTGGGCCGGGCAGGCGAGGTCCTTTCTGGAAAATAAGCAGGGAGACATTTCTCAAGGAAAGAATATTCAGAGTCATGTGGCCCGTGCCTATCTTTCCTGGTTGAAAAACGATATTCCTCAATTGATCAGGATTTGTGATCAATCTCTTGTTCAGTTCCGGAGAAAGCTGGGGTTGGAGGAGTTCTGGAATTTAAAGGGCATGATTTCTGAGGAAAAGGATCGGGAAGAGAACTATACCCAGGCGATTTCACACTGTCCGCACTATGCCTGGGGCTATTACATGAGAGCCAACAGCCTCTTCTATCAGGGGAAGCTCGAATTCGCGGCAGAAGACTTTACAAAAGCGATTGAGATCAACCCGCGCCATGCGGATTCGTTTAATGGGCGGGGGGTGGTGAACTGGCGCCTGGGGCGAATGGAGGCGGCGGAAAAGGATTTTTCCGGGGCGATTCGCATTGATTCGGGGTCTGCGAATTATTGGAACAACCGTGGGGCGGTTCGTTTCGGTCTGGGGAGGGTCGAAGAGGCTCGTGAGGATTACAAAATGGCGGTGACCCTCGCTCCGGCCTATTCGGATGCCCACTATAACTGGGGAAACCTGCTTCTGGCCAAAGAGGCATACGAGGAGGCGATCAAGAAATATGATCGAGCGATAGAATTTCGGTCCAATCGGGATATCTACTTTCATAACCGTGCTGTGGCCAAGAGATATCTGGGGCAGATACACGACGCAGTTGCCGATTATGGCCGGGCGATCGAACTTAACTCCAACAGTTCCACCTATTATCTCGGAAGGGGAAAGCTTTGGCAGATATTGAAAGAGTGGCAAAAAGCATTTGATGATTATAACCGTGCTGTTGGTGCTGATTCCCAGTGTGCAAAGGCTTTTCATAACAGGGGGTATATTCTCTTCTTGAGTGGAGACAATGTCGGGGCGATCGAGAATTATAATCTGGCGATCCAGATCGATCCGAAGGATCCCGCTTCCTATATACATCGAGGGGTCACCCGGATGAAGATGGGGGAGTACCGGAAAGCGGCGGAGGATTACACGCAGGTGATTCAACTTGATCCTTCCCACAAAAGGGCCTGGTTCAACCGGGGCCGGGCCTGCCGTAAGCTTGGGGATCCAGAAGGAGCTCTTCGCGACTATACCGAAGCGATCCGTCTCGATCCGAATTACGCGGAAGCGTGGACCAACCGGGGAGACATGTACCGGGTGATGGAAGATTGGGAGCGTGCGATTCGGGACTATCAGAAAGCGCTCGAAGTTGCTCCCAAAGACTGGTCCTATCGCGAGCAGGTCGAATCCACTCTCGAAAAGCTTCGTAAGAAGATCTAGAGCCTTCTTTTTATTCTCCCGCTACGGAACTGCGCGATATTCCAGAACACGATTTCGACCATTCCGTAACACTACAATGGTGATTGATCTCCGGTTTTTGTTCCTCGGGTGATTTTGAATGGTATAGAGGTCGGCGATTGTTCCGGTCCCAACTCCATTGATGCTCCGGATGATATCATTCTGGAGTACCCCACGGCCGATCCCACTTATGTTTTTATGAACATTCGTTACACGAAGCCCATTGCCGGCTGGTTCGACGGTGAGATTCTCTTTGAATTCCCTGGGGAGATTCTCAAGGGAAAATTTCAATTCCTTGTGGTTGAAGAGCCAGACTTCCCGGGAGGCGCTGGAATGGATTTTCCTGGTTTTCGTTTGGGGCCTGTCGTCATCTTGCTGTCGGGGGTTGTCATCGTCTTTCCGAGGCGCCTTCTTTTCTTTAATGAGGGCGATCTTCTCCAATCCTTCGTCTATCGGTTCGGCGGAGAGTTCGGGAAGTTTGACTTTGCCGAGGTTCACGCGGGTGACCTTTTCCTGGTCGACATGAGCTAATATCTTCTCCATATTTCTGAGCTTCGAAGCGCGACCTGTCAGCAGAAGCATGGGACCGATGGCGAGGATCCCCTGGGGGTAGGACACCCGGTTGATCAGGGCCGGGTAGAGGTTTCGTGCGGAAAAATGCTTGGGGAAATAGACCCAGCAGTAGTAGGCATGACCCTCCGGGATCGGGTTGGGGGCGAATAGGTACGGGAGACTTTTCTTGGGGGCTCTTGATTCGTAGGTGATCCCCCACGGCTCGCCCTTCTTGTCCGGCGGAATCATCATGAGATCTGCATTCTGTAGGGCCAACTCGAGGATACGGGTGAGTTCTGTGACCGACCGTTCTCGAGACAGGGGAGGGAGTTGAATCGGCTTCTTTTTCATGGTCGGTATCAGGTCCGAACTATACATAAAGGTTCGGTCTATCCGGGGTCCGATTTCATTCAGGAGGTTTTGTATTTCCCACTCTCTTGCTTCCTGCAAGGGGGCAGGCAGGAGAAAGAGAACCAGAGTCAGAATATTCATTTCGCTCTCCCTACTTCCCGCCGTCGAAGGTTCGAAATTCAATCGAAAATTTCTTCCCGGCCCGTTCTACAACGATCGTGATACTCTTTGCGGAATCAGGAGAGACCTTTTTGAAATCTGCTTCGCTTTGGATCGCCTGGCCGTTGAGACGGAGGATGAGGTCATCCGGTTTTAATGCCTGGGTAAAGCTGGTCGAGCCCGGCTTGATATTGACCACGACAACCCGTACCCCCTTGTCGGAGGAAGAGAGGGTGCACGTCTGTCGTACCTGACCAGAAATGTCTTTGAGATTTTTTCGGAGATCCTCCCGGTCCATGACCCAGACCTGGTTTGTGGGGTTGGACAAGAGGAGTTTGGCTCCCGAATTGTTCTTGGCCGGTCTGGCCGGTCTGTCGGGCAGGGGGGTCACGCTCGAAGCGTGTTTGTCGGCGAGATCGATCAACTTTGCGAGTCCTCTCAAGGAAGAGGCGTAGTCGGTGATGATGAGGATTCCAGAATGCTGGACCACCTGGATTCCCTGTGGAAAGGTGACCTTGTTTATGAGCGCGGCATGCAGATTTCGGGGAGAGATCTTATTGGGGGCAAAGATTTTGGTATACATGCCGTAGCCTGCGGGAATCTTTTCCGAGGGGTTGATGACCGGGAGGGGGAGCTTTACCGCGATGCTCGCGAGATCGACAGACCATGGATCTTTCGGTTCGTGGGGGGGGACCATCACCAGGTTGCTCACTTGAAGAGCTCTTTCGAGGATTCGTGTTAGATCTTCTTTTGATGTCTCGGGAGATAGAGCCGGCATGGTGACCCGCTTCTTGTTCAAACGACCTGGCTCATAGACAAATTCCCGATCGATCCGGGATCCAATCTCCTGGATCAGGTCCGGGATTCTCCATTCTCTGGGGCCGGGGGATTCCTGGGGGATTCCAACAAGAAGCAGTGGAATGATAAAAAGGGCGTTCATAAATACCTCTCCTCTTTCTTCAGCAACCAGATTCGCGTTCGATGTTGATTATCGTAACGATGGGTGAAACAGGGAAACGGTTTTAGATTCCCTTGGAAAGTTCTCCTGCAACAGGTGGGTTTACGCCAAACCGAGCCCTCTTTCTACGACGAGCGGGCATCTTGGTTGGGTTGAATTAAATAATATATCGGCTGCTTCATTTCGTGGGTGAGAGACGTACATTTGGATATGGTGGCGGGAACCTCACGGGAACCATTCGGGAGAAACTTCATGCGAGTGATCATCACGACGGGACTCTTTCTCTTTCTGGCGGGTAATGCGTGGAGCCAGGATCTGACCCCTTCTTCTCCGGTGAAAGGGAAGTTGGAGATCGGCGATTCGGAAGAGCCGGTCACGCGAAATTATAATTTGATGATCCCGGCGGATGCGGTTGCGGCGGAGGTGACGCTCGAAAGTGATATCCCTATCGCCCTTCTCGTTACGGAAGCGGACGTTCCTGCGGAAGAAGACTATTTACTTCCCGAAGCGGACAAGGTGCAGCGGGTTCGATTGGTTCGGGGGGGGATGTACGATCTATATCCGGGGAAGTGGTCGGTCTCTCTGACCCTTACTGTGGATGATCTCTATACCTACGGATATGAAAATCGGGGAGCGGTTTCGTTCACGTTGTCGGTGAAGATCTATCATTTGCGGGTGGATGGAAAGATTCAGATCAACGAATCGAAGTCTTTGGTGATCGATCCTTCGAAGGGGCCGTTTCAGACGTATGAAATAGAATTGGGGGCAGAGGTACGCCGGCTCCGTTTCGACACGATCTGTCCTTCTGCCGATCTCTCGATGTGGATCTTTGAGGGAAGCCAGGGGCTTTTGGATGAAGAGCCTCTTGCCGCGAGCCGGCTTGCCGGCGGGGTCGACCGGATGATTTTCAGAGAAGAGGATGGTCTTGGCTCGGGGAAATATTATCTGACGGTGGCGGATCCGGAGTGGAATGATTGGAAGGTTCCGTTCCGGCTTGGCTGTTCGACGACCGGAGCGGCCGAGAAGAGTTTTCTCGCGTTGCCGGAGATCCCGGCGGGGAAGAGTTCTCT
>PVBE012146866.1_pt1 | contig 11114 bp, 12 predicted proteins | sample 1631181 | NCBI WGS metagenome assembly PVBE01 (sample SAMN08397723, study PRJNA350692) | Marine metagenome, whole genome shotgun sequencing project. | isolation source: water | place: Pacific Ocean | collected 2012-04 | reverse complement strand
TGCGGATGGCAATTTTTTTTGTAGGGAAATAGGTGACCGGAATAGCTGGAAATCCAGGACCCGCGCTTCTGGCTCCAGGGCAAGCACCTCGTCGAGGTCATGGCCCGGGTCAAGGGCGAGCACCGCACCGCCGACCCCACCCCGGTCAAGGTGCCGGTTGTCATCGACACCGTGGCGCCGCGCGTGACCCTGCACCGCACCGTGGGCGGCCTGGTGGCCAAGGCCGAGGACATGGTCGCCGCCACCAAGGACGTGCAGCTGAGCTGGAGCATCAACGGCGGGCCCTTCGGCCCCTGGGGCAGCCAGCGCACCGTCGCGGTGCCCGAGGGCACCGAGGTCAAGGTGCGCGCTCGCGACACCGTGGGCAACGTGGGCCTCGCCTCCTCCGCGCTGATGCATACCTACGAGCCCGGCGATCCCGAGGCTCCCGAGGTCGGCGGCTGCTCGGTGTCCGGCGGCGCCGGCGCTGGTCTCACCCTGCTGATGTTGGCGGCCCTGGCCCTGGTGGCCTTGCGAAGGCGTAGAGACTGACAGGTTGACAGGGTCCTCACCGGTTCGACGTAGGCTCCTCTGGCTGACGCCGGTTCTCACCGCGCTGGCCATACCAACGATCCCGCTCGAGGCCCAGGCGCAGAAATGCAATCGCTCCTGCGCGGCGGGGGTCCCCCGGGACGCCCGCGGTTGCTGCGTCAAAAAGAAGCGCCGCAAGGGGCGGCGACCCCGGAAGAAGGCCAGGGCCGGCAAGCCGGGGAAGGGAGGCGTGCGCTGGATCGCCATCCCGGCGGGCAGGTTCATGATGGGGGCGGCCAGGGGCAAGGCGAACCAACGTCCGGCACACCGCGTGAAAATCGGGAAGTTCTGGATAACCCGCGCCGAGATCACGGCGGGCCAGTACAGCCGGTGTTTTTCGGCGGGTTTTTGCAAGCCGGCCGGCAATGGAAACTGCAACTACAGCAACAACAACAATAACAAGAAGGCCAGGCAGGACCATCCGACCAACTGCCTCGGCCTGCGCAACGCCCGCAGGTTCTGCGCCTGGATCGGGGGCCGCCTCCCCAGCGAGGCCGAGTGGGAATACGCCGCGCGCGGCGGCGGCAAGAACAGAAAGTACCCCTGGGGGAAGGTCGAGCCCACCTGTGACTCCACCCGCGTGAAGATGAAGTCCTGTGGAGCCAGCGGGACGGCGCCGGTGTGCTCCACGCCGGCGGGCAACACGCCCCACGGCCTGTGCGACATGGCGGGCAACGTCGCCGAGCTGGTGGCCGACGCGTTCCACCAGGATTACAACAAGGCTCCAGCTGACGGCTCGGCCTGGGACCCCTTCAAGAACACGCCTTCCTGGACGGCCCGCGGCGGCTCGTGGGCCTCGAGCGCCGGATCCTACAGCGGCGTCTACCGTATGGTGTCGCTGGTCGGCTCCGAGGCCACCACCGGCTTCCGTTGCGCGCGCTCCTCCCGGCCCTAGATCTCGACCCACCGCACCGACCTGTAATCTTCCCCCCCTTGCAGCGACACATCTCCGATCACAGGCTATTTCAATGGCGGTCGCTGGCAGCACGTCCGCGAGCAGGAGGAAGAACAGATGCGTAGACTATCGTTATTGACCGGAGCCCTGGCGCTGATCCTGGGCTGCGGCCCCGCCGGCGCCACCCCCCAGAAGGGGGACAAGGCGAAGCTCTTCAAGTCGGTGGACGAGAACCTCAAGCCGGTGGACATGAAGGACATGATCAAGGGCCGCCCCCTGGTGCTCATCGTCGGCTCGGCCTCGTGACAGCCCTCGTACATTAACTTCCAGGTTCTGGAAGCCAGTTATCAAAAGTACAAGGGCAAGGTTAACTTCGTCTGGGTCTACGGCAGCGAAGCCCACCCCGAGGAGTACCCCTTCCAGAAGGGCTACGAGTCCAAGGACCTGGGGTGGAAGCACCCCTACACGATCACGACCAAGATGGCCGAGCGCGCCCAGCGGGCCAAGTGGATGAAGACCGATCCGAACCCGGACTACGAGATACCGATGATGATCGACTACATCAACGATCCGCCCAACAAGAACAACTCCATCCGCTCGACCTACTTCGGCGGCGGTTACTACTCGGGCTTCATCATCGACTGCGACGGCAAGGTGCTCTACTCCACCAGCTGGGGCTGGTACGCCCCGAAAAAGAGCTGGTGGGGCCTGCCCCTGGATCCCGTGGCCAACCTCCACGCCTTCCTCGACAAGTACCTCAAGAACCCGCCCGCCTGTTACAAGTCCAGCGGCGGCGCTGACGCCGGCGCCAAGGCGGACAGCGGCACCTCGTCGCCGGACAGCGGGGCCACGTCACCGGACAGCGCCGCCAAGAAACCCGACGCCTCGCCGGCCGCCGACTCGGCGGCGGCCTCGCCGGACACGAGCACCGGCGGCAGCTCCGGCGACGATGACGGCTGCGCGGTGGCGGGGGCCTCCCCTCGCGGCTGGCCGACCCTCGGCCTGCTGGCCCTGGCGGCCCTGGCGGCCACGCGGCGAAGGAGGAGGTGAGGTCATGGGGGGCGTCATCGTGTTGGCGGCCGCGCTGGCCCTGGCCGGCTGCGGAGACGACGAGCCGGCCGCCGCGCCGTCGGGCACCCGCCTGCAGGGGGGGCTGCTCTGGCAGCTATCCCCGCCGTCGGGGACGCACAACCAGGAGCAGGCTCGGGACTACTGCGCCGCCCTGAAGCTGGCTGGCCACACCGACTGGCGGCTGCCCACCATCAGCGAGCTGCGGTCCCTGGTGCGGGGCTGCCCGGAGCGTCAGTGGGGCGGCGCCTGCAAGGTGGCCGATCCGGGGTGCCTGACCAAGGGCTGCTGGACCGCCGAGACCTGTGGACACTGCAAGGAGAAGGGCGGCCCGGCCGGCGGCTGCTACTGGGAGCCCGGCGCCTGGGAAGGATCGTGCACCGATACGTGGATCTACTGGACCTCGTCACGCTTCGACAAGTTCGTCGACCACTACTGGGTGGTACGATTTCAGGGGGGCGGCAAGTTCGACGACGGCGTGGTCGGCTTCAACGAGGAACTGGGCCAGGGAAGCGTGCGCTGTGTGCGCATCCCCTGAGAATTCCTTGCGCACCGACCCACCAGGCCCATATATGGACTATGGCGATGAGCACCTTTGACGAGATAGTGAAGCTCCAGACCGGGGCACCGCTCCGCGGCGAGGACCTGCGCACTGTCCAGGTCAACGTGGGGCTGCGCTGCAACCTGGCCTGCAAACACTGTCACCTCCAGGCCTCTCCCACGCGCACCGAGGTCATGTCCTGGGAGGTCATGTCGTCGGTCATCGCCCTGACCCGTGCGGCGGGCTGCCGGCACGTGGACATCACCGGCGGGGCCCCGGAGCTCAACCCACACCTGGGCCGCTTCATCCAGGAGTTGGCCGCCCAGAACACCCGATGTCAGGTCCGCACCAACCTCACGGTGCTGCTGGAGCCGGAGCACGAGCACTACCTGGAGCTGTTCCGCGAGCACCAGGTGACCCTGGTCGCCTCGCTGCCCTGCTACCTGGAACAGAACGTCGACAGCCAGCGCGGCGTCGGGGTCTACCGCCATAGCGTGGAGGCCATCCGCCGGCTCAACGGCCTGGGCTACGGTACCCGCCCCGGCCTGGAGCTGAACCTGGTCTACAACCCCGGCGGGCCGGTTTTTCCCCCCGAGCAGACCAGCCTGGAGCAGGACTACAAGCGCGAGCTGGACCGTCGCTTCGGCGTGCGCTTCAACAGCCTGCTGACCATCATCAACATGCCCCTGGGGCGCTTCGGCTCCACCCTGCGGCGGCAGCGCAAAGAGCAGGACTACATGGACCTGCTGCGCGGCGCCTTCAACGGCAACACGGTGCCGGGGCTGATGTGCCGCCACCAGGTCAGCGTGGGCTGGGACGGTCGGCTCTACGACTGCGACTTCAACCTGGCCCTGGGCCTGCCCGTGCAATGCGCGGCCGGGGACCTGACCACCGTCGACGTGGGCGCCCTGTCGCGGCGCCGCATCGTCACCGACGCCCACTGCTTCGGCTGCACCGCGGGGTGCGGCTCGTCCTGCGGCGGGGCCCTGGCCTGAGATGCGCCCGCCGGTCCTTACGGCCCACCGGTCGGCGAACATGGTCCAGCAGCGTCACGGGGGGCGCTTTTATTTTGTAAGGACCCCGCGCCTGGTCCGACAGCACCATATCCATCTCATCACGGGAGACTCCAATGACAGGTAGAGCTGTATCGACGGCGGCCGTGCTCGGCCTGCTGATGGCGGTCAGCCAGCCGGCCCAGGCGGGCCCCTGGACCAAGAGCCTGGGAGAGGTCTACGTCAAGGTGGGGGAGGGGCTCTTCTTCTCCGACAGCTATCGCGACGCCGACGGCAAGATCGTCAGCGGCCAGACCGAGTACCTCGGCGCCACCACCTCGGTCTACTTCGAGGTCGGCGTCTGGAAGGGGCTCCAGGTCTGGGGCTACCTGCCCTACCTCGTCGGCATCAACGACTTCCCCCAGATCGGGCGGCAGACCCTCAACGCCAGCGGCGGCGACGCGCTGCTCGGGCTGCAGTACACGCCGCCGCTGCCGATCCCTTTCCCCGCGGCGGTGAAGCTGGAGTTCAAGGTGCCGTTCTACGACGTGGCCGAGACGCCCCCCGACTTTCCGGCCCCCGGCGACGGCCAGCTCGACGTGACCTTCTGGCTCACCGCCGGCGGGTCGATCACCGGCGTGCCGCTGTTTTTTTTCGGTGAGCTCGGCTACCGCCTGCGCACCGAGGCCTACGTCGGCGACGGCTCCACCGCGGAGTTTGGCGACGGCCTCACCTTCTTCGCCTCGGTCGGTTACGCCTTCTTCGGCAAATACATCCTCGCCGTCAACACCGGCGGCATCATCCCGTTTGCCGAGGACTCCTTCACCAAGGGCTACGTCACCGTGGGGCCGGCGCTGTACATCCCGGTCTACAAGGGCCTGGCCCTGGAGGCCTCCTTCGACCCGATGGTCTACACCAACAAGAACGCCTCGCCCGGCATGGGCTTCTCATTCGGCGTCTCGTACAAGCGATAGCGACGCACACATGGAGGCAACCATGAACAGACGATTGACGGTTCCTGCGACGACGGCGGCCCTGCTGCTGCTCACCCTCGGCTGCGGCCAGTGGCAGCAGTACGACGGCGCCCCGCCCCCGGCGGGCGGCAGCGCCACCATCGACACACTGGGCAAGGTCACCCGCATGGACCACCTGGCGCTCTCCGGCCTGCTCAGCCGGTTCCTGATGCGCAGCACCGACGGCAAGCTCGTGCTGGTGGACTACGACGCCATCGACGCCAGCGAGGAGGCCCGTTACCTGCTGGCCCAGGCCCTGGCCATGACGGCCACCATCGATTCCTCGGACCTGGCCAACGAAAAGGAGCGGCTGGCCTACTGGATCAACGGCTACAACGCCGCGGTGATCAAGGGGGTGCTCCTGCGTTACAAGGGGGACCACACCTTCAAGGTCATCAACGTGCCGTTCTTCGACGGCCTGACCTTCACCTTCGGCGGCGTCGCCCTGACGCTCAACCAGCTGGAGCACGGCGTGGCCCGCGGCAAGCTGGATCACAAGGCCTTCGCCAGCGCCTCGAAGACCGTCAAGGACGCCGTGGCCCGCTGGCACAAGGAGCTGTGGAAGGACGGCAAGGTCGACTCGCGCATCCACGCCGCGTTCAACTGCGCCGCGCGCTCCTGCCCCAACCTGATGGACGCCGCCCCGGCGGTCTTTCACGCCGGCAGCCTGGACAAGCAGCTGCAGGCGGCGACGGTCAACTGGGTGGACGACACCGCCAAGGGTGCCGGCCCGGACGGCATCTCGCGGCTCTTCGAGTGGTACGCCGAGGACTTCGTCGCCAGCCACGGCTCGGTCGATGCGTTCATCAAGGCCCACCGCACCGGCGGCCTGACCGGCGTCAAGACCGGCGCCTACCTGACCTACGACTGGACCCTCAACATCTCCCCCAAGAAGAAGAAGTGAGGTACACCATGAAGACGCTCAACATCTCCCTCGCGCTCACGCTGCTGCTCGCGCTGCCCTCATCCAGCGCCCTGGCCTTCGACCACAAGCCGCTGCAGGGGCTCCTCTCCTCCTTCGTCAAGCGCGGCCGCGTGGACTACGCCGGCATCCGCAAAGACGCGGCCGCCCGCGCGCGGCTGGATCGCTACGTGGCGGCCGTGGGCGCGGCGCGCCTCAACGGCAAGAAACGCAACACCCAGCTGGCCTTCTACCTCAACGCCTACAACGCCATCGTGATCAAGTCGGTGGTGGACCGCTGGCCCGTGACCAGCGTGATGAAGGTCAAGGGCTTCTTCAAGCGCTTCAAACACCGCGTGGCCGGCCAGAGCGTGAGCCTGGACCAGCTGGAGAACCGCGTCATCCGCCCGCGCTTCAAGGAGCCGCGCATCCACTTCGCGCTGGTCTGCGCGGCGCGCAGCTGCCCGCCCCTGTCGTCGTCGGCTTTCAGGGCCGCCACCCTGGAGCGCGCCCTGGAGCGCCTGACCCGGGCCTTCATCAACGGCAGCCACGGCGTGCGGGTGCGCGGCGACAAGGCGTGGGTCTCCAAGCTCTTCACCTGGTACGAGGGCGACTTCAAGGCCGCCGCCGGCAGCGCCGGCAAGTACCTGGCCAAATATCACAAAAAGCACGGGGCGGTGCTGGCCCGCGGAGGCTACAGCTACCTGCCCTACAACTGGTCGATTAACAAGAAGTGAGCGACCAACCCGGAGGTGATCCGTGACCCGCTCGTTCAGGGGGATGATTTTCTCGGCGCTGACCCTGCTGCTCGTGAGCTGCAGCGTCACGCCCGCGTCGGTCTTTAACGAGGGGTGCGACGACAAGTCACCCGGCGCGGCACAGATTGCCGCGCCGCTGGCCGCGGGGCTGGACAAGCCGGCGCCGGCGACCCGCGCCTCGGCCGCCTTCACCAAGCACTGGTCTGACGGCAAGGCCGAGCTGTCGGGCTACAAGGTGACCACCAACCGCTACGGCAAGCTGCGCGAGGGCACCGCGGTGCTGATCTACGTCACCGAGCCCATGAACAGCCGCAGCTGGATCAAGGACGACGACGCGCCGGCGGACCGGCGGGTGCAGGTGATCAAGCTGAACCACGCGCTCAAGTTCCGCACCGGCCTCTACCCCTACTCGGTGATGACCAGCGTGTTTTCGCCGGTGGACGGCCAGGGCCGCGAGCGGTTCGCGCCGGCCAAAATCTCGTTTTCAGCCCAGGAGTGGTGCGGCCACGTCTACCACCACATCTTCCCCAAGGGCGACCGCTTCCACGGCTTCATGCACTCTTACTTCGCCTCCGAGGGGGACCGCTCCGAGACCACCCGCACGGTGGCGGGGACGCTCTACGAGGACGCCCTGTTAATCCAGCTGCGCGAGCTGGACGGGCCCTTCGCCGGTGGCGGCGACTGGAGCGGCAAGCTGGTGCCGGCCCTGTGGACCGCGCGCAAGGCCCACCGCCCGCTGGCGCCGGTGAAGGCCACCATTCGCCGCAGCGCCGCGCGCCGCGCCAGCGTCGAAGTCACCCGCTTCACCCTCAAGTACGGCGAGCTGACCCGCACCATCGACGTGGAGCGGGCCGCCCCCAGGCGGGTGCTCGGCTGGACCTCGTCGGACGGCGAGCAGGCCACCCTGCTCAAGACCGCGCGGATGGCCTACTGGAAGCTCAGCGGCCCGGGCGGAGAGGCCTACCTCAAGGACCTTGGGCTGTAGAACACTCGGCGCGCAGCGCCTTCAGCGCGGGCTTGCCCCGTGGTGAGAACCCCACCCCTTCCGCGGTCTCCTGATAGGCGGCGTTGTCGAACCACTTCCACCAGAACATGACCTCCACCACCTTGGAGTGGCCGAAGGTGTTGATGATCGCCTCGTAAGCCTGGCGCTGCTGCCTGTCGCCGAGCGCGCTGCGTTTGGGGACGGGCAGCTTGGTGGGCCACTTCCACGGCTCGAAGGCCGTGCCCTCGCGGTTGGCGAAGCCGACCTCGGTGATCATCAGCGGCAGCTGGTACATACGCGCCAGGCGCTCGTAGCGCTCCAGCCACTCCGCGGCGTTCTGCTCCAGCTCCACCGGCGTGGGGTAGGAGTGGTCGGTCAGCGGTCCGAACATGGCCACGCCCACCATGTCCAGGCGGTTCCAGAAAGCGACCTTCTCCGGGGTGTCGAAGTGGGCGGAGTAGGTCCACTTGCCCGTAAAGTGCCTGCGGACGCGGTTCAGCATGGCGCGCCAGCGCTGGGGCTGATCCAGGACCGAGCTGCGCAGCTCGGTGCCGGCGCAGAAGTAGTCGGCGCCCACCTGCTCGGCGAACCGGGCCCAGAAGGTGATGAACGTCTCATAGGAGGCGAACCAGGCGCCCCAGCCGCCGAGGTCCTCGTCGGGATCAGCGTTGGCCACCCACTTGCCGCTGCCGACCAGGATGTGGGGCTTGATCATCACCTTCATGCCGAGCAGCTTGGCCGCGCGGGCGTCTCTGCGCATCTGCGTCACGTTGGTGTCCAGGAACCTGTCGGGGTGATCCTCGATCTTCACCGAGTGTAGCGTCTTCATCCACCCCGTGGGCATGATCGCCACGGAGCGGATGCCGAGGCGGTGCAGCTCCTCGATGGACTGCGCTGACTGCTGGCTGTACCCCCCGCTGGTGGCGCCGCCGGACCAGATGTGGTCAAAGCTCATGGCGCAGGCCGTGCCCGCGGGGTTGGGCGTCGGCGTCGCCGGAGGCTCGTCCTCCTCGGGGCCGCACCCGGCACAGAGCCAGGCGGTCAGCGAGAGGATTGGCAGTAGGCGGTGCATCTCCCTCAATTCTACAACCCCGGAGGGTGGTCTGCAGGCTCCATTAGATCGGCTTGGTCGGCTTCATCTCCAGGCGCAGCACGCCCCGGGGGCAGACGTGGGCGCACAGGCCGCAGCCCACGCAGCTGGCCCGGCGCACCGGCTCCCCGCGCATGGCGTAGGCCCGCACGTCGATACCCATCTCGCAGTAGTGCGAGCAGTTGCCGCAGCCGATGCACAGCTCGCCCTGGGTCGAGATGCGGAACCGCCCCAGCTTCTGCACCAGGCCGAGCATGGCGGCCATGGGGCAGCCGAAGCGGCACCAGACGCGGGTGCCGAGCAGCGGATAGAGCGAGACCCCCACCATGCCCGAGAACATGGCGCCGATCCAGAAGCCGTAGAAGCCCTGCACCTTGAAGGCGTAGTGGGCGAAGGTGGGGTGGCTCTTGCCGATGGCCCAGTTGATCAGGACGATGGCCGTGGTGGCCACCGCCAGCAGCAGCACGGTGTGGATCGTCACCGACTCCAGGCGCCAGGACCAGCGGCTCTTGGTGCTCAGGTGGCGCCACGGGTCGCCGGCGGTGTTGGCCAGCCCGCCGCAGCCGCAGACCCAGCTGCAGTACCAGCGCTTGCCGACAAAGAACGCCAGCAGCGGCACCGCCACCAGGGAGCCGATGAAGCTGTAGAGCACCAGCCCCAGGGGCATCTTGAAGATGGTGTCGGGGTAGAAGTAGTCGATCTTCAGCGGCCAGAGGTAGCTGAAGTAAAACGAGTGCCCTGTGAGCAGGCGCATCCAGCCCGGCAGCAAAAACGCCACCAGCACCTGCACCACCATGATCACAACGGTGCGGCGCACCTGGTAGGGGCTGCGGCGGTTGTGGGCGATGAACAGCCCGCCGCCGATGACCACGGCCAATGAATACAGCGCGCCGTAGAGGGTCCACTTGTCCCAGGACGACGAGACGGCCCTGGCCACGGGCGTGAGGTACTCGGAGAAGTAGAGCGCCACGTAAAAGCCGGTGAGCACCGCGGTGAGCACCCACGCCGGCCAGCCTCGATTACGCATTGGCGCCCCCTTCCAGCGTGGGCGCCAGCCGGCTGCGGTGGAACTCCTCGTTGTACATCGCCAGGTCCAGGTGGCCCAGCACCCAGCCGAGGTCGCGCCGCTCCTCGATCCAGCGCATCAGCACGCTGGAGTTCCAGCGGGAGCCGAGCATGCTGAAGCCGAACACCTGACCCGCGCCTGGCAGGTGGGAGATGCGGACTGCGTCGGGCGCCCCGGAGGCCTCGTGGTAGTACTCCTCGAGGTCGTCTGCCGTGGCTTCGCCGGCCAGCCCCTCCGGCAGGGGGAAAACCGCCTTCTTCATCCAGCCCACGTTGAGGTAGTCGAGGAAGAAGAACTGGGCCGCGTTGTACGGGATCCCCGGATCGTAGCTGACCTGGTCGCCCACCATGGCCTGACCGGCGACGCGGCCCTGCCGGATGCCGGTGTACCACAGCTTCTGAGCCAGGTTCGGCAGGTCGTCGCCACGCATGATCTCCGAGCAGTCGCCGGCGGCGAAGACGCCCGCCGCCGAGGTGGCCATGGAGGTGTCCACCAGGATGCCCCGGCCGCAGACGATGCCCGCGGCCTGGGCCAGGTCGATGTTGGAGCGTACGCCCACGGCGAAGCCCACCAGCTCGCAGAGCAGGTCCTTGCCCTTCTTGGTCTTCACCGCCCTGACTCGCCCCTGGTCGTCGCCCTCGATGGAGCCGATCTCGTCCTCCAGGATCAGCTCCACGCCGTGGTCGCGCATGCGGTGGTGCACCAGCGAGGCCTCGGCCTCGTTGAGCACCAGGTCCCAGTACCAGGGCTCACGGATCAGATAAGTCACCGGCACCTTGTCGTGGACCATCATCTCCACCAGCTCGATGCCGATGAGCCCGCCGCCCACCACCACGGCGCGCTCGAGCCGCGGGCGCACAGCCTCCAGCTGGCCCAGATCCTCCAGCGTGCACATGTTGCAGACGCCGTCGAGGTCCTGGCCCGGCCAGCCGAACATGTTGGCCGAGCCGCCCGTGGCCAGCAGCAGGCGGTCGTAGGTCATCGGCTTGCCGTCGCGCAGCTTCAGGCGCCGGGCGTCGGTGTCGATGGCCGTGACCCGGTCCTGCACCAGGGTCAGGCGCTGCTCGTCCCACCACCAGCGCTCCCGGGGCTCCGTGTTGCGCAGGTTCATCTGCCGCATGTAGACCCACATCAGCGCCGTGCGCGCGTAGAGGTAGGGTGACTCGTCGCTGATGATGGTGACCTCGGCGCGTTCGTCCCGCTGCCGGATGACCTCAGCCGCGGTGACGCCCGTG
>PVBE011118341.1_pt1 | contig 11114 bp, 7 predicted proteins | sample 1631181 | NCBI WGS metagenome assembly PVBE01 (sample SAMN08397723, study PRJNA350692) | Marine metagenome, whole genome shotgun sequencing project. | isolation source: water | place: Pacific Ocean | collected 2012-04 | reverse complement strand
TCCGCGCCTCGCCTCGCGCGCGACGCGTCCCGCGCGCCGACGAACGCCTCCTTCGCCCGCGCGTGTCTCTCGCACTCTTTCGCGCACTGCGTCATCGTCATCACCGTCACGTCAGTCATCCTCGTCCTCGTCGTCTCTCGCATCGTCTCGCTCGCGCGCCGACGCTCTCCGACTCGCCGGACGCGTAAAATATCTCCGCCCCGACGCTCTGGATAGCTCTATCCGAACCATTCATTCATTCGCGGTCGTTCGTCTTCATCCATCGAGGGTTCGTCCACGCGCGACGCGCGATGGACACACGCGCGTTCGTCCACGCGCGTTCGCGAACGCGCGTTCGCGCGCTCCCATCGCGCGCGTCACCATCGCGCGATCATCGGTCGGACTCGATCCGCGTCCGAATGCATCGACATCGAATCGAATCACGACGTCTCGAGTCTCTCTCATCGCACCTCTATGGCCGAACGAATCGCACCCCCTCGCGCGAGGGCGTCCGCGTCCGCGCGCATGGTCACCCGCTCCCGCGCGTCGCCGCGCGTCGCCACGTGTCGACCCGATCGCGACGCCCTCGCGCGTGCATTCGATTGGGACAGAGCCTCGGATAGAGGGACGGGTCGGGGTCGTGTTTTTACGCCATCACGCGTTCGGGCTCGTGAGACGTAGTGCGATGAGAAAACAGCGATGAATGAACGAACCACGCGCCGCGCGTCGGGTCCCCGAATCTGATCCGCGAGCGATCGAGAGGAACGGTCGACCGTGGTGTTTTTTTTGTCTATTGATGGGCGTGTGTGTCCCTTCTCTATGTACTTACTGTATGGTATGAGTCACGACCGGTGGATTGTGTGGGTGGGTGCGGTGACGCCGACGCCGCGTTCCCGCGTCCCCGTCGGTGGGTGCGCGAGACGTCGACGCGTGGCGATGACGACGATCGCGCGCGCGCGATCCCCATCGCCACGTCGTCGCGTCGTCGATGTCGTCGATGGTCGGTCTCGACGCGCGCGCGACGAGGATTTCTCGCGGAAAAACTCCGAGACGAGGGCGCGGGCGAGGACGAGGGCGACGCGCGCGCGGGATCGAGCGACGACGCGTGCGCGTGTGGATCCGGAGAGACGTACGAGAGGTGTTGTGGGGTGATGCATCGAGGGGAAGGGGCCGATCGCGATCCGGAGGCGACGATGCGGGCGAGGTTTACCGCGTACGCGCGCGGCGACGCCGAATACGTCGTGACGAGCACGCACGCGACGTCTCCCGATCACGCGCGCGCGTCCTTGCTCGCGGACGCGAAGAAAACTATAAAAAACGTGTCGTTTCGTACGTTTACGCACAAACGGTCGACGCCGGGTAAGGAGAGGGGTGAATATTTCGTGACGTACGAGGCGTCGTTTACCAAGGGCGCGCGAGGAAAGACGCGAGTGTTGGCCGAACGCGCGCGATTACGTCGAGACGACGAGACCGGGGAGTGGAAATTCGTCGACGCGGTGGCGTTGAATCCGAACACGCTCGACGACGTCGGCGGTGATCCCGCGGGCGGCGCTCGGCGATAGTTTTTGTAGTACTCTACGCGCGTCGCCGAGCGCGCGCGCGTCGCCGACGCGCGTCACACGGCGTCGCTCGGCGTCGCTGAACGTCATGAGCGCCCTCGCGAGACGCGCGCGCGAACTCACCGCCCTCGCGCGCGCCGCGTCGTCCCGTCTCGCCGCGTCATCGGGCGCGCGCGCGGTGTCCCCGATCGTCCCGGTCGTCCCGAGCGCGCGCGTCGTCGCGCGCGCCGACGGGCTCTCGGGCGCGCCGTTCGCCGCGCGCGCGTACGCGAGCAAGGGGAAGAAGCAGTCGAAATCGAAATCGTCGCAGGGGAAGCGAAGCAAGGCGCGAGGGGGGATGCAGGCGCCGCCGGTGAGCGCGAGGGTTGAACAGACCACCAAGGGCAACCGCGACGTCTATTTGGACGTGATTACGCCTCCGGAGACGTACGACGTCGAGGACTCGACGCCGGAGGAACTCATGGAGTACGAAGCGAGGGCTAAGGCGTATTCGAGGGCGAAGATGGCGGCGTCGCGAGCGTTTCAGGCGGATATTAACGAAAAGATTAGGATTAAAAAAGCCGCCGTGGAGGCGCTGCCCGAGGGCGCGGTGCGAGACGCGGCGAGGGTGGAGGATTTGTCTCTGTTTCCTCTGAAACGGAAGCTCCCGACGCACACGCCGCCGATCGATGGGTTTTACGAGGAGAAACAGCGGTTGGCCGAGGAGGCGGTGAGCGGCGGGGCGGCGTTGAAAAAGTGACGCGTTGTAATGCGAGGGAAAAATTGGAAACTCGAAACTCAATATTACGACGTGAATGCTTAGATATTTTCGCGGAGCACCTTGACGACGGATTTGAACGCGAACCACTCGGGAATGTCCTCGCCGCCGCGCAACATTTGGCGGAACTTGGTACCGCTGAGCTTCTTGACGTTGAGACCCTTGTCCTTGGCGACGTCGGCGGTGACGTATCCCTCCTCTTCGGTGTAGACGACGTTCAAGCTCGGAACAGTTTGCATGCCGAGCTCGGCGGCGTTCGCCTTGGCCATGTCTTGAGCGTCGTACGCGCCGTAAAAGTCTTCGCCGTCGAGGGACGACTTGGAACCGGCCATGTCGCGACCGATGATGAAGTGCGTGCATCCGTAGTTTTTACGGATGATCATGTGCTGGATCGCCTCGCGCGGACCGGCCATGTGCATGGAATACGGCAGGTACGCCCAACGAATCTGCGGGTTCTTCACCTCGTCGGCGAGCGTGACGTACGTCTTGTAACGCACCAAGCCGGAGATGTCGTCGTCTTGCGTCGGACCCATGGTCGGGTGCACGAGGCACACAGCCTCCTTACCCACGTTCTCGGCGTCCAAAGCGCGCGTGAAGAGCTCGTAGTGCGCTCTGTGCACCGGGTTACGGCACTGGAACGCCACGACATCCTTACCCGTCGGAAGCTCGGCGCGCACCTGCTCGGGCGTCGGGCACGGAAACGGTCGCTGCGGAAGGTTCAAACCCTCAATCTTACCACCGATGTAATACTTACGTCGCTCCATGGAGATCATCGCCACCCCGGGGTGTTCGATCGAGCTCGTACCGTAGCACATCTTCGCCTCCTTGGGCTTATTCGGCTTCCACTTGGACTCCACCGTCAACACGCCGACGTCTTTACCCTGATACTTGAGCAACACGCGATCGCCCACCTTGGTATCCTCACACGCCGTGTCCAACACGATGGGCAATCCAAACAACAGTTCGCTCCCCTTCAATCGCATCGTCTCCACGCAGTGTTCGTACGCATCCTCGTTCATGAATCCTCTCAACGGAGAAAACCCGCCCACGCTCAGCAACTCGACGTCGCACGCGTTTCGATCGCTCAACTCCAACGCCCGATCACAACTCGCGATCGCTCTCGCCTTTTCCTTCTCGTCGACGATCATGAGATTCACCAATTCACCACCGTGCGGTTCGATCAACCCTCTCCCCGCCGCCGCCGCCGCGTACGCGCGCGTCGCCCCGGTCGCGTTCGCCGTCGCCATCATCTCTCGAACGCGCGTCCCGATCGCGTTCGTCATCGGCGTCGGCGACGACACCGACGGCGCGACGACGAGACCGCGACCGCGATCGCATCGCGCGGAAGCCCGTCGCGCCAACTCTCGAACGCACCGTCGTCCGCGTCCTCGCATCGCGCTCGGTCGACTCTGACGCGATGGAAAACCTCGCGCGCGGGCGTCCACGGGCGCGTGCGTATGATTGGTCTATAGATATGTTCATGGATGGTGACACTACGGTCGTGCATACCGTACAAAGAGACGGTGTGAGGTATGTAGTATATATGTGTGTACACGTCACGTGCGTGCGCGCGTCGGTGTTGGTGTAGTGTGTGTGTACAGTATGTGTATTGAACACGTATACGGATGGTGTTCTGTAGAATGTACGCAGGGACACGGATGACGGACGGGCCGACGATGGATGGATGATGTCGGCGCGACAGAATTCGACGACGAGAGGGACGCGCGACGCGAGATGCGAGCGATGCGAGGAGCGATGCGACGACGATCGACCGTGGACGCGGTGATGCGGTGCGTTCGAGGCGCGCGCGACGCGACGCGCACGCATTCGGATCGATTCATCCATCGCGCGAAGAGAAGGATGATTCATTCATTCGAGACGTGCATTCATTCATTCGCGCGACGACGGACGCGCGAGAGCGAGGGACTGACGACGACGACGGATGATGACGCGCGCAGTGTGATGCGCGAGACGGAGCGCGCGGTGGGGACGACGACGACGATGCCGGTGGTGACGACGCGCGGACGATTACGATCGGCGCGAGGGTACGCCAAGGACGTGCGCTTCGGCGTCGAGGCGCGCGCGTTGATGCTTCAAGGGTGTGATGCGCTCGCGGACGCGGTGCAGGTGACGCTCGGACCGAAAGGAAGAAATGTGGTGATCGAACAGCAGTACGGACCGCCGAAAATCACGAAGGATGGGGTGACGGTGGCGAAGAATATCGAGTTCAAGGACCGCATGGTAAACTTGGGCGCCAACCTGGTGAAACAGGTGAGCGTGAGCACGAACGACGTCGCCGGGGATGGGACGACGACGGCGACGGTGTTGGCGAGATCTATTTTTAGCGAGGGGTGTAAGAGCGTGGCGGCGGGGATGAACCCGATGGATCTTCGAAGAGGGATCAACGCGGCGGTGGAACACGTGGTGGTGGAGTTGAAGCAAAACCGGAAGATGATCTCCACGACGGAGGAGATTGCGCAAGTGGGCACCATCTCGGCGAATGGGGAGAGAGAGATCGGTGATTTGATCGCGAGAGCGATGGAAAAGGTTGGCAAGGAGGGTGTCATCACGGTCGGGGTACGTGTAGCGGAGCGCGAGACGCGAAACTTTTTCGACGCGCGGCGAGAGTGACGATAACAAAAAACACGCTTAAAGCCTGTGGGACACTCGTGTCTATCACTTCGCGCTGGTGTGGGCATTATGTCATAGTTACACTGACTCGACGACGCCGAGAACGACGGACGTTTACTATTTTTTTTGAATTTTTTTCATTCGCGACGCGGCGCGAGACGACGCTCGCCGACCGAGACTGACGAAGCGTTCGTTTCATTTTTTTCATTCGCGTCATCGCAGGAAGGCAAAACCCTCGAAAACGAGTTAGAAGTAGTGGAGGGCATGAAGTTCGATCGCGGATACATCTCGCCGTACTTTGTCACCAACCCGAAGACGCAAAAGTGCGAGCTCGAAAATCCATACATTCTCATCGTCGAGAAGAAGATTTCCGGTCTCACCCCGCTCTTGCCCGTCCTCGAAAACGTGCTCAAGACTCAGAGGCCGTTGCTCATCGTCGCCGAGGACGTCGAGTCAGAGGCTTTGGCCACGCTCATCGTCAACAAGCTCCGCGGCGGCGTGAAGATTTGCGCCGTCAAGGCGCCGGGTTTCGGCGATAACCGTCGCGCCAACCTGCAAGACATCGCCATCCTGACGGGGGGCACCGTCGTGAGCGAAGATCTCGGACACAAGCTCGAAAACGTCGATCTCGACATGTTGGGCGCGGCGAAGAAGGTGACAGTGAGCAAGGACGACACCATCATGTTGGACGGCGCGGGCGAATCGAGCGCCATCGAAGAGCGATGCGAACAACTTCGCGAGGCGATGACGGAGACGACGAGCGATTACGATCGCGAAAAGATGCAAGAGCGTCTCGCCAAGCTCAGCGGCGGCGTCGCCGTTCTCAAGGTTGGCGGCGCGTCCGAAGTCGAGGTCGGCGAAAAGAAGGATCGCGTCGTCGACGCGCTCAACGCCACCAAGGCCGCCGTCGACGAGGGCATCGTTCCGGGCGGAGGTTCCGCGCTCTTGCACGCGAGCAAGACGCTCAACGCGCTCGAAGAATCCATGGAAATCTTTGATCAAAAGATTGGCGTGCAGATCATTCGCGAGGCGATCAAGCGTCCGCTTCGCACCATCGCCATGAACGCCGGCGTGGAGGGCTCGGTCGTCGTCGAAAAGGTTTTGGATGAAAAGGATAGCGGCATCGGCTACAATGCGGCAACGGACGAATACACAGATATGGTCAAGGCTGGCGTCATCGACCCGCTCAAGGTTGTGCGCACCGCGCTCACGGACGCGGCGTCCGTCGCGTCTTTGATGATGACGTCCGAATGCATGATCACGGACATCAAGGAAGATAAGCCGGCGTTCCTGCCCGGTGACGGCGGCATGGGTGGCATGGGCGGCATGGGTGGTGGCATGGGCTTTTAAATCCATCGACTCGACCGACGGACGACGCGATGAAGAAAGAAGACTTAATTTAATGCACAATTCAAACACCAATTTACAACGCAAGCGCTCGCGCGATGCTACTTGTTACATCATAATATTCTACAAAGCGGCGGCAGCCGCGGCTCGAACGTCCTCCTCGTCCATCTCGTCAAACGTCGGCACGCGCGCGACGTCCTCTTCGTCGTCGTCGTCGAGCGTCGGCGGTTCGTACAGCATCTCAATCAACGCGTGCGACTCGTCCAAAACGTCTTCGCTTAAATCGCGCCAAGGTCCTCGCGTGCCGCGACAATCTGGATCGTGACACCGCTGATAATACGCGCTCTCGCGAAAATCGACGATGAACATGACGTTGTTACTCTTGTGCGCCCGCTCGACGTTTTCGCAGAAACGATTTCCGAAGAGGTTAAGCGTCAAGACGCCGTACTCGGGAAACGCCGTCCACGATCGAACGGCGGCGCCAGCGTGCGCGCTCCAATGATTGAAATCTTCGCACACGAAAGCGGCGGTGCGAGGACACGGGCATCCGGCGTTGCCATTGAACGCGGCGGCGGTCGGGGACAGGTACGACCCCGTGCAGTACCCGCGAAATTCTTTGCTGCGCAAGACGGATTGGTGCGTCACGCCCTCGAACGCGATGAATTTCGGAGATAAATCTAGACAGAGGGACGCGAGCGATCGCATGAAAGTTTCTTTTTTGCCCTTTTCACCGTCTTTTGAGGTTTTCCAAAAGCGTTGGCGTTCCGTCGTCTCGAGTCTCGGTTTCGGCGCGCTTTCGCCGCTCGAGTACTTGTTGGATAAGTAGAGACGAAACACGCGGTTTCTCGTGTACACGCCCATGTCGATGAGCGGTTCGGTCGCGTCTTCCGACTCTGTGTCCTTCTTCAGAAACAATGCTCGGCATCGTTCGTCTTCGTCGCGTCGAGACTCGACGCGGCGCCAGAGCTTTTGCACAAAGTGTCGACACTGCGCGTTGTTTTCAAACATTTGGCCATCGGGAAGTCGCACGACGATGTGTCGACTGAACTTTGTCTCACTCGTGCTGTCGAGTTCGATGACGTGTTCGCTGACGTCGAAATTCGTCGCATCGATTTCGTCCGTGTGCATCAATTCTTCGCGCACGAGATCGACGAGATGATTAATCAAAACGTCGCCGCGCGCTTCGTCGACTTCGGGATTGGCCACCCTCGAACACTCCAAATCAAAGTACAAATGACACGGCGTATTCTCGCGCATGAGCTCGTAAAAATGTCTCTTTTCAACGGGCATTTGACTGTACCCTCGCCAAAAATCTACGGGATCAGCCGCGATGTATTGCCGCTTTCCTCCCTCGTCGTGCATCTCCTCGCAAAAGTACCTGACGTGCTCTTTTTTCTCATCGTCCACCTCATCAAACACGTCTTGTTGTCTGTACTTACACACCCATTCATCCTTCGGGTTTTGCTCGCGCTGTTTGAGTCTATCCTTCTTGCGGCGTAACTCAGTTTTTCTTTGTCTCTCCTCAGCCTCTTCGCGATCCTTTCGCTTCTTCTCCTCGCTGTCGTAAAACAACGACGGATCCACCGAGTCTTTGTTCGCTTCGGCGAGCACGGCGAGGGCGTCCGGTTTCGGAACTCTCTTGGGTGGTGATCGCCGCGGATCGTACACCTCGCGTCTCATCTGCGAATAAAGAACATACGCAGTCGCGCGATTCGTCAGTCCAAAAGTCGCCGCGAAGCGCCGAGGCGAGCCGACTCGTCGAGCCGAAAGGAAAAAGATATCGACCAATTATGGCTCGGCGCGTCACGTGGTAGACACGTCAAGATGGAAGGATGGCCTTTGAATGTAGCGCTGATGGCTTCTGGATGGCGGCACAGAGCGTACCATCCGATGAAACCTTCAGCGCGGAGATGAATTCAGAAAATGTGCCGAACATAAATTATTCTCCCCGAGATTGACGCAAAGGGAGAGACTCAACAGATCGACGATTCGGTTGTGCGCCGCCGCCGAACGTCTCGGAGCCGACAGAAACAACTCGGAGGAAGTGTTCGGCCGCAGCGGTGATAAAAGAAACGAGTATTCGCGCGTACCTCTGTGTGAGCGAGCGTCGGGTATCAACCGCGCGGCGTAAACCTGCGCTCGTTCAAAGACGAATCGGTTCGTCAGTCTCGCGTACGTGCGGTTAAAAAAAAACGACGGGTTCCCCGAACGCGAGCCCTCGGATTAAAGTTCATAATCACAGCAAAACTCAGCTGACACGCATGAATGATTGTTGTGTATTCTTCGTCACCGGAACGCGTCTCTCGCCGTAACGCAAACAAAAGAACAAAAAACAAAAAAACGACGAGGCTCACACCGACGCGTCAGACAAGGCTGAAGGTGATCCACAGGAGTGTTCAGACGATTCACGTATACACGCGTATGGTATATCGTCGTCATTCGCATCGGTGCGAGCCTTTTCTCCGTCGTCTCGTCGGGTCGTCGCTCTCCTTCGGCTCAGTCTAGTGCATGATGAGTTCATCGAACAATGGCCACAAAGTCTCGTACAAGAGGTGTCAGAATGTGGTAATCATCATCGCCGAGAGCGACGCCCGATTCGACGCGCGCGCCGCGTCCTCACCGGTCGTCGAGGAAGTTGCGCGCGCGCCCCTTTCAAAAAAAACAAACCACCGTCCTCGCGCGCGCCCATCGTCGCGAGCGCGCCGTCACGCCTCCGACGGACGCGCCCACGCGCGCGACCCCTCCGAAGTGTTCTCACGCACCTCTCCATGGCGTCTCTCCGGCGTCGAAAGCGCGATCGCGTCGGTCACGGTCGACAGATTCTGAGGGTCGATCGCCAGCCGGTGGCGAGCGGCGGCGGGGCGTCACACACCGACGCGCGACGCGGCGACGCGAGCGCCGAGCGAACGCGCGAACGAACGCGCGAACGACGTCCGAGTCATACCCGCGCGCGAGAGGCGAAGAGGCGCGCGAGAGGCGAAGGGGCGCGCGCGTCATGGGGAGCACCACCGCCGCCGCCGCCGGGAAGGAGAAAAAGGCGAAAAAGGCAAAGAAGGAGAAGCGCGACGCCGGGGACGTGGGGGAACCGACGCGAAAGAAGAGTAAGAAAACGTCGAAGAGTGGCGTCGATGCGGTGGGGGAGACGGTGGCGGAGGAGAATAGGATCGAGGTGAAGGTTGACGGCATTCTTTCGGAGACGACGTTCGCGTCGCTGGAGTTGAGCGCGCCGACGATGAAAGGCATCGAGGGCATGGGATTTAAGACGATGACCGAGGTGCAGGCGAGGTGCGTGCCGCCGCTGTTGGCGGGGAAGGATGTCCTGGGGGCGGCGAGAACGGGGAGCGGGAAGACGCTGGCGTTTTTGGTGCCGAGCGCGGAGTTGTTGTATCACGCCAAGTTTATGCCGAGGAACGGAACGGGCGTGATGGTACTCTCGCCGACGAGAGAGTTGGCGTTACAGATTTATAACGTCGCGCAGCAGCTCATGGAGAAACACTCGCAGACGCACGGATTGATCATCGGAGGAGCGAACAGACGCGCCGAGGCGGAGCGTTTGATCAAGGGCGTCAACCTGTTGGTGGCGACGCCCGGTAGATTGTTGGATCACATGCAAAACACGCGCGGGTTCACGTTCAGTTCGCTCAAGGTGTTCGTGATGGACGAAGCTGATCGTATGTTGGACATTGGTTTCGAAGAGGAGATGCGAACCATTGTCAAAATGTTGCCCAAGGAGCGACAGACGATGCTGTTTAGCGCGACGCAGACCACCAAGGTTGAAGACTTGGCGCGTCTGTCGCTCAAGAATCCGATTTACATCGGAGTCGACGATTCCAGAGCCGTCTCCACGGCCAGCGGCGTTGAACAGGGGTACTGCGTCGTCCCGAGCGAGCAAAGGTTTTTACTCTTGTTTACATTTTTGAAGAAAAACTTGAAGAAGAAAATCATGGTCTTCTTTTCGTCGTGCAACTCGGTCAAGTACCACGCCGAGTTGTTGAATTACATCGATATTCCGGTGAGCGACATTCACGGCAAACAAAAGCAACAGCGCCGCACGACGACGTTTTTCGAATTTTGCAAGGCGGATCGGGGCATTTTATTGTGCACCGACGTCGCCGCGAGAGGTTTAGACATTCCGGCGGTGGATTGGATCATCCAGTACGATCCCCCGGATGATCCGAAGGAGTACATTCACCGCGTCGGTCGTACCGCTCGTGGTACCGATGGCAAGGGCAGAGCGTTGCTCTTCCTCATTCCCGAGGAGTTGGCGTTTCTCAAGTACCTCAAGGCGGCCAAGGTTCCGCTCAACGAGTACGAATTCCCGACCAAGAAGATCGCCAACGTGCAGAGCCAATTGGAAAAATTGGTAGAAAAGAACTATTACTTGCACACGAGCGCGCGCGACGCGTACAGGGCGTACATTCTCGCGTACAATTCGCACACGCTCAAGGATGTCTACAACGTGCACTCGCTCGACCTCAACGCCGTCGCCTCCTCCTTTGGTTTCCACAAACCGCCCAAGGTTCAGCTCAACCTCGACTCCAAGGCGAGCAAGGCGCGCACGAAATCTCGCGGCGAGGGCGGTCCGGGAAGCGATTACAGACGTCAAAAAGGCACCGGTCACAATTTTAGCGCGCAAAATCCATACGGAAGAAAAGACGCCAACGACGCGCGTCAATTCGTGCGCATGTAATCCCAATCCATAGGTTTCCTAGGTTTCACACACTCACTTTTCATTTCTCTTCCTCTTATTTTTACAACGGCTCGCATCACTTGGTCATCGGCGAGAGCTTCACCGGCGTCTCGCTCCCCTCTCTCGGCCACGCCTCGGCGCGCGCCCTCGT
>PVBE011861427.1_pt1 | contig 11115 bp, 6 predicted proteins | sample 1631181 | NCBI WGS metagenome assembly PVBE01 (sample SAMN08397723, study PRJNA350692) | Marine metagenome, whole genome shotgun sequencing project. | isolation source: water | place: Pacific Ocean | collected 2012-04 | reverse complement strand
TGATATGTGTCCGGACGGGGATTACGCCTGTCGTTTTACCGACTGTCGTGAGGCGTTGACGTCCTGCTACGGCCCACAACCGCCGGGCCCCATGGGTGCGGGCTCCTGCGGTGAAATGAACGGCTGCCTGGCGGCGTGTGAGCCCGGCGACGGCGCCTGCCAGAGCGCCTGCTACGCGAGTTCGAGCACCGGCGCCTTCAACGCGTTCTTTGCCTTAGGCGCATGCATCGACGGCTCGGGGTGCCCGGCGCCGGCGGACACCGCCTGCATTCAGACGGCCTGCGGCGATGAGTGGGGAGCCTGTTTCGGGAGCGTGCCTATGGGGATGGCCAATTGCGCTGAATTCAACGAGTGCGTCTCCGCCTGCGAGGGAGACGCGGACTGTTTCGACCAGTGTGTGGCTGAAGCCAGCGTCCAGGGGTACAGCACCTGGATTGCCGCCATTGACTGCATCAACGAGGCTGGATGCGCCAACGGTGACCAAGCTTGCGTCGACGCCAATTGTGCCGCCGAAGTGGAGGCCTGTGTCGGACCCCAGGTCAGGCCCGCGGGCAACGCCACCTGCCTTCAGTTCAATCAATGCCTCGCCACCTGTGAGGGGGCGAGGGCATGCCAGGACAACTGCATCACGATGGCCAGCCCCGAAGGGTATCGGCGCCTCGTGGCGGTCTTCGATTGTTTTCGCGCAAATGATTGTCAGGGCGACGACCCCAATTGTCAGCGCCTGTGCGCCAACCAGATCATGGCCTGCGAGACCCACCGCTGAGCGCGCTCGCTGCGGCTTGAGCCCGCGGCCAGGCCGCAGCGCCCTTACCCTTTTTGCCAGATGGCCTTCACTCTGTCGGCGTCATCGGTTCGACCCAAGGTCGTGAACTGCAGATGGGCCAATCGCCACCCCTGGGCTGCGTGATCCGGGGCGCCGTTGCGTCGCGCCGCAGCCGCCGCCAGGAGCGCAAGATCAGCGATGACGGGGTCTGTGATCCGGCATGAAAAGAGAGGCTCAAGGCGCTGGACGTGCCGATCCCAGAGGGACCATGTGCCGCTCTCGGCGGCGCACACCAAGAGCGCGGTTCGGGCGAGATAAGGGGTCACGCCGTAGCGGCCGGTGACGGGGTGAGCCAGAATGCTCAGCATGTGCTTCTGCGCCTCTTCGAATCGACCCGATTCCATCAGAAGAGGGACGATTCGGCACTGAATCTCGGCCTCGATGGGTGACCCCTTGGCGTCAAAGAGCAGCTTCGCCTCGCGGTAATGGCGTTCGGCCTCGACGGTGTCGCCGCGGTACCGAGCCAGATCGCCGCGCAGCGCCTCACACTCCGCAGCGGTTTGGCGGAGACCGGCGGCCCGCAGGCAGTCCAGGGCCTCTTCACAGAGCGTCGCCGCCTGGACCATGTCTCCTTCGCGGCGCGCGAGATCCGTCAAACCACTGAGGAGTCGGCCTTGCAGCCACTGCGCCCGGTCGCCCAGGGCAGCCAAGCCGTCGTCATACAAAGCCCGAGCCTCCGAGATTTGCCCGGTGTACGCCTGATTGCGGGCCAAGTCTTCGAGGGCGCGGGCCTCCATCGTGGAATCGTTGAGCCGTCGGGCGACGGTGGCGGCCACGACAAAGGTCTCGGTGGCTCGGGACGGCTCCTCGATCTGGGAGACCATATTGCCCAAGGTCCGCAGGGCCCGCACATAGAGACGGTCGTTCCCCTGAGCCTGGGCCTCGGTGGCCGCGCGGCCGGACCAGCGACGGGCCGACTCGTAATCGGCGCGACCGGCGTAGCATTCAGCCCAGCGAACTCGCGTCCCCGTCCAGCGGGTGTCGAACCGGTTGACGCCGGTGGCGCGGAGGGCCCGAGCGCGGTTGAGCAGCACGGTGCGCGCGGCGCCGAAGTCCGCATGCTCGAGGAACCGATCCGCGGCCTCGAGAAGGGGAGAGACGGCCTGGGCGTAGAGCTTGGCCTCCATCCAATGATTGGCGAGCCGTTGAGGGTCGATGTCCTCTCGCTCCGACAGGATCTCAGCGCAAAATCGATTGCATTCGGCCCATCGACCGGCCTGCCGAGCCTTCTCTTGGAGCGCCTCTCCGAGCATCGGGTGGTTGAAGCGCCAGCTGGAGTTGTCTCCATCATGAGTGGCTTCGGTGATCAAACGAGCGTTGCGGAGCTCTGCGTAGCCATTGATCGGGAACTCAAACCCAGCGCGTTCGCAGACGGCGGCCCACTCGTCCATCATCACCTCGTGGCCCAGAGCGGCCGCGATCTCGAGCGCTTCTGCGGCCGAAGGCTCGGCTTCACGAAGGGCCAGGGTGATTCGTTCGGCCCAGACGTCGCCTACCTGCCCGGGGAGCGAGTGTTGGGCTCGACCGGTCAGACGGAAGCCGTGACTCCCGCTCTCGAGCGCGTCGGATTCAATCCAGTGTTGAATCAGCTCGTCTGCGAAGAGCGGGTTCCCTTGGGTGCGGCCCACCAATTGGTCCACGAGGGCCGGATCGAAGGGGAGGTAGCTCTGAATCAGCCGCCGGTGGTCCGCCTCCTCGAGGGCGCCCAGGTCGATACATTGAAATTGGGGTAATGACCGGAGTCGGTTGAGGAAGACGTGATCAAAAATCCGCGCCCCCTCGGCGCTGACGTCCAAACTGGCGATGATGAGGAACGGGAAGTTCTTCTCTTGCCGTAGCACGTGCTCGCAGAACCGAACCGTGTTCCAGCCCCATTGAAGATTGTCGAGGCAGAGAACGACGCCGCGATCACGGGCCAATTGAGTCAGCCCGTCACAGATGGCGGCGTAGTGGTCCGTCTCCGAGCCGAGGGTGACGCTCACCCCGCCTTGTTCGAACTGCCAGTCGAAGTCGGTGGCCGCGGCCACGGCGACCACCAGCTCATCTTGAACGTTGTCCAAGCCGAGGGCGTCACGAATTCGCTTGGCGCGCCGGGTGCCCGTCAGCCCGGTGCTCCGCGTGAGCCGCGCCATCATGGGGCCGAGGCCCGAGGACGGGCCAGGTGGGTCATCATGGGTGGCGTAAGCGGAGATCACTTGACCCAGCTCGTGGGCTCGATTGGCCAGCCAGCGCGCGATGCGCCGCTTTCCATGTCCCGCCGGCCCACGGAAGAGCACCATCCGGGCGGTTTGTCCGTCCAAGGTCTCCCGGAGCGTTCGCCAGAGGGTGTCCCGCTCTTTGATCCGGCCGAAGAAGCGTCGCTCTCGATGTCGAAACAGCGCCTGTCCAACGCCGTGCAGCTCGAGGTTCTGATGGGTGTTTTCGGGACGCCGCCAGCTGATGGGCATGGGCGGAATTTTCGAACACCCCTGCTGTTCCGCCCAGGAGACTTCGGTGACGGGCAAAAAGACCGGCGGCGTCACCACGGTGTTCTCGCCCTCGTCGTCTTCGCCGTCGGGAATATTGGCCAGAATCGCGCCCACTCGATCCGCGGCGTCGGGGAGCTTGAGGAGGGCGAGGGCTGCGTCGGCGGCGTACTGGAAGCGCGCCGACGGCTTTTTGGTCAGGAGGCGACGAAGCCAATCCTCGAAGCCGGGCGGCATGGGCATCTTGGGTTTGAAGGCCGGCGGCTTCTCCGTGACCTGAGCTTGCAAGATGAAGACGGGCTTGCGACCCGCGAAGGGCGCGTGGCGACAGGCGAGAGACCAGGCGAAGCAGCCCATGGCGTAGAGATCCGTCCATGGGCCCAGAGCGCGCCACTCCCCCAAGACCTGCTCCGGTGCCATGTAATTGGGGGTCCCGGCCATGACCACTTGATCCGCCGTCAGCTCGTCGTCATTCCAGGAATGGGCGAGGCCGAAGTCGGTCAGCACCGGCCCCCGCTCTCCCACGAGCACATTGTCCGTTTTGAGGTCTCGGTGAATGACTCCACGGGCGTGAGCGTGGGCGAGGGCGTCCAGGAGCACCAGCAGGTTCGCCCGCAGCTCAGGCCATCTGATTTGTCCCCGTTTGGCGCCCAAGGTGCCCCCGGGAAGCCACTCCATCACCAAATAGGGGGCGTCGCGAGGGAGGCGCCAATTGGTGGATTCGGCCACGGACGCCGGGATCTCGCCGTAATCCAGAAGTTGGACGATGGAGGCGTGATTCAGGCGGGCCGCGTTTTGTAGCTCGTGGACGAAGAGGCGACGAAATTTAACCTCCCGCCCGGCGGGAATGGTGACGACCTTGACGGCGACGGTCTTGCGCTGGGCGCGATGGACCGCACGCCAAACCTCGGCCATGGCCCCTCGGCCGGCGGGCGCGAGGAGATCAAACGGTCCCAGAGGGATCGGTGGTGCCGGTCGGTCCTTGGACATTCCTGGACAGTACCAGTGTCTGCGTGCACAGACGAGCGTCAGATCGGCGTCGGGCGATCATCTTCGGTCTGCACGTCTCGGCCGAAATTCGCTGAGCGGGACGGCGCGCCGGATCTCGTTCTCCAGCTTGAATGGGAGACGCCGAAGTGCGTCGTGCGCTTGAGCGCGCTGGATCAATTCCGGGCGCAATTTAGGGTCGGTTCTTCCACCGAAGATGGCGCAATTGGACTTCGTGGGTGCGGCGATGGCCCAAGGTGATAGGAGTCGATCTTGGCAGTGGGCGAGCACCGAGAGGGCCCCTAAGCGACCCTGGACGATGTTCGCGGACAAGATCCCGTTGGGACGGACACAGGCGATGAGGTCGTCATAGAAGTCCGACCGACGCAGAGCGTCCGGGATCGCTCGGCTGTCGAAGCAGTCCACGAAGACCAGATCATAGTGGGCGCGGACGTCGAGTCGCCGTACAAATTGCCGCGCGTCCGCCTCATGGACTCGGAGGTGTCGGTTGGTCTGGAGGCCAAAGTGTCTCTTTGCGGCCTCCACCACCGCCGGCTCGAGCTCCACGGCGTCCACCGCGATCTGTGGATAGAGCGCCCGCAGCAAGCGGGGCACGGCGCCCACGCCCAACCCGAGGCAGAGTGCCCGCAGCGGAGCCTCGGCGCCGACGCTGGCGGCGAGCTGTTGCCGGAGATATTCGGAGCGAAAATCCAGCGGGTTCGTTCGGTGCATATAGCCTTGGGTGAGTTGGGTGTCGTCTCCGATTCGGAGGCACCGGTAAGCGCCGACGTCGAGGACCTCCACCGAGGTGAATCGCCCTCGGGTCTGCCACACGGTCTTACTCCCCACCAACACCTGCGCAGCCTCCTCCGAGTTCATGCTTTGCCCGAATCCAACGGCATGTCGGAGGTGGGCCGGCCCCTCGTCTCTCTCCACGGCGGCGCCCACGGGCCGCATCGGCGCCCCAAGCCACGCCTCCGAGTCAACAATATAGCGCGACAGCACTCGTTCAGCGCCTGGTCGGGGTCACGCTAGCTCGCCCAAACTCAGGTCACAAGGAACGGGGATACGAGAAGCCAAAAAACACTCGATTTGAAAGACACTTGTCCCACTACCCCCCATGCGTTTACTCTGCGCCCGTTTTTCCGCCTGGGATGGTCCGAGCGGCCGCGGTGTCGTCGCTCATGAACCCCTAGAGTCCAACCGAAACGGGAGGGATGGCTCGAATGTACGGACTGAATAGGTCTACGATTATAGCGCTCGCTGCGCTTTTCTTTGGGTGCTCGGACAGCGTAGAGGTTGCCCCCACACCGGCTGACATGCCCGGTTTTCGAGACATGGGCATGGGGACTCCGCCCACCGGCATGGGCGGAAATGACGATCCGAACCCTCCCATGGGCGGCACTCCCGACAACCGCGTTGGGAGCGGCGAGCCGTGCGCCGTCAACTCGGACTGTGAGAGCGGTGTCTGCGGACCTTATGGCCTGGACGGTGAGTCGATCTGTGTCGAACCCTGCGGCGCAGGCGACGAATGTGCGGCCGGCTTTCTCTGTGATGACAGCGGCTTCTGTATTCCGGTGGGCGACGACCCCGGCCCCATGGGCCCCAGAGGCACGGGCTCCTGCCCCGATCTCCTAAGCTGCCTGCGTGAGTGCGGGGACGACAACGCCTGCGCCGATGAATGCACTGCCGTCGCCAGCCCGGCTTCCGCCACGGCGCTCCAAGGCGTTATCGCCTGTATCAACGGCTCTGACTGTGCCGAAGGCGACCAAGAGTGCTATCAGCGCGTGTGCGGTCCGGAGATCGAAGCGTGCTTCGAGCCCGACGGCCCCGAGCCGCCGGTGGATCCCCCCGTGGATCCGCCCGTCATGCCCCCGTCCGATGGCTGCGCCGGGATCATTCAGTGTCTCGGCGCCTGCAACGGCGACCAGATGTGTATGCAGGCCTGCTACGAGAACAGCGACGCCGAGAGTCAGGCGCTCTTCATGGCGGCCAACGAGTGCGTGGCCGACTCGGGCTGTGACCCCAGCGACAACGACTGCGTCAACCGCGCGTGCAGCGACGAGATCGACGCGTGTTTCAACCAGGGGCAGGAGCCGCCGGTGGATCCCCCCGTGGACCCCCCCGTGGACCCCCCCGTGGACCCCCCCGTGGGTGATGACAGCTGCGCCGGCATCCTCGACTGCATGCAGGCCTGTGACCAGGCTGACAACGGCTGCCTGCAAGGCTGCTTCGAGGCGGCCTCCGACGCCAGTCAGCAACTCTTCATGGCGGCGAACCAGTGCGTCGCCGGCTCGGGCTGTGAGCCCAACGATGGCGGTTGCATCGAGCGGGTTTGTGCCGCCGAGATCGAGGCCTGCTTCGAGCAAAACCCGGTGGATCCCCCGGTGGATCCGCCCGTCGATCCGCCCGTCGAGGATTTGAGCTGCGGCGAGGTGCTGGTCTGCACCGACGCGTGCTTCGTGGCCGGTGGCGATCTCATCGGGTGCATCAATGACTGTATCTCAGCCATTGATCCCGCGGACCAGCCGCTGTGGGACGCGTTCTCCGGGTGTCAGCAGCGGACGGGTTGTCAGGGCATCGCCGCGTGTGAGCGCGCTTGCCCCAACGAAGCCGCCGCCTGCCGTGGAGAAGAGCCCGTGATTCCGCCCGACCCCATGCCCGGTGACGACGCTTGCCTCCCCCTCGGGGAATGCCTCGTGGGCTGCGAGGATCGCTTCTGCGCCCAACGGTGTTTCCAAGAGGCTGATCTGCTGGCTCGTGAGCAGTACGAAGCCATCGGCGCCTGCCTCGAGGAGAACGACTGCTACGACGAAGAGCAAAACCTCAACAGCCTCTGTCTTCGCGAGCAGTGTGGTGACGAGTATGCCGCCTGCTTCGGGCCCATCTCGGCCCCCATGGGCGACGACAATTGCGACGACCTCCTCGATTGCTTCCGCGTCTGTCCCGATGAAGACAATCGCGACTGTCTCAACGCCTGTGTCGACGGTGCCTCCCGAGTGGGCTATCAGCAGTACGAGACGCTCCTCGACTGTTACACCGGCCCGGCTTGTCCCGATGGCGGCGCCGTGTGTCGGCGCGACGCCTGCCGGGACGAGTTCTACGCGTGCTTGGAGACGGACGTCGTCTTCGGTGACGGCGAGTGTGGCCCCATCATGATGTGCGTCGACGCCTGCGCCGACGATGACGATGAGTGCACCGTGGCCTGCTACGACGCCGGGACCCGCGACGCGCGTCGGGCCTATGACGATTACGCCGCCTGCACCGCCGATGCGGAGTGTGAGGGCCTCGACGCCTGTATCGTGGCCTGTCCCCAAGAGGCGGGCATCTGCACCGACGGGGCGCCGCCCCCGGCCATGGGCAACGAGGCCTGCATCGACTACTACAGCTGCCGCGTCAGCTGCCAAGACCAGGCCTGCCTCCGGGCCTGTCAGCAGGCCGCGGGTGGAGATGTCGTCGCGCTCTTCGACGCCATCTCCGAGTGCGCCAACGCCAATGACTGCTTCGACTTCAACGGCGAGCTGGACAGCGAGTGCTTCGACACGAACTGTAACGACACCGTCGAAGCCTGCCTCGGCACCAACCCCGATCCCGCCGGTAACGCCGGGTGTGGCGATCTCCTCGCCTGTTTCACCGACTGCGAAGACGGTGACCTCCGCTGCGTCCGGACCTGCATCGCCGAGACCTCGCCTGCGAGCTACGCGCTCTACGACGCGGCCGTCGACTGCGTCCGCGAGAACTGTCGCCCCAACGACGGCGCGTGCCAGCAGCGGGAATGTGGGATGGAGATTGATGCCTGTGAGGCTGACGTGCAGGACCCTGGTGTCGAGCCCGAGCCCGAGCCCGATCCCGAGCCCGAGCCGCAGGGCCTGACCTGTGCCGAGGCGGTGCAGTGCACCTCGGCTTGCATGGACGACGCGTGCTTGGATGACTGCGCCGCCCAGGCGCGACCGGCATCTGCGCCGCTGGTGGAGGGGTTGTTCACCTGCGTGGAACAGAACATGTGCGTGGATGCGAACCGGGCATTGGACCAAGAGTGCGTCCAAATGAACTGCGGTCTCGAGGCCCTCGCCTGCTTCCTAGAGGGCTGAGAGGCTCTCCCTGATGGTCACCCTGCTCTCGGCAGGGTGACCGACTCATCTCTCCCGGCGGCTCGATCCCTACGAGCGGCCCTCTCCGTCACCTCGGTTCCCCGAGGCCGGATTCCGACCCATTCCCGGCGTGTCAATGGAAGCTCGATGAGTCTGCGGCGGTGCGGTTCGGGGACCGATTCAGGCTTGGCTCAGCGCGAAGAGCCAGAGCCCAAAGCTGACTACAGCGGCCGTCCCCCACCGGTAGAAGGCCGGTCGCACCAGCTTCGCCTCGCGGGTCAATCCACGACTCAGGGTCATGAAGACGGCGGTCAGCCACCCCAGGAAAGAGAGGAACACGAAGAGACTCCAGCCGGCCGCCGGCGTGGGATCTCGCTGGAGCAGAGCGAGATGGTCCGCCTCCAATTCCTCCACGGACCGCCCGCGGATAGTAGGCTGTCCGAGCGCCATCTGTTCCGCAGCCATCTGCTTGGCGATGCGGGCGTTGACGGCGTCCAGGCGGTCTCCGAAGGGGCTGAAAAGATGACGGGTGGCCAAGATTCCGCCCCGGAGGCGACGGAGGGCCCGCAGGGTGGTTCCTCGCTTCCCCTCGTCGGCGGCCTTGCGGGCGATCTCGTCGAGGGCGTCCGCCGCCGCAGCGGGGGCTGACGCGCCGGGGGTATACCACCGCATGGCGTATTGGTAGTGGGTCACGGCCGCCTCGAGCTCGCCGGCGCTGTGGGCTTGTCGCGCGCTCTCGAGTTCGTCTTTGGCGCTGGTCCACGCTCGCAGCCACACCGCCAGCAATACCACCGCCACGGCGGCCACGAACCATCTCATGAGTTACACGAAATCCCGTCGTGAGAAGAGCACCGACGAGATGACCAACCCGATACCGACGTAAGCCAACCCCGTCAGGGTGGCCTGAATGATGAAGTCTGCGCTCAGCGGGTGGCCGTACACCACGTGTGGGGTGACGTTATAGAGCGAGAGATCGGGGGTGGCGTGGGCGACGAAGCGCACCACGCTGCTGATGGCCTCGGTGAGTGGGGTGCGCTCGTCGAATTTTCCGAGGTGCAGGGTCAGCATCACGTCGACGAAGCGTCCACAGACGAAGGTGCCCAGGGTGAGAAGTCCGGACAAGAAAGGCGTGGAGAAGCTGGAGAAGACCAAGGCCACGGCCATCACGATCAAGACCTCGACGTAGACCAACCAAAAGGCTTGGACCATCTCCAGCCCGGGCGCACCGTCCACCAGCCCGATCATGCCGAAGAGAACGCCGCCCATGGTGACCACCAAGACGAACATCGTCATGGCCAGGCCGAGGTATTTCCCCACCAAGAACTGGGCGCGGTAGATGGGCTTGGGCATGACCGTATAGATCGTCTTTCGTTCCAGCTCCTTATAGACCAGCGTCACGCCCGTGAAGATGGCGATGAAGACGGCGCTGGTGGAGATGAGGAACAAGCCCACGTCCTTCATCAGCCGCACCTCTTCGTGCAAGGAGGCCGAACTAACGGCGAGCACGAGGCCCAGCATGGCCAGGGCGAAGAAGATGGACGCCGCGAAAATTCGGTTACGGACGGCCTCTCGAAAGGTGTTTTGCGCGATGGTGAGGGTGGGGATCATCGGGCGTCCTCTCGAGTGGCCTCGGCCACGAAGAGGGCCTCCAAGGATTGTCGAATGGGAGAGGCGCTCACGACCCGTCCCCCCGCGTCTTGTCCTGCCCGAATGAAGCCGTCGAGGTCCTGCGTCGCGTCGACGGTAAAAAATTGCCGCCCGGCGACGGCGCGGGTGTCCACGGCGCCGGCGCCCACCGCCTCGGCCGCCTCTGCGTCCAATCCCGTGAAGACCACCTCGAATCGTTCGACCGGGTCATCCAAAAGATCCTCGAGGGCCCCTTGGCTGCGAATCCGGCCGTCGACGACGATGGCCACCCGATCACAGATCATCTCAACGTCCTGGAGAATATGGCTGCTCAAGAAGACCGTGGTGCCCTTCTCCCGTAGCTCGAAGATGATATCCCGGACGTCTTTTCGCCCCATGGGATCGAGCCCGCTCATGGGCTCGTCGAAGACCACCAAATCGGGATCGTTGATGAGCGCCTGAGCGATCCCGACCCGCTGAATCATCCCCTTGGAGTATTTTCGGAGCGGTCGATCGATGGCGTGGTTCAAGCCCACGCGGTCGATCAGGTACTCGGCCCGCTTCTTCCTCTCCCGGGCGGTCATCTGGAACAGGCGCCCATAGAAGTCCAAGAACTCGAGGGGCTTGAGGTGCTCGTAGAAGTAGGGGTGCTCGGGCAGAAAACCCAGTCGAGCTCGCGCCGCCCGGTCGCCCAACGGGGCCCCCAATAGGGTGCCGGAGCCGCGGGTGGGATGAACCAGGCCCATCAACATCTTGATCGTCGTGGTCTTGCCGGCCCCGTTGGGACCCAAGAACCCGAAGATCTCGCCGGCACTCACCTCGAGGGTGATGCCCCGGACTGCCTCTACGGAGTGGGCGATGCCTTTGAGTTGCAGGCGTTGAGCCAAGAACTTGAAGGGTCGCAACGCGCCCAAGAATCCCAGATTGAAGGTCTTGGCGATGTCATCAGTGCTGAGGGCGATCTGGCTCATAGATTGTCGTCGATGTTCATCCTGCCCGCTATTGTGCAGACCCTTCCCCTGAACGCAATCCATCTTCGCGTTCCGTAGAGGTGAGCCAGGCGTTTGCCTCGACCCGATTCAATCGGTGAAGCATCCAGGCGCCGGCTGCGCGATTGCCG
>PVBE010402071.1_pt1 | contig 11115 bp, 8 predicted proteins | sample 1631181 | NCBI WGS metagenome assembly PVBE01 (sample SAMN08397723, study PRJNA350692) | Marine metagenome, whole genome shotgun sequencing project. | isolation source: water | place: Pacific Ocean | collected 2012-04 | reverse complement strand
TGATAAAAATTGGATGTTTTCACATGAGTTTCTCAGCACTGCGGCTCGCTGAGCCCATTGTTCGCGCTGTCTCCGCCAAGGGCTACACCACCACCACGGACATACAGGCCGGGGCAATTCCTCCAGCCATGGAAGGGCGAGACGTGCTTGGCACGGCCCAGACCGGCACTGGCAAAACGTGCGCCTTTGCTTTGCCGATTCTTCATCGCCTCTCGCAAAGGCGAACTAGGCCACAGCCCCGCATCGTCAAGGGGCAGGAGCGCCATCGTCGAGTGAGTTTTCCGAGGGCGCTTGTTCTGTGCCCGACGCGCGAGCTCGCGACACAGATTCACGGCAGCTTCAAGGACTATGGCAATCATGTGCAGTTGAAGTTTGCCGTTGTGTATGGCGGCGTCAAGCAGTATCACCAAGTTCGGTCGATGCGTCACGGTGTCGATGTGTTGGTGGCAACGCCAGGACGACTCAAGGACCTTGTGCAGCAGAAGCTCATCGATCTCTCAGCGGTCGAAACGCTCGTGCTTGATGAAGCAGACCGAATGCTCGACATGGGCTTCATCGCCGATATCCGCCAGATCGAGGCAATGACTCGCAAGAACCGTCAGACGCTTCTGTTTTCGGCCACGATCTCAGAGAGCATCCGCAAACTTGCTGGTGATCTGATGCGAAACCCTGAGATCGTCGAGACCGCGCCTGAGGCTACGACTGTCGATTCGGTTGAGCAGCGGGTCATCGTGGTCGGGCAGCCACAGAAGATTCAATTGCTCGCCCATGTTCTTGGCACGGAGCAGGTGCACCGCGCACTCGTGTTCACGCGGACCAAGCACGGAGCCGACAAGGTCACTCGCCGCCTCCAGCAATGTGGAATCGCAGCCGATGCCATCCATTCCAACAAGTCGCAATCGGCTCGCAACTCCACCATGCAGGGATTCCGTTCGGGGGATGTGCAGGTGTTGGTTGCAACAGATATTGCTTCGCGGGGAATCGACGTCCAGTCCGTGACGCACGTCATCAACTTTGACATGCCGATCGATCCAGAGACGTATGTCCATCGAATTGGGCGTACTGCCAGAGCTGGGGCAAGTGGCAAGGCGATCACTTTCTGCTGCCATGACCAGCGCAAGATGCTTCGGGCTATCGAGCGACGGGCAAATATCACGCTGCCGGCTGCAGAGAATCTCCCAACGATGGCCCCAATGCCGCGGTCGACCGGTGCGGCGACAAGCCCAGTTTCGGAATCGACGTCCTGGAATCGCAGCGATCGAAAGTCCTATCGGGGCGCCAAGCCCAGTTGGAAGTCCGGGGGCGGTAAGCCCGCAGCGGGCAAGAAAAAGTACGCCAAGCGATCCGGTGGTGCGCCGTACAAGGAAGGTCGTCCCAGTTGGCGGAGCAAGGATGAGGGCAGTTCTGCTACGGGTAACCGGACTTCTGGAGCGAGCAAGCGTCCCACGCAGGACCACGCGAAGTCACAGCGATCCGACGGTTACACGCCTGCTTGGCGTGAGGACTCCGGCGGTAGCGCTGCGCCGCGAACCGGTTCTGGTGGAAAGCGATATCAGAAGAGCAAGCCCGCGAAGGCGAAGAAGCCGGGCGGCTCTAGGCCGGCGTGGAAAGGTCGCGATGAGGCGATGTCTCAGTCGAAAACCGCAGGGAAGAAGAAGTTCACTAAGGGTTCTCGCGGCAAGACTCCGGTTTCGGCTGGGTACACGCCTGCGTGGCGTGAGGACAGCCAGTCGCGTTCCGCGCCAGCTTCGGGTGGCGGCGCGCGGCGAGGCAAGACTGCTGGTGGTTCTTCCAAGCGATCGGGTGGATTCAAGGCGAAGTGGCAAAATGAGCGGAGCGGCGGCAAGTAGTCCGGCGCTGATCGCCCGTACTACTGATTGTCACGGTGTGTCGAGTGCATCATCAATAGCCGATTTGGGGATGTGCCGAGCATGTCTCGTTGCGGCTTGCGACGTACGTGGCATCGCGATGTTTACAGACATGGTCCCCATGCGGACATCAGGTTGAGCAGGTCGTCGATATTGACGACGCTGACTCCGCCACGCCTTGTGATTGGCCTACGGGCCGCTGATGGAATTGCTTGCCCATGGTCCGGGGCGTGGCCGTTCGTTGATCAGCGTGACCGTCTGGTCCTTACGCGCCGCCGACATGTCGATGTCGCGGTTTCCGTGCCACCCGACGAAAGTGCCAAGTGGCCACTGAGAGAGGCGGCTGACTTGGAAGGGAGGCCCGTCACCCTCGAATCGGAACTCAATATTCCAGTACACATTTTCGCGAGCAGCGTGCGGGCCGCGGCCTTTTGCGCCGCCACTTCGAAGTGGCTGCTGCAACTTGCGGCCCTGATCAACCACCATGTCTTGATGAAGATTGCGAAAGGAACAGGCGCGGTGACAATCCATCGCCAGCGCCTGGCCAGAACCACGATGAAAGACGTTGTAGTGGCTTGACCAGGACAGTGTCGTTCCATGCACGTGCGGCGCTTCGATCGAGAAGTCTTCGACCAAGCAGTTGCTGCACCAACTGAGTGAAATGGGGTGATGCATCTTGCGACCGCTGATAGCGATGTCTCGCAGGGTTGTGAAGCCACACTTACCAAGAAGAATTCCGCTGTCGGCGTTGTTGATTGTGATGTCAGTCAGGTTGCAGTGAACCAGCCCGTTTCCTGCGATGGCGTTAAAGCCCCGTTCCTTGAGATGCCCCGGATATTGCGTGATTGGAAAGTCGAAGGTCACGCCACGCACTTCGCATCCAAGAAGGTGGGGCTTTGCAAGCAGTTCTACCTTCCACGCGCTGCGGATGGGAGCCGGAAGCGGTGGGTCAATCTCTACGCGGCCGCGATCCATCGACATCACTTGCGCCCAACTGACGACACGCGGCTTCTGTGAAGCCTGGAGTTCACTGCCGTAGTCCGCTGGATCAATCACCCCGCCATACAGCCAGTGAAGGAGTGTGTCGGCATCGCGGTCGTTGTACCAGCGAACCTGTACCCAATCGCCAACGCGAGGTCGATCGTGATCATCAGACCACGCAACATCAAGAGACGTCGCGCCATCTGCGGCATCTGCAATTACTGTTGCGAGAACAGTTTCGGTACCACGTGGAGACAACTCCAGCATGCCGCCGGACCAACTCCATCGCCGATGTGGCCCTCGAAGTTCGGCCAGTGGCTTCGGGCAGTGCAGTACCGTGCCGCCGCCAGCATCGCCGCAGATTCGGACACCGGACGTAGAAACTCGCAGGGGCGCATCAAGCACCCAGCGGCCCGCCGGAATCTGCACTTGACCACCAGAATCGGCAACCGAATCTATCGCCGCCTGAATCGCCGAAGCGTCTCCAGTTTCGTCATCGGCAACAGCGCCGAAGTCGAGCACGCTTACAACCTGCCTAGGGCGTGGCAATTCATCACAGCCAGCCCGCGAGAAATCAGGCACGCCCCCAATTGCCAACACTGCGAGAATCATCATCCCATCGCTTCCTTCCATGCGGCGCATGCGAGCGGAACTGTCCATCGACTCGACTCGTAATGTAGCTTCCTGTGCAGCATGGAGATGCAGATCTGGCAGTCTGCAGGTGGCGTAGTGTCAGGCACATCAATACGCCATTTGCATTCCTGCCTCGGAATCCGGCGGTGAAATAGATGTCCCATGGACTCGTGCCGCTGAAACGAGGAATACCGGACACCCACCGAATCAACTCTGCGATATCCGTCGAGAGTGTGGTGTCGTCGCGCAGGCCGCGGGAAGGAAGAGCAGGCGATCAGGAGACCGCACGCCTCACTTTGCGGGAGGCTCTGTTTTTACAAACAGCCCCGGCCAGAGGCCGGGGCTGTTTGTAATAGCGGGGGCAGGATTCGAACCTACGACCTTCAGGTTATGAGCCTGACGAGCTACCAGACTGCTCTACCCCGCAGTCGAAGCGGAAATTGTAGCAGGGCTGCGACAAGGGGGTCAAGTGCGGGGGCGGCCCCCGGGGTAAGGGCCGTGGGGCGAGGCTCCTGACAGAAGGGGCGATTGTGGTCCGGCTTGATGAACCTCGCCGATAGAACTTGGCATGGCGGCCTCTCGAAATGTCAGTAGTGCTCGTGGGTTGCGTGGATCGGGCGATTTCGCCGGAGACCAACTGCCGCCGATCCTTCGCGTCTCGGCGGCGTGGCTGTTTTTGCTCGCTGGGCTTGTGCTTGCCGGGGCCGTCATGCTTGTGCCGGCGTGGCGGGATGTGGAGGCCGTTCGGTTTGAGCGTGATCGCCTTGAGGCGGCGTCCGCCTACCAGACGCGGCGGCTCGCGGCGACGCGGCACATGCGAACCGCGCTCGCGCAGCCCGATGCGGAATTGCAGCAGCGGCTCATTGCCTGGCAACTCAACCTGCTGCCTGCCGACCAGACCGCTGTTGCTCGGGAACTTCACGCCGGTGGCATTCTTGGCTGGATTGACAGCACCGTCGAGCCAGTCGCCCCGCCCAAGCCGCCGCCTGCTCCGACCATGCTCGAACACATCGTCTCTGGGCCGATGCGACTCTGGGTCCTTGCGGTCGCTGCGGTCATGATCTTTATTGGACTTGTTGGGCTTCCGGTGGTGTCGCCTGCGTGCAATGAGGCTGCGACGCCCGAGCCTGCCTGATCGCGCCGAACGGCGTGCGCTCGCACACGAAATACAGCAGTTTGCCGCGACACCGTACGATCCAGCCGTAGGGTGCCGCGATGCCCGCTTACGAGCACACCGGCCCGCCCAGGTCCTCTAATGAAGACGATGCGTGGCTTCGACTCACGGCCGCGGTCGGCCTGGGGCCGCACACCATCCGCCGATTGCTCGCTGCTTACGGCACGGCGAGCGACATTGTGATCGCAGCATCACAAGGGGATCTGGACGCTCTGGACGATGATCTCGCAAGTCGGTGTGGCGGCACGATCGCCGCGGCCATCCGAAGGAGTGATCCTCAGGGCGAACTCGATCGCCTTCATCGCATCGGTGGATGTCTCGTGCCGTTCGATGATCCCCGGTACCCGCGGCCGCTCCTGCAGATTCCCGACCCGCCGCCGCTGCTTCGAGTTGCGGGCGATGTCGAGCGATTGTGTGATATTGGCGTCGCGGTTGTCGGTACGCGGCGATGCGGCGCCACCGGACTTCAACAAGCCGCTCGCTTTGCCGGAGCGCTCACCGCCGCAGGACTCACCATCGTCTCGGGCGGCGCGCGGGGGATCGACGCCGAGGCGCACCGCGCGGTGCTGCGAACCGGTGGCCGCACCGTCGTCGTGCTCGGGAGCGGGCTTGGTTGCCCGTACCCGCCCGAACACGCCTCGCTCTTCGATGATGTTCGCGGTGGCGGCGGACTGCTCGTGAGTGAACTTCCGACATCGCAGCCGCCTAGGCCCTCGCAGTTCCCGCGGCGAAACCGCATCATTAGTGGGCTCTCGCGAGGCGTGCTGGTCGTCGAAGCGCCGACTCGAAGCGGTGCCATGCTGACTGCGCGGCTGGCCGTTGAGCAGCACGGACGCGATTGCTGGGTGGTCGCTGCGGGGGCGGAGCGGCTGCGGGCACGCGGAGGAATGGAAGCGGTGCGTGATGGATGGGCCGCGTGCGCGCTGGACCCGGGAGATGTGCTTGCCGATGTGCTCGGCCGGGACGCGCCCGCGTCTGGACCATCAGACGAGCCAGGGCCCACGCCGCTTCCCGCGCTCGATGTGGCGCAGCGAAACGTTATCGACGGACTCCGCCGAGGCGGCGCGCCGCTTCCATCACTGATTGAAGTGTCTGGCGGTTCTCCAGCCGCGGCGCTTCAGGCGCTCACCCATCTGGAGCTTCTTGGGCTGGTTGCTCGCAGCAGTGATCTGGTCAGGCTGACGCCGACTGGGGTTGCCGTCGCCGCGGCGATTCGCCGGGGCGATGAGGGCGAGTAAGGATCGCACCGCGTCGCTACCCGTCGTAACGCCGCATGACGCCAACAACGATGCCTTGAATGCGGCATTCCTTGACGATGATCGGCTCGAAGGCTTCGTTCGCAGGCTGCAAGCGAATGCTGCCGTCGGGCTCGCGGAAAAACGTCTTGAGCGTCGTCTCGCCATCCGGAAGGAGCGCGACGACTCGCTCGCCTGGTCTCGCGGTGTCGGCGCGGCGAACGATGACGTAGTCGCCGTCGAGAATGCCCTCGTCTTGCATCGAATCACCAGTGACCTGAAGCGCGTAGGTGGCACCGGTGCTGCCGATCCGCGGCCCGAAGACGTGTTCAAGATCAAGTGTATCGCTCTGCTCAAACTGCTCGATCGGATAGCCCGCGGCGATCCGGCCGACTAATGGGAACTGCAGTGAGCTCGTCTCGTCGGGAAGGCTCGTGCCTTCAGCAAGCGACAAAGAGCGTGCCTTGTTCGGCTCGCGAACGAGTACGCCCTTCTTGATGAGTGCGCCGACGTGTTCGAAGACCGTGACCTTGCTGACGCCGAGTGTGTCGGCGAGTTCCTGCATCGTCGGCGAATAGCCATGCGCGACGAGGTTGTCGCGGATGAGCTGGGCAATGTGCAGTTGTTTGGGCGTGAGATTCATCTTGAGCATTCTCCGTTGGCGCGAGCGTGACGACACGCTGGGTGGCGCATGAGGGCTTGGCTTGTGTCCAGTCTTCGGGGCCGGGGCGGTGCGCGGCAACAAGGCCGAGCACCTGGGCGAAACGCGCTGCTGCGCGGGGATCGCGAGCGAGGGCCGATGGGCAGGCCACGGTCTGGCTGACCTCATGCAGGGGCTGGTGGACGGTCCGCCGCACGAGACAGCCGTTCTCTTCGACCACGGCTGTGCGGTAATCCCCTCCAGGGCCTGTCAGAACCAGTGGCATGCTCATCGGTGTCCTCGCTTCCTTCCCGATCCGTGTACTGGGCAAGATGCTGCTCAAGCAACCCCACAACTTGCTGCCTGTACCAGTCCTGCCGCTGGGGGCAGTTTGGGGCGGAGACACAAGATGTAGTAGTTCGGTTGGCATGAGCAGGGCTATTCGTCCAGTTCGTTGTGATGACTTGAGCATTCCATCGACCACTTTGGTAGGGATACGTTAGGCGAACAGGGCCCAAACTTCAAGTGTGAGGCAAATCGTGCCTGAGGGGGCCTGCAAGGCGGGGTTGGGGGCTGGTATCGTCCGCCCGCGATGAGCAGCACCGCCCCGACACCACTTCCCGGCTCCGAGCGATCGTGCTGGTCGCTGCCTGAGGATTGGACATTTCTCAACCCTGGAAGTTTCGGGCTGCGGCTTCGTGAGGTGCAAACCGCTCGCACGGAACTGCTGACGAGGTGGGAGGCCCAGCCGGTCGATTTCATCGAGCGTGAGTCGCTTGCGTTGTACCAGTCGAGTCTTGAGCGTACCGCCTCCTTTCTGCGAGCCGATGTGGATGGCTTTGGCTTTGTGAGCAATGCCACCGAGGCCATTGATGCGGTGCTGGCAAGCCATCCGCCTCGGGGCGGCAGCATTCTTCTCGGCGATCAGGTCTACGGGGCCGTGGCGGCTGCATCCAAGTGGGTGACCCGCACCGGCGGTGCCGCGGGCGTACAGACAGTGCGGGTGCCGCTGCCGGCGATGTCAGCCGCCGACATCGTGGCTGCGTGGAAAGATGCCCTCGATGCGGGCGGCGTAGGGCTGGCAATCGTGGACCACATCACTTCCGGAACGGCACTGGTGCAGCCTGTTGCCGAGATCACCGCAGCGTGCCGTGAGCGGGGCGTGCCAGTGCTTATCGACGGCGCGCACGCGCCCGGCATGCTGGACCTCGACATCAACGCGATCGGCGCCGACTGGTACGCCGGCAATCTGCACAAGTGGGTCGGCGCTCCGGCGGGTGCGGGTTTCCTCTGGACCGCTCCGCAGCATCGCGACACCACCAGGCCGCTGGCGCTGAGCCACGAGGCTAATGAGGGGTATGCCCAAGCCTTTCTCTGGCAGGGCACGCGCGACTACACGCCGTGGCTTGTCGCGCCCACGGCGATTGAGGCGATCGAGCGGCGGTGGGGTTGGACGCGGCTACAGGCATGGCAGCATGAAATGGCTTTCTGGGCAGGGGGGAAGTGTCGTCCGCACTTGGAACCTGCGTCGCCGACGGAACCGGCGGCGCGCTGACTGCTGCGATGATCTCGGTAAAACTGCCCGGCGAATACCAACGCCGCTATTCAGACCGCTTCGTGTTTCGCGATCTTTTAGCTCGCGATCATCGGGTCGAGGTCGCCATCGACGACAGCGTGGGCGATTGGTGGTTGCGAATGTCTTTCGGGCCATGGGCACGGGCCGAAGACGTGGCCCGGCTTCTTGAAGTGCTGGCCGCTACTGCGTAGCCCGCGCAACGATGAGTTCTTCGCGGGGAAGTCGTCGCCGAGCAACATTGGCTTCGGCCCGAGAAGCGAAACCGCCGCACTGCACCAGCCACCAGTCACCACCCGAGTCCTGCCGCGAGCGAACGACGACTGGCCCGAGACCGGCACCGCCTGCCGATCCCTCCAATCGCTCCGCGTGGGCGTCCGCCGACGCGCGTTTTCGATAGGCGGCCGCCTGCAAGACATACGCGTGCGATGTCGAAGTGGTGTCACCCTCCAGCCGGCTTCGCCAGCGGCCCGTGGCCAGTGTGTTGCCAGCTGTCTCGGCCGCAGCGAGCCCGCGGACGGCGGCCTGCCGCCGGTCGGAGCCCTCAAGCAGTGACCACGCCCGTTCGTATCGCCGCAGCGACTCGGCGTAGTCGCACCGCTGTGTGGCGAGTTGGCCGAGCATGGCCTCGGCGCCGCCAGCGATTCTCGGAGACGATGATCGTATGGCTTGTTTGAAGAAGGTTCGGGCCTGCTCGTCGTGCCCTTGTTTGAACTCGGCCAGTCCGCCATACCAAGCCGCCGCCGAGGCATCCGAGGAGCCACCGCGGGCAACCATCGAGGCCGCTGCGCTGGCTGCCCCATAGAGACCTTCGCCGTAGAGCCGCTCAACCCGCTGCAGGCTTGAGCCACCGCGCTTTGGTTGGCAGGCTGTCAGTGTGGCGGCAGCGAACAGGATGGGCATGACGAAGATGAGGGTGCGGCGCATGGTTGCAGCGTATCTCCTGTTGACTCTCCCAGTTGAATCGGTCGGAACCACCCTCTAGCCCGAATCATCGTGGGCGGATCAGTGCCCTCGCGGGGATGGATTCCCTGCGGGCCCTCACGCCAGCGTTTCCAATCAGCGTGTTAGCCTGCCCATTCATGCGGTTGATCAAGCCCATTTTGAGGCATTGGATCCGCCACCCGATGCGAGTCTGGGTGGAGGACGATTTTCGAAAGTGGAAGGGCTACATGCTCTGGGCGGCCTCACGGCATCTCGCGGGGGCCATTCGAGCGAAGTCAAATCGACCCAACATCGGCGTGCTGCTGCCGACCGGTGGGGCGTTCCCCGTTGCGCTCGCGGCGACCTGGATGCTCGGGCGGACCATTGTGCCGCTGAATTATCTGCTGGCACGCCGCGAACTCGATTACATCATCGACCACGCCGAACTTGACCTCGTCGTGACCGCCGGGCCAATGCTTGAGAAGTTCGGCGCGATGCCTGCGCACATCCAGACGATCGAATTGGATAAGCAGAAGTTCAAGGGCATGCCACCGCTCTTTCGCCCAGTTCAGTGCGGAGACGATCACAACGCGGTCATCCTCTATACCTCCGGGACCTCGGGTATGCCCAAGGGCGTGCAACTCTCGGTCGGAAACATCGCGGCAAATGTTGATCAATGCATCAAGTGGGCAAGTTTCACATCCAAAGACTGCTTTTTGGGCGTGCTTCCGCAGTTCCATAGTTTCGGATTCACCGTGACGACGGTCCTTCCGATGGTGCTGGGCTGCGGGGCGGTTTATACGGCCCGCTTCCAGATGTCCCGGGTACTCGATCTGCTTCGGCGCCGCCAGCCAACCGCCTTCATGGCGATCCCCTCAATGTTCAATGCGCTTCTGCAGTCAAAGTCCGCCAAGGTCGAGGACTTGCAGTCGCTTCGGTATCTGGTCTCGGGCGGGGAGCCGCTGCCCGATGCGGTGTATGACGGATTCGCCGAGCGATTCGGAATCCAAATCTGTGAGGGTTACGGACTCACGGAGACGGCCCCAGTCACCAACTGGACACGCCCCGATGAGGAACGCCGTGGGGTTGTCGGGCGACCACTTGATGGCGTCGAAGAAATCATCGTCAGCCCCGACAACGGCGCACGCCTCGGACCGGACATTGACGGCGAGGTGCGTATTCGCGGGGCCAACATCATGAAGGGCTACTTCAAGGACCCCGATGCGACCGCAGCAGCCTTCGACGATGAGGGATTCTTCTGTACGGGCGACATGGGTCGGTTATCTGAGGACGGGTTCCTCTCGATCACTGGACGCATCAAGGAAATGCTGATCATCGGCGGAGAGAACGTGTTCCCACGCGAGATCGAAGATGTGCTCCGCCGGCACGAAGCGGTGCTCGACGCCGCCGTCATCGGCGTGCAGGATCCCGTCCGCGGCGAAGTGCCGCTGGCCTTCGTGGAAATCATCGACGACGCCGAGGTCACGCCTGATACATTGCGGAGATACTGTCGCGGCCCACTTCCGGGATTCAAAGTTCCTCGGGAAGTACGTATTCTGGACGCGCTTCCGCGAAATCCGACGGGCAAGTTGCAGCGTCGAGCTCTGAGCCCTGAAACCGGAGTGGAGACGACCAGTGCCTGATCGAATGCGTCTGACACTTGCGCACAGTCCTGATCCGGACGACGCCTTCATGTGGTGGCCCCTGGTCGGACTGGACGGTGATCCGGCCATCGACACCGGCAGATTCGACTTTGAAATCGTGACCGGTGACATTGAGTCGCTCAATGCTGCGGCAGAACGCGGCGCATACGACGTCACCGCAATCAGCATTGCGCACTATCCCGCTATCAAGTCGAAGTACATCCTGACGGCGTGCGGCGCTTCTGTAGGCGACGGCTACGGTCCGAAACTCGTCGCCAAGCCGGGATTGAGCCTCGATGACATCAGACGCGATCATCCCGTAATCGCCGTGCCAGGGGCTCGGACGACTGCGCTTGCAACCAGCCGGCTTCTGCTCGGCGAGGGCATGCGGTGGGAGGCCATTGCCTTTGACGAGATCGATGAGGCCGTACTCAGCGGCCGGTT
>PVBE012799544.1_pt1 | contig 11116 bp, 11 predicted proteins | sample 1631181 | NCBI WGS metagenome assembly PVBE01 (sample SAMN08397723, study PRJNA350692) | Marine metagenome, whole genome shotgun sequencing project. | isolation source: water | place: Pacific Ocean | collected 2012-04 | reverse complement strand
TCAATTAAACTCAAACCCTAGTTCAGATGATTCCCCTTTCCCGCAGGCTCTCCAACTCCGCGTCATCAAGTCCCAGGAAATGACCGTAGACTGTATCGTTATCGTGGCCTAGGGGAGCCGAGCCGCGCCAAATCTTACCTGGCGTTTCGGAAAACTTGGGAATTATGCCAATTCCCTTGATCCTACGGCCAAGCTGCAAATCATCCCACTCGGTGTGGATCTCCCTGGCCTGGTAATGGGGGTCTTCGGCGATGTCTTTGGGAGTCATCACTGGGCTGCATCCGACCTGGGCTGTGTTCATGATGGTCACAACCTCATCCACCGTGCGCTCTTCCACCCAGCCCCGCAATATGGCATCGAACTCGATCCCGGGTATGGAATCAAGGTTGAGGCGGGCCTCGTCCCAATAGCCGTCGGTGGTGTCCAGGCCCAGCACTTCACAGACACGGTTGAAGACCGTTCCCAACGCGGCAACCACCAACCAGCCGTCTTTGGCCTGGTAACTGCCAAAGGGCTGGCTCCTCCCGCTCTTGTTTCCCCTACGCTCCGGGTTCACCCCGGTCGAAAAGTATTCAACCATCGTGCCCGACAGGACTTTGTGGACGGCCTCGTATTGGGCCAGGTCTATCACCTGGCCTTGGCCGGTGCGGAGGACATGGATGTAGGCGGCCAGCGTAGACCATAAGCACATCTGGGACGTGGTGTAATCTGCGGCCAAGGGCCTGGCCGTCATGGGAGGCTCTGGGTCGGGTGAACCCGTGATGCCCATTGTCCCGCCAAAGGCTTGGCCGATGGGGTCGTAAGACGCGCGGTTCAGGTAGTTGGGATGGCCGGTCTGCCCATAGCCGGAGACGTGGGTGATTACCAGGGCTGGGTTCACGGCTAGAACCGTTTCATCATCGAGACCCCAATTTGACCAGGTGCCCGCCTTGGAGCTTTCCATCCAGATATCGACGCCCTCTATCAGGCGGAGGAACATGGCTTTGCCCTCTGGCGTCGCGAAATCCAGGGTCGTGTAAAAGGTGTTGCGTCGGTCCTGGGCCCATAGATGATTGATGGTTGGGCCTTCGCCATCTGCGCCATTGGCGAGGCTTCTTGTCACGTCACCGACGTTGGGGCGTTCTATCTGAATAACCTCCGCCCCCATCTCTGCTGCCAAAGCGGCGGCGAAGGGCTGGGCGACGATGGTTCCGGTGGAGAGTATGCGGACCCCTTGCAGCGGGCCGAATTGCTCCGGAAGAAGGGACTCGGCTCTGGGTGGCATGGTGTTTGGTCCTCTTGACCTGTAAGAGTGTCAGGCCAGGGAGATTAGCCTTTAGACGATGCGTTCTTTGGCGAAGTCGACCACCTGGGTGGAAAGTTCGATGGACCGTTCAGAATCGATCTCATCGAAGGCCTCGAAACAGGTGCCGCTGGGTATGAACTCCGGATAACGGGTGATGTAGTGGTACTTGTCCAACTGCCGGGCTTCGGATTTGACGGTGTCAAACATCATGTCGAAGAGTTTGGCGTCCTCGCACAGGTCCAATAAAGAGTGCCCCCAGACGTCCTCCACCCGCTTGTGGTAGAGGTATGCTTTCAGGGCTTTTTCAGCCGCCTGCTGTCCCATGAAACAGGCCAGGTTGTGCCTGCCTCCTTCTTTTAGGAATTTGGCGTCGTCCAGGTCTTGTTCCGCCTGGCGTAACCACCGGGTTCCCTCGGCCAAATAATCAGGCATTGTATATCTCCCGTCCTTCACGGCAGGCCTTGGCCAATGCCGGTAGTTTCTCTTTCATATCCTCGAATTCTGCTGGGGTGTAGACCAGAGTATCTATATCCACCGAACTTGGCAGGTGATACGAGAAGAAATCAGCCCTGCGACCAAATGAATACTCGGTGTCGTGGACGATTATCAACTCGATCTTGGTGTCGGGTTTGTGGTCCCCGGCGGCCATATCTCCGGTCAGGATCACTTTCTCAACTCCCAATATCGGGAGCATCTCTTCAATCTCTACCAAATCTCGTTCCAGCATCTGTCTGCGGAACTCGCCAAATCCAACGCGCATCGGCATGTATGTTCACCTTCAGTGGGGTTGCGGTCTTGTCATTTGGGGGCGTATTAGCAGTGCCCCCATCCTAACCTTCCCCCTTGCGAGGGGGAAGGGACTATTCTTTGGGCGGTTATCCCAGGATGATCATGTGTACTTCTTTGGGGCCGTGGACGCCTTCCACGATGGTCATCTCTATGTCTGCGGTGCGGCTGGGACCGGTGATGAAATTCAGGTAGCTGCCCATGTCTCCGCCCTGCTGGTGATACTCCAGGCGACGCAGCAAGAACAGGTCGTCCAGGGTCTCTAGCAGGTCCTCGGCGCGGACCAATGCGATGTGCACTGGTGGGACCACAGAGATCAACCGAGCCAGGCCTTTGCGGGGTAATACCACCACCGTCCCGGTTTCGGCCAGAGCATAATCAGCTCCGGTGATGCCGATGCCGGAGCGCCTGATTTCTTCTCTGAGAGATTCTCTGGGGGTGTCTTCGTCGCGCTGCACCGTTGTCACGGTCAGACCCAAATTGCCGAGAGCCGCGTCCACGGGAATCTGCCCAAATACATCCTGGGCCGACCGCACCACGTTGGAGGCGCCGGACTCTTTTGCCACTGATTGGATATAGTCGATGGCTTCTTCGGCGCCGGCAGCGCGGTGGACCTTCCAGCCGCCCTTGCCAGCCATGTCGGCCAACTTGTCCAGGAGTGTCGGCAGGTTTTCTGCCAGCCGCTTGCGCATCTGGGTCGCTTGATCTTCAAGCTCAGCTTGGGTGTCGGTCAAACGCGGATAAGGCTGGGCCGGGGGTACGTCATCACGGCCCAGGGCGTCACGCACCGATTGAAGGAACTCCGCTTTTGGAGTGCCAGGCATGCTCTCTGACCTAGGAGTTGTCACGGGACAACTCCTTCTCCCAAATATCGTGGAAGGTCTTGTCTGGCAGCGTCGGCAGATCCCGGGATTTGGTCCACCTAGAAAGGATGGGTAGGTGGACGTTCCTGATCCACTTCCCATCTTTGGTCAAAGGTGAGAAGAAGGGCGTGATCTTTTCGATCTTCTGTGTGAGTCGACCGAATTTTACGGCCATCTTGAGCAGCAGTGGACTGCTCATCAACCTGGCGTACAGCCTGGCGAGCAACCGCTCCATCTCGGGGGCCGACCGCAAGTTATTGTCCGGGCTCTCAGCGGTTTTCTTCCGTAGGTCCAGCAGCATTCTGGGTATGTTTATATTTATGGGGCATACTTCCCGGCAGGCCCCGCACAGGCTTGATGCCTGGGGTAGTTCCTTGGCCTTGGGCAACCCGACCAGCATGGGTGAGACAACTGCGCCGATGGGGCCAGGGTAGACCCATCCGTAGGCATGGCCGCCGATGCGAGCGTAGACCGGGCAGATGTTCAGACAGGCCCCGCAGCGTATGCAGTAGAGGGCCTCACGCAAGGCTGGGTCGGGCAGCATCTTGGACCGGCCATTATCGACCAGTATCAGATGGAACTCTTCGGGGCCGTCCTCGTCCTCGGAACGGCGCGGGCCGGTGGTCATGCTCACGTAGCTGGTGATTCGCTGGCCAGTGGCGGAACGGGGCAGCAGACGCAGGAAGGTGGACAGGTCCTGCATGGACGGGATCACCTTTTCCATGCCGGTGATGCCGATGTGTACCCTGGGAGCGGAGGTGCAAAGCCGCCCGTTGCCCTCATTGGTGATGATGACCAGAGTACCGGTCTCAGCCACCACAAAATTGGCCCCGCTGATGCCCAGATCGGCCTCCATGAACTTGTCGCGGAGGACCGTACGGGCGGTGGCGGCCATGTGGTAGATATCTTCGTCGTAGGGGATGCCCAACTTCTCGGTGAACAGCGCCGCCACGTCTTCCTTGGACTTGTGGAGGGCGGGCGCTACCAGGTGGGACGGGGTCTCCTCGGCCAGTTGGATGATGTACTCGCCCAGGTCGGTCTCCCAGACCTCAACACCCAGGGCTTCCAGCACCGGATTCAGGCCCAGTTCTTCAGACACCATGCTCTTGCTCTTGGTGGCTACTTTGATGTTCCTGGTGCGGACGATATGGGCGACGATCTCGTTGGCTTCGTCGGAGTCCTTGGCGAAGTGGAGTTGCCCTCCGGCGGCGGTGACATTCTTGTCCAGCAGGTCCAGGTAGTAGTCCAGGTGCTCGATGGTGTGGACTTTGATGTCTCGGGCCTGGTCTTTCCAGCCGTCCCACGCCTCCTGAGTCACTTCTTCAATGCGGTCGAGGCGGGCAACGTGGAAGCCTTCAGCCACACGGTCAAGCGCCCGACGCAGTTTGAGGTCGAGGATCGCCTGGGAGGAGGCGGCGGTGAATTCTTGTGTCTTTATCTCGGGCAAGGGGGCAAATTCCTAATCAGATTCAGCGTCCAGGATTTGGGCCAGATGCCGGACTTTGATACCCGACTCCTGGCGGTTCAACGCCCCGCTGATGTTCATCAGGCAACTCATATCGCAAGAGACCAGGGTATCGGCGCCGCTGGCTTGGACATTGGCGATCTTGTCGGCCACCATCCCCTCCGAGATATGGGGGAATTTCACCGAGAAGGTGCCCCCGAAGCCGCAGCATATCTCTGCCCCTTCCAGTTCCTTCTGGACCAGTCCAGGGACTGAATTAAGCAGCTTCTGAGGTTCAAACCGAACGCCCAACTCGCGCAGTAGGTGGCAACTGGGATGGTAGGCGGCGGTTCCTTCGTGGCTGGCTCCGCAGTCGGCCGCGCTTTCCACCTTGAGCACGTTAACCAGAAACTCTGAGAACTCATAGGTCTTGGCGCCAAGGGCTTTGGCCTGGGCTAATAACTCAGGGTCGTCGGAGAAGAGCTCTTGATAGAAGACGCGGATGGTGGCGGCGCATGAGCCCGACGGCACAACCACGTATTCGCTATCTCGAAACTGCTCCAAGACCCGTTTCGCCAGGGCGCGGGCCTGTTGGCTGTATCCGGTGTTGTAGACCGGCTGGCCGCAGCAGGTCTGGTCCTTGGGGAACCCGACGGTGACCCCCAGTCGCCGCAGCACTTTAACGACGCTGACGCCCACGTTGGGATACAACTGGTCGACGATGCAGGTGACGAACAGATCGGCGGTGATTTTGGCTTGTTGGCTCAAGGGGAGCTCACTCCTAGTTCAGCTTTTGGAAGACTACCAGAGGCGTTGTCGGCTAGCAACTTAAAATGCGCGGGCGGGGGATATGCGGCGATAGACCCCGGGTGAGCCTGCTGCGTGACCGTAGCTGCCACCGATGTAATCGTGCATCTTGTCTTCGCCCCGACCGGCGTTCCAAGCCATGGATTCAGGTACTTTTTCGTGCTCGAATTCGTAAACGGTGGTGTACTTGGGGATGCCTTCCACCACGTGATAACGTCGCACGGCCAGGCATCCGGGGACGGTCATGTTGCGCGGTGTGCGCTGGTTGTCGTAGTAGTCGTTGTACTTTTCTTCGATCTCTTCTGGGACGATCATCCGGCCAACCTGCAACGCCGGAGCCATGCCCCGGCCCATGAAGTCTGGGTCGCTTTCTTTGGGGGATATCTGGTCGCAGATATTACGCACCACGCCGCGTCCGACTCCAGACGGGCCGATGCGTTGGGTCCACTCGGTGGGGTTCTCGCTCATGTGCAGGTATTCCGGGGTGTGCATCGCGGCCACAAATTCCAACTCGTATACGGCGAGGTACCGTGGGCTGCCCTTGGTTGCCTGATAGAGGGCGGCATCCAGGAACCCGGGTGCGCTGAGGCGTTCCGGTAGGTGCTCTTCCACATACCATTTGTTGAATTCGAGATCGTGCTCTGAGTCGATATTGGTGAAGACCATCAATAGGGCAGAGCCTTTCTTTTTAACCATAGTTTCATTTCCTCAAGAACGTTAAAGCCGAGCTTATTGTCCAACTTCGGGAAGCCTAACAGAGGCGCGGTTGACGAGCAACTTGGCCAGGGTTAGGCGAGCATGGTTGGATAGGTAGTAAAATCCCTTCAATACTTGTCTTTAACCCCCAGGGAGAACGTTTATGTACCTGCCTAAGTACTATGAAGTTACCGACAAACCAAAGTTGTTCGATTTCATGAAGAGCAACAGTTTTGGGATATTGTTTTCCCACACTGGCGAAGAGCCCATGGCCAGCCACCTGCCGTTCATCATCGACGAGACTGGCGGGGATAACGGGCTGATCCTAGGCCACATGGCCAAGGCCAACCGTCAGTGGCGTTACGCCGACGGACAGCAGGTCATGGTGGTCTTTCACGGACCCCACACCTACGTGTCGCCGACCTGGTACCAGGAAGATGAGGCGGTGCCAACCTGGAACTACACTGCGGTACATGCCACGGGGATATTCAGGGCGACCGAGGACCCGGCAGTGATGCAGGAGATGGTGGAGCGGTTGACGGCCCAGCATGAGGAATCCCAACCTACACAGTGGGAGATGGATTTCAGCACGGGATACGCGGAACAGATGATGAAGCGAGTGGTCGCCTTTCAGATTGAGATTACGTCCCTACAAGGCAAATGGAAGCTGAGCCAGAACCAGTCAGATGTCCGTCGAGAGCGCGTCGTTGCCAAGCTGGGAAGCTCGGAACACGACGGAGACCTTCAGGTGGCCAAGCTCATGGAAGAGGATATGGCGGGGTAGGTATCTGGCATGGGTGGAGATGGACTTTAGACAAGCGTAGGGGCGGGTTTTAAAACCCGCCCCTGCTTGCGTCAGGTCGTTTTTAGATTGGTGGCCAGGAGCTTTCTGGGCTCCAGCTTTCGCTGGAAAGACGGGGTGAACCAGGACCAGAATCGGGCACAATCGTAGGTGCGAGTTTATAACCCGCCTTGCCTAATATTAACCGAACCCCACCCTCAAGAACAATCACCCCTTCGCTCATGGTGTTCTTCCGCGGAAGAATGACGAACCACGTTTACTGGCCAGGTGGGCTCCACTTGATGATTGACCTTTGCGCATCCTTCAACGGGCTCAGGACGAGCGGTGGTGGCGGAGACGCAGCCAAAGCGCTCCGCCAGTTCGTACAAATCCTGTCTGTGGGATTTACGCCGACAAAGCCACGTCCAGGATGGCCACTCGGCCTTCGGCAACTGCGCCTAGGCCGTCTTTGATGGCTCCGGCCAGGCGTTTGGGGTCTTCCACCCGCTCACCGTGTCCGCCGAAGGGCGCTGCCAGTCCCTGGTAGTCCGGACCGGGGATGTCCACACCGTGGAAGATGCCGGTCTTGGCGGCGTCTCCGTCCGGATAGAACGACAGGTGCAGCCGCTTCATGGCCGCGTAGCTGGTGTTGTTGAACACCACGATCATGATGGGCAGGTTGCTCTCTCTGGCAACACCAAAGGCCTGGGTGATTGGGTTGTAGAGGAATGCGCCGTCTCCCATCAGCGCCACCACTGGACGTTCCGGTGTGGCTAATTTCACGCCCAGAGCGGTGCCAAGCCCCTGTCCCAGACCGCCGATGGGCCGGAGGTAGCTTTGGGGGTTGTCCCGATTGATGCGGCGTAGAATTTGGGGACGATGCAAAATGGTCTCATCGATGTAGATCGCGTCCGAGGGCATGTTCTCACTCAGAGCGTTACAGAGGGCGCAGACGTCGATGGGGCTGGCGTTAGCTGCTTCGTCGCTGATGGCCCGGTATTTGTCCCAGACTCCGCCGTTTCCGGAAATGGGCTTGGGCTGCCCTCCCTTGGCTTTGATCGCTTCAGCCAATAATTCCAGGCTGGCCGCCAGATCACCCTCCAGGTAGTGGTCTGCGCCCAGGTCCTGGTAGACCATGAACTCTTTGATAGGGTTCTCGTCGATCACGACCACAGTGGAGTTGGCGGGACTGTTGCTGGCGGGATACCAGGGTGCCCTGGCGCCCACCACCAAGAAGACGTCAAACTCGGAGTACCTCGGCTTCAGGTCGTACCCGTTGTGCAAGGGGTGGTTGTGGGGGAAGTTGGAATATCCTGGCCCCTCGGACTCGAATACGGGTATGTTCAGGCTCTCGGCCAGGGTGATCATGGCCTGGAAACCCTCTGCGGACTTTCCTGCTGAGTCGGCGAGGATGACCGGACTGTTAGCCTTGATCACCAGGTCGGCAATGGCCTCTATGTCTGCTGACTCGGGTCGTGTCTTGGGCGCAACCGGCTTGTTCCTGAAGTTGGCTGGTGGGGTCCATTCTTCCAGCATGGTCTCCATGGGAACGTTCAAGAAAGTGGGTCCCTTGGGGGTTCGTTGGGCCATCTCACCGGCGCGGCTGAACGTCTCGTAGAGCACTTCAGCGCTGGTCACCCGGCTGCTCCATTTGGTGATGGAGTCAACCAGACGGTTTGGCCCACCGACGATACTCAGGTTGCGCAGCCACTGGGGGCCTGGATCAAAATCGTCCTGCTCGCCGTAGGTTGAAGTCTCACCTGATGCTATGAGCATGGGGAGTTCGCCTTGGAACGCTCCGTGGATGCCCATGGAACCCTGCAGCACGCCGACTCCGGCATGGAGTAAAACGGCCTGCATCCTACCGGTCATCCGCGTGTAACCCTGGGCCATAGACACGGCCAAGGTTTCGTGCCAGGTGTTGATGTACTTAGGGCCAGGTTGTTCATTTACTTCCTGCCGGGCCAACGCTTCCCACACAGAGGGCCACTCCGAGCCAGGCGAAGAGATGATGTAGTCCACATCTAGCTTCCGTAGGGCTTCTAGAACGGCATCGCCGCCGTCTTTTCGCTGGGGCATCAGAGAGTCCTCCCAAATATGTAGTATCAAGGCTGTTGATTAAATTCCGCTCATTATACATACAATGGCGCGCCTTGACTCTGGTGGTGCGTGAATATATCCTCAGCCGCGCAAGGCCTGTCCAAATCCTGTACCAAACCAGCCAGGGAGTTAGTCCCAATTGGAGGAACCATGGCCCTTCAGAGCACACCCGCCGGATTCATCGATGTTCACGCTCACATCGCGCCTACGAGCTTTTTGAAAGAGGTCCACAAATCTGGTAAATCCTTTGGTGTCGACGTTGAAGAGACCGACGCCGGTCACGCCCTCACGTTCCCCAGTTTGCCCACCCTCAGGGCGGCTGGCGGCAGTTTGTCCGACACTGTGACCCGGTCTGAATGGATGCAAGAGCAGGGTATCGGCTCCCAGTACATGGCCGCCTGGCTGGATATTCAGGGATACACATTGCCCCAGGACAAGGAGGCCGACTGGGTGCGCTTGCTGAATGAACACATTGCGCAGACAGCCAAGGATAGCGGCGATGCGTTTCGTTCTATCGCCGCGGTGCCCCTGCGGGACGGAGAACGGGCCGCCAAAGAACTGGAATATGCGGTGAAGACCCTGGGCATGTTGGGTGTGATGCTGCCCAGCGACCCGGCCGATGTGGACGTGGCTGACCCGGTTCTGGAGCCGTTTTGGGCTGCGGCCGAAGCGCTAGATGTGCCGGTGATGCTCCACGGAGCGTCCCACAGTAAGTGGCCTCAGGTTGGGCCGAGTTTTCTGGCCTTCAGCATGGGTAGAACTTTGGATACCACCATCCTGGCGGCCAAGCTGATCCATTCCGGTTTGATGGACTGCCATCCCAAGTTGAAGTTGCTGCTCTGCCACGGGGGCGGGTCATTGCCGTTCCTGATCGGGAGGGTGGATGTGGCCTACCGTCGGGGGATGGAGAAGGTGGCTGACCTGGAGCGGGGCGGGCCCGAGGAATACATGCCCATGCTTTACTACGACACGGTGACCGTTAACCCACGTTCATTGAAGTTACTGTTGGATCTGGCTGGACCGGAGCACGTGCTCTTGGGGACGGACTGGGTTTGGGCGGCCATGAGCGGCGGTTTGATGGACGCGGTGGGAACCATCGGCCTGGCCCAGTCAGGCCAGGACTTGATCACAAGGCAGAACGCCCTCAACCTTTTTAAGGGTTAAGCACCTGGCCTTAGCCGGTTACTCCGATTTGTCGCTGGCGCCAATGTCCTCGGCAAACTCACGCAGATCGTTGGCCTGTTCTTGCATATCCTCGTCAGGATGACGGTCCAGCAGCGATTTTAGAATCGGGTCTTTGGTCACTTTCTTCTGAAAGATGTTTCCCCATGGAATTGGAGATCATGCTGTCGACGCTGATGGGTGGAAGTTCGGGAACTGCTGGCGCTGCGGGCTCGGTAGTTACGGGTTCAGGCGCAGGCTGTTGCGGTTCGGCTGCCTCTGGGCTGATTGCCGCCGGGTTAACTGCGGCAGGTTCGATGATCGATTCAGGCTCGGACGATTCAGCCACGGCTTGTTCCAAGACGGGTTCATCAGCCACGGAAACCACAGGTTCTGAGGTCTCTTCTGCTGGCTGTTCGGCTATCGTCTCGTCTTCTGATTCACCGGCTGATTCGTCCGTGGTCGCGATTAGTTCGGGTTCGGCTATAACAGGTTCGGACTCTTCGTCTTCTTTTTACTCAATCTGGTCTGCTGTTATCTGCTTGAAAGGCGATGAGGTTGAGGCTTCTTCATATTTCTGAGACAAGTCAGTAGACGTCTCTTTCTTTTCAAAGACGGATTCAATCATCGGGTCGATGGTAGGAGTAACCACAGGCTCAGCTTCGGTGGTGGGCCATTCGGCTGTCGCTTGGGAATCCAGGTGATCCTCGGTTAAGCCCTTAGACGCTCTGTTCGTGCGATACCTTTGGAAGGCACGAGACATGATTGTTCTAAATGGTCGTCCGGGAAATGGCATGGGAACCTCCGGTTATCCTTACGCTGAAAATATCTTGGCTGTGAGTGATGGAACCACTCCCAAGACGCCGCCTGAGATCAGACACATGATGCTCAGATACCAGGCGATCCTGAGGTTGCTCCCACCGCTGGCGAATTTGGGCGCCAGCGCGTTTGCGATCGTAAGTATGACCACTACGATAATGATGATCGCGGTAACCCCGCTCATGTCTTGGTTTTCAAAGATGCTTATGCCTCCGGTAATGGTGCTGGCCTCTGCGGCAGTTTGGGACGCGACGCCAGCATTGGCAACGATATCCTGACTAGACGCGGAAGCGTTACCCAGATCCACTGAACTCAATCTTTGGTTGAAGCCAGTGACGATGTTGAGCACGAACACCAATATGAACACGGTGGTT
>PVBE012689732.1_pt1 | contig 11116 bp, 10 predicted proteins | sample 1631181 | NCBI WGS metagenome assembly PVBE01 (sample SAMN08397723, study PRJNA350692) | Marine metagenome, whole genome shotgun sequencing project. | isolation source: water | place: Pacific Ocean | collected 2012-04 | reverse complement strand
CATGGGGTGTCCAAAGAGCGGTTCCCCCTCTACCTGAAAGAGATGGAATGTCCGCTACAATCACCGCCACCAGGATCCCTTTCCCCTGGTGGTGCAACAGCTCACCCAATTGGTGTCAAAACCTTTATAATCCCCAAAACTATTACCACTCGAAAATCTTCGTCCGGAAGGACAGCGGCATCAGGACGATCGCCGATCTCAAAGGCGGGACCATCGCGTACGTGGACCCGATTTCCAGCTCCGGATTCATGTATCCGCACGACGTCTTCATCCGGGCGGGCCTCGCGAAGGGGGGCCTCGACAAACCCGAGGGCGAATTCTTCAGGCGGGTCTACTTCGCCGGAGAGGATGAGCAGGCCATCCGGTCGGTGTTCGGCGGCTTCGTCGACGCGGCCGGCGTCGGCGAGTTCGCCATCAACCTTCTTCGGGTCGAAGAACGCGGCGCCATCGTGGCCATCGGACAATCTCAGCGCATTCCCAGCCACGTGGTTGTCGTCCGCAGGGACCTGAATCCCGGGCTTCGGGACCGGTTCATCCAGGCGATGCTCAAGCTCAACAAACCTGAGGACCGCGGCATCGTGCGGGCCCTGTACGGAACCGACGGCTACGTCAAGGTCGACAACGACACGTTCAGGCCCGTAGCGGACATGGCGCGCAGATACGGATTCCTGAAATGATCAAGACCAACGCCCTCATCCAAATGGAAGGGGTGGAGTTTCTCGCGGACGGAAAGGCGCTCGTCTGCATTGACCACCTGGACCTCTTCGAGGGAGAGCGCGTCGCTTTCATCGGAAACAGCGGCGCGGGAAAAACAACCCTTCTTCGGATGATCAAAGGCTACCTCACGCCGACCCGGGGTGATCTTCAAGTGCTGGGAGAGGCCCTGCCAATCCGCGACCGGAAGAGGAGGCGACTTTACCACCGGCGGATTGGGATGATTCACCAGCAGTTTGATCTGATTGGAAGGGAGTCGGTCTGGCAGAATGTTTATCATGGGCGGCTTGCGCACACCTCCCCTTTGCGAAGCACGTTCGGGATTCCGGCGGACGGCGATCGCCGGATTTGCGACCACGTCATCCGGGAAGTCCATCTGGAGGGGAAGGACGGCCGGCAGGCCCGGACCCTGTCCGGGGGAGAACAACAGCGGGTGGCCATTGCCCGCGCCATGGCCCAGGACCCGACCATCCTTTTGGCGGATGAGCCCGTGTCGAGCCTTGATCCGGCATTGGCCAAACGGCACGCCGGGCGCATCATTGCGATGGAAGGGGGGAGGGTGATCTGGAGCGGCCCGCCGAACGAGTTGTCCGCGGAAAAAATACAAGAAATCTATGGCCGGGGTTGGTCCCGGGGGGAGGGAAATGGCCGACTCGATCACGCGGGACGGACGGGCGCGGGCCGGACGGACGACGCTCAGGGTTACGCTCTAGCTGGCGGCTAGCGCGCTGATTTTCTGGTCTTTTCGGGGCTCGGAGTTCTCCGACCGGCTGTTGTGGGAAGGCGTTCCCCAAATCTTCAAGTTCTTCGGGCGGATGGCCCCGCCGAACTGGTCGGTTTGGGACGTCCTGGCTCGGGCATCCGTCGAGACCCTCCAAACCACCATCGCCGGAACCTTCTTGGGCGCCATCGTGGCCTACCCGCTGGGAGTCCTCGCGGCTTCCACCTGGACGCCGGGCTGGGTCCATCTCCCCATCAAGGGCTTCCTGGCGCTCATCCACTCCATTCCGCTTCTTCTTTTGGCGCTTCTTTTCGTCTCCGCCGTCGGGTTAGGACCGTTTCCCGGCGTCCTGGCCCTCGCCGTCCACTCGATCGGCGGGCTCGGGCGGTTTGTCGCGGAAGAGATCGAATCCACCGACCCCAAGCCGCTCCTCGCCCTCCAGGGAACCGGCGCTTCCTCGCTCCAGGTCATCCAGCACGGACTCATCCCCCAGGTGCTGCCTCAGATGGTCACCCATCTGGCCGTCCGATTCGAGATGAACCTGAGGGATTCCACGATATTGGGTCTGGTCGGAGCCGGCGGAATCGGGTTCTACGTATTTTTGTATGTGAAGCAGTTTCAGTGGCAGAAATCCGGCGTGCTTTGCCTGGCCATCATCGTCTTGGTCTTCGCGGGCGAGTTTATCAGCTGGCGGGTGCGGAAGAGGCTCTTGTAGCCGCCATCCCGGCGGTTACATGTAGAGGCCCCCGTTGACGCCCAGAACGATCCCCGTCACGTAGTCCGACGCCGGTGCGCAAAGAAACTCCACGGCCCTCGCCACCTCGTCGGGCTCGCCCATGCGCCCCGCCGGGACTGCGGACAGGAGGTCTTCGAGGATATCGGCGGGAATCCCCAGGGCGTCTCCTTCCCGCTTCTCCGCCGTCATCCGCGTCCGGATGAGGCCGGGCGCGACGCAGTTGACGTTGATCCGGAAGCGGGCCCATTCGCGCGCGACGGTTTTGGTGAGGGCGATGATTCCGCCCTTGGCGGCGGCGTAATTCGCCTGGCCGGGACTGCCCATCTGGGCGACGACGGAGGTCAGGTTGACAATCTTCCGGTGGCGCGTTTCCCCTTTTTCGAGCTCCGCTTTCGCCGCGTCCCGCATCCAAGGCGCCGCCGCGCGGATCATGTGAAAGGCGCCGCTCAGGTGAACGTCCAGGACCGCCCGCCAGTAGGACTCATCCATCCGGTGGATCCAGGCGTCGCGAAGGTTTCCCGCGTTGTTGACCAGGATGTCCGACCCCCCATGCGCATCGGCCGCCGTCCGGACGATTCGCCCGGCGTCTTCCGGGTCGGAGACGTCCCCGGCGCAGGGGATGGCCTCGCCACCGGCCTCCCGGATCCGCGCGGCCACCTCCTCGGCGGGTGAAGCTTCCAGGTCATTGACGACCACGGCGGCGCCTTCGGCCGCCAGGCGCAACGCGACGGCCCGGCCGATTCCCCGGCCGGCGCCGGTGACCACAGCGCATCGTGAATCCAGGATTCCCATCTTCACCATTCCCATGAGGGGTTGAACGCGGCAAGCCCTTCCCGCCCAGGATATCAGCAAATCGACCCGGGGACGGAAATTTCAACATCCAGGCCGGGCCCCGCGGAGATTCCGGAATGAGGCTTGACGTTCCGCCCGCGGCTGAAGATAGTGTGAGGCCTTGAAGCGGGGGGGGGGGCCGAATCGCCCAGCCAACGGTGGAAAGGTTAAAGCTTTGAACAGGGAAATCCAATGGATCGCGGCCGGTGCGGCGGCCGGCTGTTTCACCGGCGTCATCGAGACGTACGTCCTCATCTTCGCGGCTTCGATCCCCGATCAGGTGTTTACCGCGTGGAGCGTCCTTCACCTGCTCCTGACGGCCCTGGTCCTGAACGCCCTCGCGTTCGGCGCGATCACCGCCTTGACCGCGGCCGTTATGGGGTGGATCCCGGGGGCTCGACGCCATACCGGGAGGGCCGTCATGGGTCTGCTGGCCGTCCTGTCCGCTCGGGTCCTGATCGCCGGGTACATCCACCCGTTGATCGTTCCGGCCGGCTCGGTATGGGGGCGAATCCTCGCCAACGGTCTTTTCGGTCTCGCGGCCATCCTCCTCTTCCTGGCGATCTGGAAAGGGGTGGGCGCAAACGAGAAAAAGGTCCGGAGGGGGTGTCTGGGACTCAGCGGGGGAATCTTGATCATCGGCGCGTTGGGGGCGATTCCGTTTCCCGACACCGCGCCGCACCACGCGGACCAGACGGTGCGGGCGGCGAAGCCGGCGGTCACAGGCGCCCCCAACGTCATCCTCATCCTTGTGGACACCTTGCGGTCCGATCACCTGTCGGCCTATGGCTACCGGCGCCCGACCTCCCCCGTCCTGGAGGAGATCGCCCGGGAGGGAATCCTGTTCGAGGAGTCCCGGTCGCACGCCAACTGGACGATCCCTTCCGTGGCCACGCTGTTCACCTCGTTGCACGAGACCACGACCGGGATGCATAACGTGGCCTCCCGGCTCCCGGACAGCGCGGACACCCTGGCCGAACGCCTCCGCCGACAGGGGTACACCACGTCCTTTTTCTCGACCAACCTCTTCGTCTCCGCCAAGCAGAACTACACCCAGGGATTCGACTACGTCCTCCAGCTCAACAGGCTTTGGGGCGGCCTCCATTACCGGAACAATCAACCGCCCCAGCAGTTGTACGTCTGGCGGACGCTCTTCGGGTTTTCCGCCCGCTTGGACCGTCTGCTCAATCGGCTGAACCTCGCGTTGGAGGCGCTGCTCAACGAGAGCGGATCGGACAAACCGGGGCTCTTTCAAATGCCGGACAGCGGGTTCGCGGAAAATCGCCTGATCAAGGCGGATTGGATGTTCCGGCACGCCCGGGCCTATGTGGAGCATCTTTTTCTCCGGGGCTTCGCCCCGAAAAGGAACAAGATCTTTCTCTACCTCCACTATTTCGATCCGCATGACCCCTATCGGCCGCCCGGCCCGTACAAGAAGATGTTCGATCCGGATTTCCGGGGGCGTCCCGTCGATGGCCCGCCCAAGAAATTGACCGGTCCGAATTTTTGGGAAGACTCGAAAGATCCCCTTCCACCCAGGCTGCTCCGGAACATGGTCGCCCAGTACGACGGAGAGATCCGGTTTTTCGATGACTGGCTGGGGAGACTCGTCCGCTATCTCAAGAGCCGGGACCTTTACGACAATTCCCTTTTCATCGTCACCTCGGACCACGGCGAGGCCTTCTTCGATCACGGCCAATACAAGCATGGCTCCACAGTCAATGAGGAAGAGATCCGCGTCCCTCTGGTGATGCGGCTCCCAAAAAAAATCATCCCCGGAATCCGAAACCGGGACCTTGTCGGCCTGGCGGACGTCATGCCGACCATCCTGGAAATTCTGGGAATCCGGGGTCCGGGAGGAATGCAGGGAAAGTCCCTCGTCCCGCTCCTGCGAGGGGGAAGCGCTTCCCGGGACTTCTACGGGGAGACGTCCGGGATTTTCAAAGGCTCCTACCAGTTCGTCATCTCGGAGGGGAAAAAATACATCGCTGAATCGGCATCCACGCTCGAGGACGACCAGCGCCCCCTCCCGTTCCGAAAGGGCCGGCTTTTCGACCTATTGAAGGACCCGCGGGAAAACCGGAACCTGTTCAAAATCGGGGACCCCGTCACCACCCGCTACCGGACGCGTCTGAAGGCGAAAAGAGACGAAGTCCTCCGGCGCGGCCGCCTGACCGGCAAACAGCGGATCGAGCTCGATCCGGAGACCGTAGAGCGCCTCAAAGGGCTGGGCTACATCGGCGACTGAGACGAGAGAACGTCAATCCGCCCGGAACCCGGTGCGCCAATCCCGTTGCGCGCCCCGAACCACAGGGGTCGGACCTTCCGCCGGTCCCGGCCCGGGCGGCGGTTTTCGCCCTCGTCGGGAAATGGGTTTACAATGACGCGTCGGGGCGAACCGTGAACGGCAAGCCCGTCCCCGGCGCGGGGACAAGGAGAGACTCGATGGCCTATCGCGACATCCGGGATCATCTGGCGGCGCTGGAATCGAAAGGCAAGCTCAAGCGCATCCAAAAAAACGTCGATCACACCTGGGAAGTGTCCTGCCTGGCCCGGTGGATGTTCCAGGCCCTGCCCGATGAGGAGCGCTTCGGCATGCTCTTCGAACGGGTCAAGGGCCACGACATGCCGGTCATGACGGGCGTGTTGGGCGCGTCGCGGGCCACCTACGCGGCGGCGCTCGAAACGGAGCCGGACCGGATCAACGAAAAGTGGGTCCACGCCCTGACGAACCCGGTGCCGACCCGGGAAGTCGATAACGCGCCCAGCCAGGAGGTCGTCCATGAGGGAGACGCGGTCGATCTGGGACGCCTGCCGATCCCCATCTGGACCCCCGGAAAGGACATCGCCCCGTACATCACCACCCTCGTCATCTCCCGGGACGACAACACGGGCATTCAAAACGCCGCCACCTACCGGACGATGGTCAAAGACAAGGACCAGCTCGTCGTCAACCTGACGCCGGGCCGGCACGGCATGCTGTGCTACGACTCCTACATCCAACAGGGCAAGCCCGCCCCCTTCGCCTGGGTGATCGGCGCCGAGCCGGCGGCGCACCTGGCGGGCGTCTGCAACGTGCCTTACGGCGCCGACGAGCTCTCCGTCGCGGGCGGGCTGAAGGGGGAGCCGCTGGAAGTCGTCAAAGCGGCGACCTCGGAACTGCGGGTTCCGGCCCACGCCGAAATCATCATCGAGGGGGAGTTCCTCCCCGAGGAAACGGCCGACGAAGGATCCTTCGGCGAGTTCGCCGGTTACATGGGAGGGGTCGACCGCAGGCCCATGGCCCGCGTCAAAGCCGTCACCCACCGCAAAGACCCCATGTATTACGGCTACATCAGCCAGTTGCCGCCCTCGGAGAGCACGGTCATCCAGAGCCTCAGCAACGCCGGGCTGCTCGTCAAGATCCTCCGCCACGACCTGGGGCATCACACCGTCCAGGACGCCTACATCGACCTGACCTACGGCGGACTCCTGGCCCACGGGATCGTCTCCATGAAACCGCTCTATCCGGGACACGCCAAGCGCGTCGGCCGCCTCATCGCCGAGGCGACCCTGCTCAAGCGAATCACGGTTGTGGACGACGACATCGACATCCGGGACCCCATGCACATGGACTGGGCCATGAACTCCCGGTTCAACGCCGCGCGGGACACCATCATCATCGATAACGTGTTCACGCCCGCCGTCGCCGATCCCACCGTCCGCGTCCGAAACGGCGAGCCGGAGATGAGCAGCAAGCTCGTCCTGGACGCCACGGAAAAAGAAGACGCCGGAGACGTCTCCCTTCCGCACAAAGACCTCATGATGAAGGCCCTCGACGTCTGGAACGAGATTGGCCTCCCGGAGTTCGAAATCCCCAAGCGGCTCCGGCTGTTCATGGACCGGCATCAATGAGAAGACCGGGGCGGGCCATTCCGAAAACCCGGGGGCCGCGACGCGGGCGACCCGTCAGGAATTCAGAGTCCTTCGCCGCCGTCCCCCAAGCCGCAAAGCGCCTTCTCGACGCGGTGGGCCGCAAATGAGGCGGAGCCGATTTTGAAGACGCTCACCGAATACTTTTGGTTCAACACGAAAAACCAGCGGGAGTACATCAATATCACCGGGCGGGTGGAGGACGCCGTCGGAAAGAGCGGCGTCCGGGAGGGAATGGTCCTGATCTCGGCCATGCACATCACCGCCGCCGTCTACGTGAACGACGCGGAATCGGGCCTCATCGCGGACGTCGAGGACTGGCTCCAGGAGCTGGCCCCCGAGGGTCCGGATTACCGCCACCACCGCACCGGCGAGACCAACGGCGACGCCCACCTCAAAAACCTCCTCATGCACCACCAGGTCATCGTGCCCATCACCGAAGGCCGGCTGGACCTGGGGCCGTGGCAGCAGATTTTCTACGCCGAATTCGACGGCCGGCGAAAAAAACGCGTCGTGATCAAGGTGATGGGAGAGTAGAACTTCGGCCCGGGGGGCGTCCGTCGGCCGGTCTCAGCCGCCCGCCTTGGTTCGGCCCCCGGCCCCCCCGCTCTGGAACCGCCCGGGGGGGGAAATGCAAATCCCTCGACAGATCGGGTAGAATCACGTCGTATTGTCCGCCTCCCCTCCCGGCGGGGCGGCGGGAGAAAGATCCTTCGTTCCCTCTATCCAGGCAAGAATCTTGCCTCGACGGTTCGCATGATGATTGGAATCCCAAAAGAGACCTTTCCGGGGGAGCGCCGCGTGGCGATGATCCCGGCGCAGCTCGCCCCCCTGACGAAGGCCGGCCTGACGGTCGTCGTCGAGTCCGGGGCGGGAGCGGCCGTCGGTTTCCCCGACGCCGAGTTCGAAGAGAAGGGCGCCCGGATCGCCGCTTCGCGGGGCGACGTCTTCGCACAGGCCGAAACCCTCCTCCAGGTCCGCACCCTCGGGGCCAACCCGGAGGCGGGCCGCGCGGACCTCGACCTCCTGCGGTCCGGACAGACGGTCATCGGGCTCTGCGAGCCCCTCTCCCCCGGCGAGGCGATGAAAGACCTGGCCGCCCGGGGGGTCAGCGTCTTCTCGATGGAGCTCATGCCGCGAATCTCCCGGGCGCAATCCATGGACGCCCTCTCCGCCATGGCCACCATCCAGGGTTACAAGGCCGTCCTGCTCGGCGCGGATCAACTGCCCCGGATGTTCCCCATGCTCATGACCGCGGCGGGCACGGTGGCGCCGGCCCGCGTGCTGGTCGTCGGCGCCGGGGTGGCCGGCCTTCAGGCCATCGCCACCGCCAACCGGCTGGGCGCCGTCGTGCGGGCCTACGACGTGCGCCCCGAGGTGAAAGAGCAGGTCGAGAGCCTGGGCGCGAAGTTCGTCGAGCTGCCCCTAGAGTCGGCCGACGCCCAGGACAAAGGCGGTTACGCGAAGGACCTCGGCGAGGACTTCTATCGCCGGCAGCAGGAGCTGATGGGCCGGGTCGTGGCCGAGAGCGACGTCGTCATCACGACGGCGGCCGTCCCGGGCAAGCCGGCGCCCGTCCTGATCACCCGCGCGATGGTGGCCGGCATGTCGCCCGGGTCCGTCATCGTGGACATCGCCGCGGAGCGGGGGGGCAACTGCGAGGCGACGCGGCCGGACGAGACCGTGGTCGAGAACGGCGTGAGCATCCTCGGCCCGGTGAATCTGCCCTCGGACATTCCGTTTCACGCCAGCCAGATGTACGCCAGGAACATCGCCACCTTCCTCCTCCACCTGGTGAAGGACGGCGGATTGAACGTCGACCTGGAGGATGAGATCACGCGGGAAACGCTCGTGGCCCGGGGGGGCGAGGTCGTCCACCCCAGGGTGCGGGAGGTCCTCGGCCTCGAGACGGAGACGGCCGCGCAGGAGGAATCCGCCTGATGGAAGTGTTCGTCACGGTCCTGACCATTTTCGTTTTGGCCATGTTCATCGGCTTTGAAGTCATCACCAAGGTGCCGCCGACGCTCCACACCCCCCTCATGTCCGGGTCCAACGCCATCTCGGGCATCACGATCATCGGCGCGATCCTGTCCGCCGGCTCCCAGCATACCCTCCTCACGTCTATCCTGGGCCTTCTGGCCGTCATCTTCGCCACCATCAACGTCGTGGGCGGATTTCTGGTCACCAACCGCATGCTCGAAATGTTCCGCAAGAAAGACTGAGTCGTGAAACTCTCGCTGATCAACATCGCTTACCTGATCGCTTCGGCCCTGTTCGTCATCGGACTCAAGGGGCTCGGTCATCCGCGCACGGCGGTGCGCGGAAACCTCACCGGCGCCGTCGGCATGCTCATCGCCATTGTCGTCACGCTGGTGGACAACCGGGTTTTGAGTTATGAGCTCATCCTCGTCGGCATCATCGTGGGAGCGGCGATCGGCGCGATCCTGGCCCTAAAAATTCAAATGACCGCCATGCCGCAGATGGTCGCCCTGTTGAACGGATTCGGCGGGGCCGCATCCGTCCTCGTGGCCGGAGCGGCGCTGATCGAAGCGGGACTCCTGCCGGGCGCGCCCCGGACCCAGTTGACGGTGGCCACCGCCGCGTCCGGATTGATCGGGGCCGTCACATTCTGGGGCAGTCTGGTGGCCTTCGCCAAACTCCAGGAGATCATGCCCGGCAAAGCCGTTCTGTTCCCCGGCCGGAATGTCCTGAACACCCTGCTGGGCCTCGCGGCCCTCGCCTGCGCCGCCTGGATCGTGGCCGACCCAAAGGCCGTCTGGGCCTATTGGACCCTGGTGGCCCTCTCTTCGGTCCTCGGGATCCTGGTGGTGATCCCCATCGGCGGGGCCGACATGCCGGTCGTCATCGCGCTGTTGAACTCCTACTCCGGACTGGCCGCCACCGCCACCGGATTCGTCCTGAACAACAACGTCCTCATCATCTCCGGCTCCCTGGTCGGGGCGTCGGGCATCATCCTGGCGAAGATCATGTGCAAGGCGATGAACCGCTCCCTGGCGAACGTCCTGTTCGGAACGCTGGGACCCGCCGACGGCGAGACGGCGAGCGCGGATGAGATTTACGAGGGGAAGATCAAATCGGTTTCGGCCGAGGAAGTGGCGATGGTCTTCGACACGGCCCGCAAGGTGGTCGTCATCCCGGGCTACGGGATGGCCGTCGCCCAGGCCCAGCACGCCGTCCGGGATCTGGCCGAGCTTCTCGAGGCGCGGGGAACGGAGGTGCTGTACGGCATCCATCCGGTCGCCGGCCGGATGCCGGGCCACATGAATGTCCTCCTCGCCGAGGCCAATGTCCCGTACGACCAGCTCAAGGAAATGGACGAGATCAACCCGGCCATGGAGCAGATGGACATCGCCCTGGTCATCGGCGCCAACGACACCGTCAACCCCGCGGCCCGAACGGACCCCGCCAGCCCCCTCGCCGGGATGCCCATCATCGACGCCGACAAGGCCCGCACGGTGATCGTCATCAAGCGCAGCCTCAGCCCGGGCTTCGCCGGGGTCCCCAACCCGCTCTTCGCGGAAGACAACGCCCTCATGTACTTCGGAGACGGCCAGAAGGCCGTGCTGGACCTAGTCTCCGCCATCAAGGAATCCTGATCCGGTCCGCGGGGCCGGGGCCTCCCGGTTCCGGCTGGACGAGGGACGCCCTCAGCAACATCCCTTGACCCAAACCCGCTCAACGTCCGGCTCACAGCGAATCCAGTCATACAGCCGGGAGGGCGGGAGGGCGCCGGCGGGCCGAGAAATACCCGCCCACCAGCGCCGGACCGAATGACCGGGCCGGGATGGACGCGGCGGAGATTGAGGATGGGGGAATCGGTTGACTTTTCTCATTCCGGCGAATATCTTCGCGGCCACAGCATGGCCGCTTCGGCCGGCGCCCGGGGCGCGGCCGGCCGCACCGGAAACGAAAGAATCCAACCGGACAGCGAGACGGACTCACGATCCGCGTCCAATCAGGCGCGGACCCGATGATTGTGCGCAAAATCTCCCCGGGAGAGACATCACGTGAATGAATCCGCCCCTCCCCATGATGCGCTGCCCCCTAAAGTTGTACCACTTTTTGAGTTAGTCTCTTCTCCTCGATGTCCGAAATTTCAGGGTTGCCCAGAGGCAGTGGTTCGATGGCCTCCGGCGCCGGCGGCCGGTAGCCCAAGGCACTATGGGGCCTTACCCGGTTGT
>PVBE010197786.1_pt1 | contig 11117 bp, 8 predicted proteins | sample 1631181 | NCBI WGS metagenome assembly PVBE01 (sample SAMN08397723, study PRJNA350692) | Marine metagenome, whole genome shotgun sequencing project. | isolation source: water | place: Pacific Ocean | collected 2012-04 | reverse complement strand
TGCACCGCCGCCTGCACCATCGCCTCCAGGTTCAGGTAGCTATCCGCGGAATGGGCGGGGCCGACGCATACCGTCTCACGGCCCTTGAGGTACTTGGCATCCCGATCCGCCTCCGACACGGCGAAGACGGGTACGATGCCGAGGGCGTCACAGGTACGCGCCACCCGGGCGGCAACTTCGCCGCGATTCGCGATGAAGAGTCGCCGAAACAGGGCGGCGCCGGGGGGTCTGCTTGCCATGGCGCGGGAGCCTATCAGAGGCGCCGCTCAAACGGTGGGCGCCCGTGGGTGGATTTGGACCCGGGTGTGACCCGCCCCATTTGTCCTTTTATGTAAGAACTATGGCCGTTTATTCCCCGCGAAACGCCCTTTCCATCTTGGTGCACTGTTTGCAGGAGATCCAAGCTAGATGCAGGACGCTGTGCAAGAGGGGGCTCGCAGCACACCAGCGCCGGATACGAATGGCTGGGACGGCCGACCTTCGCATACAGCGCCAGTGGCTTCCGACCTGGTCGGAACGACGTTGCGAGACACATATCGGGTGCTCCGGCGCATATGCGTTGGCGGCATGGGCGTCGTGTACGAGGCCGAGCATGTCAGGCTCAAGCGTCGGGTGGCGATCAAGGCGCTTGCACGGCACCTGAGCGGCACCGAGCGCATGCTCGAGCGCTTCTATCGCGAGGCGGATGTGGTCGGCCGGCTCCGGCACCCCCACATCGTCAATGTCTTCGACTTCGACGTGGCGTCCACGGGCCAACCCTATCTCGTCATGGAACTGCTCGACGGCGACAGTCTCGGCAAGCGCATGGAGGACGAAGGGCCGATGGCGGTCGACGACGCCGTCCGCATTGCGGGCCAGATCGCGGCGGGGCTCTCCAGCGCTCACCGGATCGGCATCGTTCACCGCGACCTCAAGCCCGAGAACGTGACGCTCATCGAAGGCGCGGACGGTCGCTGCTTCGTCAAGCTGCTCGACTTTGGCATCAGCAAGCTGATGGGCGAATCCAGTACGTCCATCACCGGCGAGCACGACATCATCGGTACTCCGGAGTACATGGCGCCTGAGCAGGCCAAGGGCGACTCCAAGAACGTCGACGCGCGTGCTGACCAATTCGCGTTGGCTGCGATTCTCTACGAGATGCTCTCGGGTCGGGTCGCGTTCTATGCGTCGGATCCCGCCGAAGCGATACGCATCGTCATCGACGAGGAGCCGCGACCGCTCGCGGACATCGCGCCTCACGTTCCGCCGGGCGTGCGCAGGGTTATCGAGCGGGCGTTGTCGAAGAACCCGGACGACCGTTTCCCGATGATCGGCGAGTTTGCGGAATCTCTGCGGCGCGCGATGCGCGTCGGCGTCCGTCCGAATTCGCCGCCGCCACTCATCAAGATCACCGGACCCGACGATGAGGTGGGCTCCGATCCGTGGGCCACCGACTTCACTGCGTTCGGGTCGGCCCCCGATGCTGCGGAAGACACCCAGGAGTCCGAGTCGGCCAGCGCGGCAGAAGTTAAGGCCCTCGCCGAGCAGGCGCGCATTGCATTCGAGCTCGCCGTTGAGATCACTCGCGGCTCCAGTAGCCGCACGCCACATGGGCGCCACCTTCTCGAGACCGCTGCAGAGTTTCTGCCGCGGATCGCCGAAGCGAGGCTTGGCCCGCTGCATCGCAAGATCACGGATGTCGCGCCCACGTCGCGTGTTCGGCCCCAGTCGCCATCCGAGGCCTTTGCGATCTCCCGCCTCGAGCCCGGGATGACTGTGGAGGAAGCCGTCGACGCCATGGGCATGCCCCGAGGTCGCGCCCTCGGACTCCTGGCGAGCCTGGCTGGGCGGGAAGTCATTCACCTGGAGCCTGCGGCGTAGGGGGACGCCGCGGGCTCGAGTCATTTTTATAGAGCCTGTGGCGCCCTGGGGGGACGCCGCAGGCTCGAATCGTTTTATGCGAGTTCGCGTTGCGCGGCGCCGAAGCAGGCGTTCTATTCCTTCGTGAAAACTGGCCGTGCGGCCACATTGCTTCTTCACCACAGTCTCACACCGCCGTTGTAGCTGCTCAAAACTGGCCGCTTGACCATGTTTTGCACTCTGGAAACGGAGCTTGCTGACAAAACTTCAGCAGAAATAGTGTGATTTGTTTGTGGAATGAACCTCGGTTTCTGTAAGGAAAGATACAACGCGACGTGGCAGTCAGGTTTCCTCTCGACACTTGCGCGCGCCGACGCATATCCTGCCTCCGGGTTGTGCGGGGCGGCGGGCTTTATCGTGCGCGCGCGAACCAGAGCACGAGTAGGAGCAGGATGGAGACGTTGCCGTGAAAGAACTCACCACGTACACCGCGGCACTTCTGCTGGCGAGCGCGCTTAGCGGATGCGGGTCGCCGACGGACCGCTACGAAGACTTTGTCGGGCGCGACGTGCGCTCCAACGAGGTGAACACGGGGCGTATCGACCCCGACGGCTGCACGTTGCCGGCCCCCGAGGAGCTCGCCGGCGAGTGGCGCCTTGCGGTCGCAACGGCGTCTCTTTCGGGCAAGGTGCCGACCATGACCGTTCTAGATATCGAGGCCGAGTGGTCGGAACCGGAGGTCGAGCTGAAGGTCATCATTACGGCCGTCTCCCTCGATGCGAAAGACTGGGAAACCCGCGTAGGGGAAGCCATCCCCGCCGAACCTGTCTACACCGGTAGCGACTTCGAAATCGTGCTCGATCGTCAGACCGTTCCCGGGGAGGCGAACCCCCTGCTCTACGGGACGCCCATCGAGACCGAGGTCATCCTCAATGGCCAGCTCTGCCGCGAGAACTTCGTCGAAGGCGAGAAGCGCCTCACCACCATGTGCGGCGAGGCGGGCGGTCAGGTTTTCTCGCCCCTCATAGTGGACCTGACCGGCTCCACCTACGGAGCGGTATGGGTGCCACCTGGCGAGCCGGCTCCACATCCCATTCTCGATTGCGACGGAACCCTGGGGGAGAAACCCGAATGATGCGCGTCCAAATCATCAGCAGGAGGCCGCGCCGGCTCGGACGTGGCCTGGCGCTCACCGCGTTTGCCCTCTTGGCGTCGAGCACCGCGCTCGGCTCCGGCTTCGCTACGGCGCGCTTTGGCGCCGAGCACGGCTACGCTGCGACGTCGGATCCCACGGCGCTCTACTACAATCCTGCGGCGCTCACTTTGGGGCGCGACACGCAGGTCATGTTCGATATGACCGCCGCGCTGCGCAACGCCACCTACGAGCGAAGCCCCGAAGCCGGCGACGTCCAGGACGAAACCACGACCGGTAACTACGGCACCGCGACGCTGCAGAACGTGATGGCGGCGCCAAGCGTCTTCGGCGCCGCACACTACGAAAACTTCAGCCTCGCCTTGGGCATGTTCGCGCCCTTCGGCGGCACCAGTTCGTACGACCAGGATTCGTCGTTCTCGGACGATCCCCGCTTCGTCGGCGCTGTGGACGGCGTGGCACGTTGGCACAACATCGAGGGCCAGCTCGCCTCGATCTATTTCTCGGGTGGCGGCGCGGCAGAATTTGGGCCCGTCAGTCTGGGCCTCGCGCTCAACGCCATCTACACGACCGTCGAGACCCTGCGAGCGCGTACCGGCACCGCTCAAGACGACTCCGTCAACGAGGGGCGCTCCTTGCTCAAAGTCGACGGCTGGAATTGGAGCGTCGGCGTCGGCGCACTTGTCGAGGCCATCGAAGAAGAGCTCTGGATCGGTGCGTCCTATCAATCGATGCCCAACCTGAGCCAGGAGCAAGTCCTCGAGGGGACGCTGCTCAATTCGTTTAGCTCCGAGACCGAGACGTCCCTGCATCAGGCGCTGCCCGACATCTTTCGCGCGGCGCTGCGCATCAGGCCGTCCGAGGTCGTCGAGCTCCGCGTCTTTGGCGACTACACGCGCTGGAGCGTGATGAAGACTCAATGCGTCGCTCCGGTGGGCGATCCTTGCGGGATCGCCGCAAACGGCACCCCCCTGCCCGGTGTGCTCGGGTACTTTGACCGGAATTGGTCTGACGGTTTCGGCGCCCGTGTCGGCGCGAGCTATTGGACGAGCCCCGCGCTCGAGCTTTTCGCGGGTGGCGGCTACGATTCGAACGTCGTCCCCGATAGCAGTCTGGAGCCCGCGCTCATGGACGGCGACGACATCGCACTCTCCCTCGGCGCGCGCTACGACGTCACAGACGGCTTGCGTCTCGCCGGCTCGTACACGCACATGGTCTTCGCCGACCGGGACAACCGCGACTTGAGTGAAACACAGCCTGGCGGCACGGCCGCTCACAACCCGGACGCCGGCGGCCTCTACACCCATTGGGTCGGGATCCTAAACGCCTCCGTCCTCGGTACCTTCTAGGCGCGTCGTTTCCACCTGCGACGACGGCGGGGGATCCACTGCCTGTGGCAACGGCGCGCGGGCTAGTTCAGGCTGGGGTGACCGGGGCGTACGTGCGCGCGAAGGTTTCGCGGCCCGGCCTGTTCTCGCAGGCGCGCGAGGGATGGCTGAAGCGTGACGTCCAGCTTGTCGAAACCGGTCACGCGGACGTAGCGGATATCGACGCTCGTCGCCGGCACCAGCAGCTGACCGCCGCCGTGACTGAAGGGAATGAAGACGCCCTCTGCGGTACCCGTGACCTGACCCGTCGCATCCAGCAGTTCGACGGTCTCCGTCGCGCCCTCCGGCATGTCCTCGAGAGTGGTCGGATACCCCCAGCTCGCGCCATCGTCCGCGCTGATCAAGATGGTCTGATACTCGGTGGGCGGTGAATCCGGATCCGGGACGATGAGGAAGCTCGAGTTTACCGTCGCGACGCGGTTGAAGATCCCCCGGTATGTGTAGTCGCTCGTCCACGCGGGCTTGCAATAGCTCATGAAGTCCTTATTGCTGGTCGGACTCTTGAGCGCCCCGTTGCGGCTGTCGTAGCCCCAGCTACCCACCGCCGCGCCGGAATAGGGGTAGGATGGATCGGATGGGCCGTTGACGCGGCAGGGCGCGTGTTCGCGCCCCAGGTTGTGGCCGATCTCGTGGACCATGATGAGCCCATCGATGTCGGCTCCCGTGAAGCCGAGCCCCACGGCGCAGCGGCCGTCGGGGTAGTTGGCCGGCGGGACGACGCCGAGCCCCGCGATTCCCCCGCCCCAGTCCGACCAGCTCGTGGCAGGCGCCGCAATGCCCCAGTAGTACTCTTTGCTGTTGCCATTATCGCTGTTGCGAAGCGAACAGAGATGGTTCAGCCAGCTCTCCCATGAGCGCTGGTCGAGCGCCCCGATTGAGGGGCTGTAGTCGACCGTCGCGCGTACGCTGACCTCGACGGAACTCACGGGGTACAAGGCGAGGGCTGCCGTGCGGTAGCGCTCGATCTGGGAGTCGCTGATGACCGGCATGCGGCCGCTACCGTCCGCCAGGTAGCGGTAGGGGACGATGACGATCCGAAGCGGCCCTTTTGGATCCTGCGCCGCGAGGGGAACGGGAGCATCGGGAGGAAAGGTCCCGCCCGACGTGTCGCCGCCGGCGGAGGCAGAGCCTGCGACCTCTTTGATCGAGACCTTATAGCGCGCGCCCAGAGTGACCTTCTCGCCGGGGACGTTGATATTCAGCGACGAACCGAGGCTGCCGTCGGAGCTGGCGGCGGTGATGCTAACCGGGTCGGAGACGAAGACTGTGTCGTTTCCGCCGTCGCTCAGCGTCAGCTCCGCGACGACCTGGTGCGCTTGCCACCCGTTGCCCGGCGCCACGAAGACGCGAACCAAAGCCTGCTTACCCGTCACAACGGGGGCATTGGCAGTCTGCACCGTGCCGCCGCTCATCAGCGGGATCTTGACGCTTTGGTAGATCGCAATTTCTGATATGGAAATGTTGCCCGTGAGATCGCCCGCCTCCGTGGTGCCACCCCCATCACCCCCAGCTCCTCCGGAAGGCGGGTTCCCGCAATCAAGGCACTCGCCGTAGGATTGCCCGTCCTCGTTGCAGAGCTGCGTTCCGAATGTGTCGTCCGCGCACTGGCACTCGTGCTCGCTGAAGGGTTCGCAGTCGCCAGTATTGGAGCCTGACCCACCTGCGTTGTTATTTGGGGATTCTGTGACCCGCAGCTTCTCGCGCGGAGCGCCGTCCGACGCGGCACACGCGAATAGGAGGCTGCCGAATCCTGCCATCCAAAATATTGCAGCGCGCATCGGATCCATTGCTCTGAGATTGTTAGGGGGAGAAACCTGCGATCCGCACGCGAGTACAAACCGGGAAGTTAGAAGGTTACCCGTGCCCCGTAGCGGGGCCCACAGGTCCAGCGGCCGAAAAGCGCGCTTCTTGCGCGATTGGGAAGCTGGCAAACCGTGCAACCAGCTAACAGCTCCAATTGCGCGTCATCAAGCCTGAGCAGCGAAACTCGACCGAACGTTACTGTTCGGGTGAAGTTTTTCCGCACGACTCGCCGAAACGCGCGCTTTGCGACTGGCGGGTCGCTGCAGACGTTGTAAACGGAACGTGCTCCCGCCTGCCCAAGAGACTAAAGGAAGCCCGTGTTATTCGTCGTCGTCGCCGCAATCTTGCTGGTTTTCTACACCGTCCGGAAGCTCGGAGCTCAACGGCAAAGGGCCGAAGACTATCCGCACGTGAAACCGCAAGACTTCGCACGCTGGCAGCGCAAGGAGTTGTTCTCGGCGCGCCTGGGGTCGTGGGCGTGCTTTCTCTACGTATTCGTCGGACTCGGTGGTGAGCCGCTCTACGATTACATGCTCCGCGAAGGCATGTCCGTGACAGGCATCAGGGCCATCGGCCCCATCGCTTTTGCACTCTGGGGTGTCTGTGTTGGCGCGGCGTTTCTGACCGGCGTGTCGGCGGGGGTCTTCCGCAAGGAGCTCGGCATGGGCCCACCCCCGAAACGCGAGAAGGTGTTTCCGGGATCGAACTTGCCGGACTGAAAGCGACGTCCACGCGAGCGCCGCGCCGTCAACCCGTGGCTTTTCACGGCTGGGCGCAAGAGGAGCGGGATCTGTGCGATAACCGCCGGCGAAAGCAGCCAACGCCGAGGAAAGCATGAAGACACCCGAGTCCACGCGACGAGATTTCATGAAGAGCACGGCCGTCGCTGGAGCGGCGTTGGTCGTGGGCGCCGGATGCGAGGGCAAAGAAGGGACGGAGACGACGCCGATCCACTCGCCATTCGATGACGTGCCTGTGGGGCAGGTGGCCCTCGCGCGCGGCGAGACAGCCGCCGCGGCCATCGCCAAGGGGCTCGCGCTCATGGGCGGGTTGAGCTTCATCCGACCGGGGCAAGTCGTCATGCTCAAGCCGAATATGACCGGTCCCATCCCCCCGCCTGACACGACGAGCCCCGAGGTGTTGGTCGCGCTCATCGACGCATGTCACGCCGCCGGAGCGGGTGAGGTGATTGTTGCTGAGCGAACCTTCGGGCCGCTGCTGACGACGTCGTCGTTTGGGGCGACGATCTACGGCAACGACATGTCGATGCTCGACTACGTCGAGGCGGCGGGGGCGACTTTTCGACCTCTCGACGACGAGCCGTGGCTCGAAGTGTTGCCCAAACTGGCCGTTGACTACGAAGAGCCTCTGCTGATCCCAAAAATTCTCGACGAAGTAGATCACTTCATCAACGTACCGGCGCTGAAGACGCACAATCTCGCGACGTTCACGATGACGATGAAGAACCTATTTGGGTTCATCCATCCCGACACGCGGAACAACCAGGTGCACGGTCACCCCAAGAACGACGCCGATCCGGAGCGCATGAAACGCATGTTCGCGCAGATGAACCTGCCCTTCAGTCCTACACTCAATGTCATGGACGCCATCGTCAGTCGAACGACCGGAGGCCCAATGCCTCCCGGAGACGTGGTCGAGACGAATATGGTCCTATTCGGCAAGGACAGAGTCGCCATGGACGCCGTGGGCCTCGCCATCCTCAAGGTTGTCGGAAGCGAGCCTTGGGTCGAGGACAAACCGGTTTGGGACCAAACGCAGCTCGCGGAAGCCGTCAAGATCGGCATCGGCGTCAGCGGCCCCGATGACATCGTTTTGGTTGGCGACGGCGTCGAGGAGATCGGTGAGATCGAGGCCAAGCTACGCGAGGTGGCAGGGTGAATGAGTCGCCTAGAGGAGCAGCGACTGCTTTTCGTTCGTCCCCGCCTTGTCTCTTCCCGGTAGGCCCGGTGCGCCCGGCGGGTCGTGCCGGTCGAGCCCCTTCAACATCTCCAGGAAGTCATCGAAGTCGCGTTCAGCGAGACGGGTGAAGGCCCAAAGGAGGAGCTTGTTGACCGGCGGGGAGAAGATCTCCCGATATCGTCTTCCGATGTTCCAGAGAGACCACATCTTCTTCTGGGCGCGCATCCAAGTCTTCTGCATCGTGAATGGGTCCATTGTCGGATGGAAATGGGTCACGTGCAGCGTGTCGAAGTAGCTCCAGTCGTCAACGAAGATGTCCTTCTTGACCTCGTTGTAGAAATCGGTCCCGGGGAATGGTGTCAACAGTCCCACGTTGAAGTGCGACGGGTTCACCTCGTAGATTCCGTCGATCAGTCTCGACATCGAGTCCGGCGTGTCGAATCTGTTCCCCCAAATGAACGACGCCACGACCTTGAAGCCGTAGTCGTTCATCCTCCTCATGAAGACCGGGAACTCATGGTCCGCGCGCTTCTTATTGTAGTATTGGAGGGATTCCTGCTCGAAGGTCTCGGCACCGACGAGCATCGAGATCTTGGGGAACTTGGCGAGGAGTTCGGGGATCTTCGTGTCTTTGCAGATGTGGGTTGAGGTGCGGACTTCGAGCGTGGGCCTGATGCCCTCGGCGAGGAGCATCTCGAGAACCTGGATGCAGTGCTTGCTCTGGATCGTGAAGTTTGGCGAAATCAGATCGAGCCGCTCGATGTCACCGTACTGTCTCGCGTAGTGCTTAACCTCCGCGACGATACTCTCCGGGGACCGCGTCCTCACCTTTCGGCCGAACATCTTCGTGACGGCGCAGAAGGTGCAGTCGAAGGGGCAGCCCCGGGACGTGATGATCGGGAAGTTCTTCGGCTTGAACGGCAGGAGGGAGAAGTCGAGGTAGGGGAGCCCGTCGAGTTCCGGGAGCAGCCCCGCGTTCACGATGTGGTCGGTGATCTCCCCGTCTACGATCTTGGGGAGGATGTGCTCGCCTTCCCCGCGCACGACGTGATCGGCGTAGGGCGCGGCCTCCAAGGGCAGGGCCGAGGCGTGAGGGCCACCGATGATGACCTTTCGATCGCGGAAGGCTTGGGCGATCTCGTAGCCGCGCGGCGCACCCGCTGTGGTCACGGAGATGCAGATGATCTCTTCGTCGACCTTGTCGGGGGTGACGTTCGTGCCGCTATCGAAGATCAGCCGCACGTCATGACCGCGTTGCCGCATGATCGAGGCCAGCTGCACCGTGCCGACGTTGTAGAAGACGAAGTGTGAGAGCTTCTCGAGGACCTTCAGGCCGAGGTCCGAACTCAAGAAGCGCCAGCTTCGCATGTGTCCGGGGAGAATAAATGCGATCCGCGGTTTCCCTGCCATTGGGCCTCCTGAGTTTCGCGAGCCAGTATAGCGAGCTGGAAGGCAATCCGAAGCGGTTTCCGGCCCGTTAATCCTGCAAGACGGTCACTACCGCGACCCTGTCGACCCGGTGATGATGTGATTGATCTTGCGGTAGCGGAAATGTGCTCGCTGGTGGCTATCGTCGTGAGCGGCGATTCAGTCAGTGCTTCGAGGAAACGCCCAGCGCCCGGCCAACCTTCGCGAAGGCGTCCACGGCTCGCTGCACGTCCTCAGGCGTGTGCTGGGCTGAGAGTTGCACGCGCACGCGCGCCTGCCCCTTCGGGACGACCGGGTACGAAAACCCGATGACGTAGATCCCCTCCTCGAGCAAACGATCGGCAAGCTCCCTTGCGAGCTTTGCGTCGCCGACCATGACGGGGACGATCGGGCTTTCGCCGGGCCTGACGTCAAAGCCGGCGTCGACGACTCCTGCACGGAACGCGCGAGCGTTCTCGTGCAGGCGCGACCGCAATTCGCTCGATTCGTCGAGCAATTCGAAGACGGCGAGGCTTGCGGCCGTGATCGACGGCGAAAGACTGTTCGAGAATAGGTACGGGCGCGACCGCTGCCGGAGCAGCTCGATGATCGCGGACTTGCCGGCCGTAAACCCGCCGCTCGCGCCGCCCAGCGCCTTGCCGAGCGTGCTCGTGATCACATCGATGCGGTCGAGTACGCCCGCGTGTTCGGGGGTCCCGCGTCCGGTCGGTCCCATGAAGCCGGTGGCGTGGGAATCGTCGACCATAACCATGGCCTGGTACCGGTCGGCGAGGTCACAGATCTCGCGGAGCTTCGCGACGTCGCCGTCCATGCTGAACACGCCGTCCGTCGCGATGAGGCGTAGCCGCTTGGATTGCGTCTCCACCAGCACCCGCTCGAGTTCGGCCATGTCGCTGTGCGCGTAACGATGGCGTTCGGCCTTGCAGAGCCGCACGCCGTCGATGATCGAAGCATGATTGAGCGCATCGCTGATGATCGCGTCGTCGGGGCCGAGGATGGTCTCAAAGAGTCCGGCGTTGGCGTCGAAGCACGACGAGTAGAGGATCGTGTCTTCCATCCCAAAGAACTTGGAGACGGTGTCTTCGAGGCGCTTATGCAGGTCTTGCGTGCCGCAGATGAAACGGACGCTACTCATACCGAAGCCGTGGCTGTCGAGGCCTTGCTGTGCTGCTTCGATGACGGTCGCGTGCGCCGAGAGCCCCAGGTAGTTGTTCGCGCAAAAGTTGAGGACGTCTTGCCCAGCAGAGCTGATGCTCGAGCCTTGCCGGCTCGTGATGATGCGCTCGTTCTTATACAGACCGTCGGCGCGGATGCTGTCGAGTTCGGATTCGTAGACCGTCTTTGCGTTGTCAAACATGGCTCGTTCTCTCGGCTCAGAAGCTCAAAACGACTTTTGGGTACTCTTGGATCACGTTCTCAAAGTGGGCTTGGTCGAACTCTCGGAAGGGCACGATGGGACCCTCGCCCTTGTTCAAGATGACGTCCCATACGAGGTCGTGAATGTTCGGATCGCGTGACTCGAGGAGGTGCCGCGTTATATGCCACGTCTCCCAAATCCGCCGACCGATCACACTGTGCAAGCTGAT
>PVBE012136807.1_pt1 | contig 11119 bp, 7 predicted proteins | sample 1631181 | NCBI WGS metagenome assembly PVBE01 (sample SAMN08397723, study PRJNA350692) | Marine metagenome, whole genome shotgun sequencing project. | isolation source: water | place: Pacific Ocean | collected 2012-04 | reverse complement strand
GCAGATGAAGCAGGCTCATGGTGCATCGCATGAGGACGTTGCAGGTGCTGAAGAATTGGCGACAGGACCGTTGACGACATTGCGACTTCTTTTGCTCTCGGCACATTCTCTTAATGATATTTCAGTGCATGGAGTACCTCGTCTACGAGAGGGGGTGAGAATTGCCCATCAAAACAGTGGCAATGATGCAACAAGTCTTGTGGAGATTGATGTTGTTCCTGCACGGGGCTTATTTGACCCTTTTATCTACCATGGTCATAGCGCAACCGTTCGTTGTACAAATCCTGGAGGACATTCTGCATTCATGGAAAACTGGAGGCAGGAGTGTATGACCAGGCCGCAACGTGGAGGAGTCACACTTGTGCTCGGTGCAGGCAATGTGACAGGGCTCTCTGTTGCTGATGCACTCTGTCAAGTATTCGAATATGGTCGATCAGCGCTCGTAAAACTTCATCCGATGCATGAACCGTTGGCTGATGTTTTGCAGCAGGCAGTTGCACCATTGGTTGATGCCGGGCTCATCTCGTTTGTTGTCGGTGGCAAAGATTTGGCTGAGCAACTCCTCCGCGCAGAGGATATCACACATGTGCACTTGACCGGTGGTCATCAGGCATTCGAATCAGTAGCAGCAAAAACAACAAAACCTCTCACATGTGAGCTTGGCAATGTGACGCCCTGGTTCGTATTGCCAGGCAGGTACACAACAAAACAACTGTATTTTCAGGCAGATCTCATTGCTGCCTCTATTGCAAATAATACATCGTTCAATTGCATTGCTACGAAGTTGGTAGTGACATGCCGTCAATGGGAACAGCGGAATGCTTTTCTTGATCGAATCTCATTTCGTTTGCAAAGTCTTCCGCGACGTCCAGCGTGGTTTCCCGGATCTGCTGAAACATGGGAGCAGGCCTCGGGTCAGGTTCTTCCTCACGATGGACTTCTGCCGTGCGTCTTTCGAAAATGTGTCACAGGAGAGAACGATGGTTCCTGGAATGCTCGTGAATGGTTTGTTCCGGTGGCTGATGAGGTGACGTTGGATGCCACGAGCACGGAAGATTTTTGTTTGAAATCGATGGCCCTTGCTCGAAGGCTTCCGGGATCATTGGCTGCAAGTGTGACCGTTCCACAGTTTCTTTCTTCTTGGGACGCTGCTCGAGCGAATTTGCTTCTTGAGCACTTACCGTTTGGTGTGGTCGCACAAAACTGCTGGTCCGCGATTGCGTATTCAATGGGTGCTGTGCCATGGGGAGGCCATTCTGGGGGAACGCGATCGGAACCCAAGAGCGGCATTGGTTTTGTCCATGATCCATTTCTGTTTCCGCTCATCCATAACTCAATCGTCCGTGGGCCACTTGTTTCCAGAATACGACCTCCTTGGTTTCCGTGGCACACTCGAAGCAATTTTATCTTCCATCGCATGGTTGATCTGTATGCTGCTGTTGGAAAAAATCGCAGTGGTGTGATGCCCCTTCTCCGCATGATGCCGTCTGTCCTGCGTGGGTGACGGTGTGCCGCAGTGCAGTTCATACGTTCTAGCGTCGTCGAACAGCACGCTTTCTCGTCACTTTTTCTTTCGACTTCGATGACGAATGCACCGAGTCATCGTCACAAGGCTCAAATTTTTCAGCTTGATCAGTCAACTCATAGAGGAATCGACTCGGACGACACATCTTTGTCTTTCCCCACTTCATTCTCGTAAGGCACAGCGATAACGAGAGTCGTTTTCTAGCTCGGGTGACACCGACGTAACACAACCGGCGTTCCTCATCAACAGCTTGAATTCCTTCATTCAAGGAACGGGCATGTGGCAGGAGTCCCTCTTCCATGCCCACCATCCAGACGCAGTCAAATTCAAGTCCTTTTGCGGCATGGAGTGTCATGAGTCGGAGTTTGTTTCCTTTTCCCTTGTCCTGATCACTCTCGAGCCGTTCTGCCTCCGTGATTTCGAGAATAAGGTCATCTAAAAATTGTCTGGCAAGTTGAACAAAGTCATTGCAGTTCTTGGCAATACGATGTGTTTTTTCATGCTGAGCTAATGCATTCACGACCTCTTCTACGCAAAGCCAACGGGCCTCCGCTTCATTTAGGTCATCTTCATAGATTCGTTCAAGATATTTTTGGTAACCTGTTTGAGCTAAGGCGATTCGCAGCGTCTCGGCTGCACCAACTGTTGCAGCGCGATCTCGAAGGGCCACAAGTTGTTCAAGCGAATGTGCTCCTCCCATTGCTGCACGAGTCAGTTCATTATTTTGGCTTGCGTGCTTTAATTCCTGCCAAAGGCTCCGCCCGCCAATCGAAGCAGCAGTTCGACATTTTTCAATCGTGTGACTACTCAGTCCACGTGGTGGTACATTGGCAATTCGGGATAAGGCCATGTCATCATCAGGGTCGATAATAAGTCTCAAAAAGGCAAGGGTGTCCTTGACCTCACGTCTATCAAAAAATGAACGGCTCCCGATTAACTCGTAAGGGATATCTCGCCGCCTCAGTTCTTGTTCGAAGACTCGTGTTTGCTCGCCAGTTCTCACAAGGATTGCTGTCTCAGCAGGGATCGTTGCCCCTTCGCGCAGCAAACTTTCAACCTCACTGACAACATCTTGCGCTTCGTTTACTTCGTCTTGTGCTTGATTGATTGTAGGAGGAACTCCTGCTGGAGACTTCGCCACGAGTGTTTTGCCATGGCGTTTGGAGTTGTGAGTAATAAGTGCATTGGCTGCCTTGATGATTTCTGGTGTTGAGCGGTAGTTTTCCTCAAGGCGTACAACAGTGGCATCTGGCCAACGATGCGCAAAGTCAAGAATGTGATGGATCTGAGCTCCCCGCCATGCGTAAATGGATTGGTCATCATCTCCAACGACACAAAGACTTTGATGATCACGCGCTAAAGCCATTAAGATACGTTCTTGTATGCCACTCGTATCTTGGTATTCATCAACAAGGATGTGGTCAAATCGACTTGATTCCGTCTGGCGGATGTCCTCGTGCGTTGTAAATAATTCATCAGCAGCGATAAGAAGGTCATCAAAGTCCATGGCTCCGACAGCTCGGAGTGCTTCCTGATAACGACGGTATCCAGCAGCTGCCAGTTCCCATGATTCATCCGCATCTGCTGAAAGATTCGAGAAAGCATCAGCTGGACGAACACCAACACTTTTCCAACGACTGACGCGTTGCAGAAGATCAGCTGGTCGCAGAGACGCGTCTGGCACTCTCAGGTCCTTGAGTACCTTTCGGGCAGTACCTTCCTGATCACCCCTGTCAATAATAATAAATCGCTCCGGATATCCTAAACGCGAAGCATGTCGACGAAGGATGCGAACGCACAGTGAGTGAATCGTAGAGATTTCTGGTTTTGGTCCATCTTTCTTGCGTTTCAACAGTTGATTGGCTCGGCTGAGCATTTCCCGCGCGGCGCGGTTGGTGAAGGTGACCGCAAGAATTCGAGTGGGGCAGGTCCCTCGTTGCACGAGCTGTGCGATTCGGGAAATAACCACACGGGTTTTTCCCGTTCCTGCTCCCGCCAGCACTAAAAGGGGCCCTGTTGGCGCAGAAACAGCTTTTAATTGGGCTGCGTTCAGGTTTGGGGAAACGTTCTTGTTCATGCTTTATTTGTGACCAAATGTAGCACACGGCACAACCGGGTTGACTTTGCGGTGGAAGAACGATTCTATTCCAGTCTGGCTTTTCACGAAGGAGATACATACCCGATGGATCCAAAGATTGATCCGGACAATGCGCTTGTTGAAAAACTACTTGATTTCATGGATCGATTACGTCCTCATGCAAATGCTATTTTGCTGGGAGTGGGCGGAGTAGCGGTTCTGCTTGTTGCCTGGATGCTTATTTCAAACCAGACATCAGCAGGGCGGTCACAGAGCTGGGACGCATTTCTCGATGCTATCGCGAGTGACAGTCAGCCTCTTCTTGTTGATTCGCTCAACGATGTTATTTTTCGGTATCCTGGAACGTCAGCATCTCAGTGGTCAGAGGTGATTTTAGCTGATTTTGCTGTGAACGAAGGAACAGATCTTCTTTTTTCAAATAAGCAGGAAGGCCGCGCGCGATTGCAGTCAGCTGTGGATGGATATTCATCGGTGTTGGCTTCGCGTCCTCAAGGTCTTTTGGCAACACGAGCCACGTTTGGTCTGGCAAAAGCGAGAGAAAGTCTTGGTCAGTTCGAGGATGCTCGTCGAGGGTATGAGGTGGTATCCACTGAAAGTACAAACAGTGGCTTTTCTCGGTTGGCAAAGACTCGAGCGACTGACCTTACCCTGAAGGGAACGCAGCAGTGGTACGATTGGTTTTCAGCTCAGTCATTTGTGACGTCTGTTGAGGGAGCTGAAAACTCTGAAGACGCCGCTTTAGATAATCCGCAAACCGGTGTTTCGGTCAAGGACGAAGGGGCTGCCAAGGACGAAGGGGCTGCCAAGGACGAAGGGGCTGCCAAGAACAAAGGGGCTGCCGAAGCCAGTGCCAAATCACGCGAACCCTGATGAGTGGGCTACTGGCGAAGTGGTGACGTTTGTGGTTGATTCACAAGACGTGGGCATTCGTTTAGATAAATTTCTTGCAACACGTTTCTCCGACAGAAGTCGCTCATATCTTTCCCGTGCTATCGATAAAGGTGGAGTTCGCATTGATGGTGTTCAGGCCCGTGCTTCAACCAAACTAAAGCATGGATCGACGATTCGTTTTACCGTGCCAGAACCCCCCCGAGCAGGGCCTGAGGCCGAAGACATCCCGCTCGAATTCCTGTTCAAGGATGACTGGCTAGCGGTCGTCAATAAGCCAGCGGGAATGGTCGTGCATCCTGCGAAAGGGAATTGGAAAGGTACTCTTGCCAGTGCCCTGAAATGGCATCTTGAAAGAGATGTTGGCTCAGCAACAGTTGGTTTATCAACGACTGGAGGTGCTACTCGGCCGGGTATCGTTCACCGATTAGATCGGGATACAAGTGGTGTGATTGTCGTTGCAAGAAATGAAGAAGCACATCATGCGATTGCCAAACAATTTGAGCAAAGGACGACCAAAAAAACATATTTGGCGATTACTCAAGGATGTCCACAGCTCGATCGTGATGAAATTAATTTGCCAATTGGAATTCATCCGTATCAACGAGAAAAAATGGCTGTGCGTCGAGATCACTCAACCAGTCGTGAAGCAGTAACTCGTTTTGAGGTTCTTGAACGTTTTTCTGGTGCAGCGATTGTTAAGGTGACACCACGTACTGGTCGAACACATCAGATTCGGGTTCATATGGCAGCAATTGGTTGTCCAGTACTGTGTGATAGTTTGTACTCAGGTCGCACGGTTCTTGAACCTTCTTTTTTGGGCTTGTCCCCAAACTCAAAGGGGGAAGCAACGCCCCTACTCAGCCGTCAGGCACTTCATGCCTCTGCCCTTGAGATCATACACCCACACACACAGGAATCCGTCGCCTTCAATGCCCCCATGCCTGCCGATATGGATCGAGTGCTTACGGCGTTGCGGGGCCTGTAAATGTTCCAGGATCATCCTCGGTGTCTTCTTGGATCAGTGGAAACTCGAGAACAAAGGAACTTCCCTTTCCCGGCATGCTTTCAGCTGTGATGTCACCTCCGTGTTCCCGAAGAATTTTACGGCTGACCGTAAGCCCGAGGCCAGTGCCCTTCGCACCCTTTGTGGAAACAAAGAGGTCAAAAATATTGGCAAGCGTTTCAGCATCCATTCCCGAGCCATTGTCAGATATACTAAGTCGCACCTTCTTTGCTGGTTCATCGCATTGCAGCGTTAGGGAAATGGATGGATCGCTGCAATCCTCAACCGCATCGAGAGCATTTGAGACGACATTGAGTACCGCCCGTGACATTGCCTCGGGGTCAAAAATGAGTTGTGGGAGATCCTCGGGTTTCTCCCAATGTACGGTTACAGATCCTTCTTCAATTCGTTGCTGAACAGTCTCAAGAATGTCATCAATCAACGACACAAAATTTGTCGGAACGGGATCAGGTTCACGCTCTTTGCTGAAGGAGAGCATGTCCATGACAAGTGATGAGATTTTATTCTGATTGCGACGAACAATATCCCATCCTTTATGAAGCACCGGGACGTCTTCATTTTCAAGGCCCATTTCAACAAGGTAACTTCCTCCCCGTATGCCCTGCAAAATATTCTTGATATGGTGTGAGAGCGTCGCGATCGTCTGTCCAATGGCAGCCAGTCTTTCAGATTGTACCATTGCGGAATAGTACGTCGTATCTTCAACAGCCATAGCAGCCTGGTGCCCTATGGCGATCATGAGTTTGAGGTGCTCATCGCTGAATCGACGCTTGCGTGATTCCATCGCCTCTGCAAGTGGAACCATGGTATCGACATAAATGACTCCAACAGTGTCATACCGTCCCTGAAGGGGTACGCAAATTGCCTCACGCACTCCTGTGCGGACGATACTATGTCCAGAGGCAAAACGGTCATCGTCTTGCGCATCACTTGTCAGAACCCCTTCACGTTTTTCTAAAACATAGTCAAGTATTGTTCTGCTAATTGCCATCGATGTTGTGGCATTCCCTTTACGATCACGGTGGGCTTTTGTTTTGAGTTCTCGGGTCTCTGTGTCAAAGAGCATGACGCACCCACGATCAGCAGTTACCCACTCAAAGACAAGTTCAAGAATGCGGCCGAGTAGCTCATCGATATCCAGGGTGTGACTTGCGGCCAGAGCTGTTCGATACATAACCTGAACATTACTACGGGCTCGAGCCAGCCAGTCATGATGAGCACTCATGGGTGTGAAGTCGGCATCTATTTCAGCGTTACCCATTGAACGTACAATGCGTGAATTGTCAGATGTGCCTTGATGCGCTACGACACTCACCATGCGAAGTGATGACTCATCAGAGCCATCGATGACATACGCGAGCACTGTGCTGCCAACCTGAACTCGATCACCAGTCGCAAGTTCTGCTCGTTCAATACGGCTGTTATTGACAAATGTTCCGTTCGAACTTTTTAGATCAGTGATGACCAATATGTCGTCAACACGTCGTATCTCAGCGTGTCGTCTTGATACTTCACTGTCGTTGAGTTGAACAAGGTTCCCCGATTCGCGTCCGATGCTCAAAGGCTCTTTGAGTGAGTTGAGGTCATAGCGATCGCCAGAATCATGGCCTTTAATGACAAGCAGTGACGGCACTCAATATCTCCGGAAAACACTCTAGGGCTGTACTTCTTACACCTGTGTATTCTGTCTTTGATGACCTCGACCGAAAAGAGGCTTCTCTTTGGAGCGTGTTGTGTAGAATAATTTTTGTTTGAAGCCCAAAGGAATATTCATAGATATGTTTTGCTCCGTTGCCGTCCGTCTTCCGGTTTTTCGTTCCGTGATGTGGATTACCGCATCGATGCTCTTCTGTTTGAGCGTGGTGTATGGAAAAGCCCCAAACGTTACTTCGGATCAGGAAGGGCGAATTCAGCGATTTCGTGAGTCTGTTGGATGGCTTGCAGCTCCTGAACGTGAAGGACGCGGGCCTGGCACAGATGGAATCAGGCAGACCTCTGAATGGATTGCAGAGCAATTCCAAAGGCTCGGCCTTGAGTCAAAGATTGGAAAAGTCGATAGCTTTCAGCCCTTTATGATGACTCTTGAGGCGAAGTTGGGTGATGCACAAAAGAATCATGTCAGCATTCTTGGTCCCCAGCGTGATGATGGTACAAGAACAACTATTGAGCTTGAGTTTGGTAAGGATTTTACCCCACTGGCTGTCGGTGGGTCAGGAGACTTCGATCTTCCATTAGTATTCGCAGGATTTGGTATCACTGCTCGTGCAGAGAAGTATGATGACTACGCACCTCTTGCGTCACATCCTCCTCATGCAAGTCTTGCAAAAGGGGCTGCTGTGATTGTTGTCCGGCAAGAGCCTCAAAAAGATAATCCACACAGTGTATTCGAAGGAAATCAGGCCTCACGGTACGCTGCTCTTGTTCGGAAGGTTGCAAATGCTTCAGAGCATGAAGCCGGGGGAGTCATTTTTTGTAACGACACCGGTTCGGAAGACACGTTGATGAAATTTACGAGAGCTGGAGATGGGTCTACGAAACGCACTATCCCAATTCTGCACATTCGCCGTGAGATCATCAATCGTGTGATTAAAGAGTCGCTTGGTCGTAATCTTAACGCTATTGAAAAGACCATCGATGAAACATTTTTACCCCAAAGTGAGGTTCTACGGGGTTGGCGAATTCAAGGCTCCACGAGTATTGAACGGACGGAGACTCAGTCGGAGAATGTGCTTGCTATGTTACCCGGGGTCGGAAGGCCGGCATCGGGTGATTTCCCCAAAATTAATCCTCGTGAAACAATTATTCTGGGAGCGCATTTTGATCACCTCGGGTATGGAGGCAAAAACTCTGCTGCCCCTGGTGAAAAAGCAATTCATCACGGAGCTGACGATAATGCAAGTGGGACAGCGATGTTGATCGAGGTTGCTAGTATCCTCAAGCGTCAAAGTCCATTTCCGCGTAGTATCGTTTTCATAGCCTTTTCGGGTGAAGAACGTGGCCTTCTTGGGAGTGCGCACTACACGGCAAATGCGGCGGTGCCACTTGTTGATACCGTTGCGATGGTGAATCTCGACATGGTTGGGCGACTCAATGAGAACAAACTTATTATCCATGGCACTGGGACAGGAAACGGGTTTGACGCATTAGTTGATCGGTTGGTGGAAGCCCATGGTTTTGATGTTGCAAAAGAGCCGGGAGGTTTTGGTCCGAGTGATCACTCGAGTTTTTACGCAAAGAAGATACCGGTATTACATATGTTTACAGGGTCTCATACTGATTACCATCGTCCCACAGATACGCCTGAAAAGATCGAATATGAGGGTATGGCTCGCATTGCTGGCCTTGTGGCCGAGGCAGTGGCGGAACTTGCCGAGGTGTCACCAAGGCCGTCCTACATTGAGGTTGCATCACGGCAGTTCGCGGGTGGTGGAGGAGATCGTCCATACTTCGGGAGTATCCCCGATTTTGGAAAGCCCGGTGGCGGATATGCTATTACCGGTGTCGCAAAAGATTCTCCGGCAGCAAAGGGCGGTCTGAAAGGTGGAGATGTCATTGTTCGTCTCGGTGACAGTGCCATCACAGGGCTTGAAGATTTCGATAGTGCTCTCCGTAAGCATAAGGCAGATGAGTTGGTTGACGTGGTTGTTCAGCGAGGAGGTCAAGAAGTGCGTCTTCGTGTAACACTCGGAAAACCAAAGTAGTCGTAGTGTGGCATCGTACGAGAGCGTGAAGCGTCTGGTGTAGCCTGCTTGCTTGTCCTTCGTTCCAGCCAGCGGTGAGGCAAATCAGTAAAATACGATCAGAATTTTCGTTTTCTTGCTGAAATCAGTCTTTTTTTGGCATTGAGCTAGCGTGGCAAGATTGCAATGATCCCCGTTGAATTGAGCCTCGGTCACTGTTGGAGTGATGGTGCTCAATGGTCGTCCATACGCCATGCAAGGAGTGCTTCTCGTGAAAAGGCAGTTTTTTGGCATCATGTGTTTTGTCATTGGGGTAGCCATATCGGTTCCCGTGTTCGCTCAGGCTCCTGTCCAGCCTGCTGGTCCTGCCACGCATGTGGCTGTGGTCGATATTGGGTACATATTTAAGAACCATGCACGATTTAAGTCTGCTATGGATCAGATGAAAGATGAAGTCATGACGGCTGAAAACGGCCTGAAGGCTGAGCGAGATCGAATCAACGGTTTGATGGAGCAGCTAAAGGGATTCAATGTCGGTACGGCAGAATATAAGCGACTTGAGGCTGAAATTGCGAAGGCTCAGGGTGACTTTAATGTGAACGCTCAGCTGCAGAAAAAGGATTTCATGGAGCGAGAGGCGCGAGTGTACAAGCAGGTGTACGACGAAGTCGAAAAGGCTGTGGCTCAATTTGCCAAAGAGCATCGTATTGCTGTAGTCCATCGTTTTGATGGAGAGCCTGTTGATTCAGCTGATCGAAACCAGATCATGCGGGGCATCACGAAGCCTATTGTGTACTATGAGCCAGGTATCGATATCACTCCAGACATCCTCAAAATGCTCAACGGAACGCCTGTGGCAGGAGCCGCGCAGCAGCCTCCGGTGAGATAGGAATGAATGGGTTTGTGGGTGGCCAGATCGCACTGTTTTGGTCGCCGTAGCCGGATGTGTGCCGGATTCAAATTGTTTGTTCTGTCGGCGGCGAGCTTTGCACAATGCCAGAAACTTTAGTTGTACGACCTCAGCATACGCTTCGCCAAACGGCAGAAGTTTCTGGGGTTGGCTATTGGAGTGGTCGCCCCAATCGGGTTGAGTTGCGTCCGTCGTCCGTTGGTTCGGGTGTTGTGTTTGTTCGGGATGATTTGCCGGTTCCCGTTCGGATTCCGGCCTCGGTGGAGTACCGAGTCAATGCAGCTACTCGGACGAATCTGTCTGTTGCAGGGGTTGGTGTTCAGATGGTGGAGCATGTGTTGAGCGCTCTTTCTGGTCTGAATGTTGATTGTTGTGAAGTGCATGTAACGGCTGAAGAATTGCCGGGGCTTGACGGATCATCTCGTGCATTTGTTGATGCGATTGACGAAGTGGGGCTTGAGGAGCTAGGGGCCCCTGTTGTGCCGCTTGTTGTGTCACGGGTCATTCGTCTTGGTGATGATATAAGTTGGATAGAGGTTGGGCCGCCGCAATTCCCGGGTCTCTCGGTTGAATATGAACTTGACTATGGTCACGTAGCGATTGGCAGGCAAAGCATGCGTGTTGATGTCACGCCTGATGCGTACCGAGATCAGTTGTCGTCGGCCCGTACATTTCTTCCTGTTGAGGAGGCGGATCGTCTGCAGGCTAGCGGTCGTGGTTTGTCGGTGGGGCATCGAGATCTGCTTGTTTTTGGCCCGTCTGGTCCAATTGGTAATACGTTGCGGTGGGATGATGAGTGTGTGCGTCATAAGGTGCTTGATGTTGTTGGTGATCTGTCGCTTGTTGGGCGGCCTGTCTATGCATCAGTACGAGCCTGTCGTAGTGGCCACAAATTAAATGCGGAAATGGTGGCACGCTTAATTGCCGAGGAATATGGTGGTATCAACGTCTCGGGGGTTGGGGGTGCTGGGCAATGTCAGTAACGATTCAT
>PVBE012157299.1_pt1 | contig 11120 bp, 8 predicted proteins | sample 1631181 | NCBI WGS metagenome assembly PVBE01 (sample SAMN08397723, study PRJNA350692) | Marine metagenome, whole genome shotgun sequencing project. | isolation source: water | place: Pacific Ocean | collected 2012-04 | reverse complement strand
CCGCCATGGCGCCGCTGGTCAAGAACCCTGGCGAATGCCTGCGCCTCGCAGTCGAGTATTACGCACCGGTTCTCCAGCGTAACTTCGACGACTGGCCGAAGCGCCAGCGCGATCTCGATCAGTTGCTGGCCATGTGCCACTCCTATCGCAGCCTCGACAGCCTGCTTTCCGATCTCGCCATTGCCCCGCCCAATACCTCGCACGACCATAATCTCGTGGACGACGATGCCGGCGGAAAACTCATTCTGTCGACGATGCACTCAGCCAAGGGCCTGGAGTGGCAAGCCGTTTTCGTCCTCAACCTTCACGACGGTGCAATCCCGATGATCCATGAGCACCAGGTGCTCGAGGACGCGCAGATGGACGAACGCATCGATGAGGAATTACGGCTCTTTTATGTCGCCGCGACCCGGGCAAAGGACGAGTTGTACCTGATCGTCCCGAAGATCATTCAACGCAATTACGGGCCAACGATCGTCGCGCCCAGCCGGTTTGTCCAGAACATGTCCCCCGACTTGTACCAATACGTCCGTGCCGCCGATGTCCTGCCTCCGGACGAACGCGCAAGCCGGTCCGGCCGCCGCCGCCCTCGACGCTACCAGTTCTGACTGCAGGCAGGCACCAATGCGGGCAGCCGGCAGCCGACCCGGACACCGCCGCAAGCTTTGAACAATCGCCGCCGGGTGGACCGGTAGTCAACTGCAGCACCGGGTCGCCGGGATCTCTGCTTCACGGGCGGCACACGCCGCCTCCGGGGATACAGCAAGCGCCGCGGCGATTCCAGCTTCGGCAGGAACGGCAGACATACTCCTATTCTCGTGGCGAGAAAGGAAATGGCCACCCCAACGGGATTCGAACCCGTGTTGCCGGGATGAAAACCCGGTGTCCTAGGCCTGACTAGACGATGGGGTGGGGTACCGAAAATTCCAACGGGCTGCCACTATAGGCCAGGCCCAACAGCCTGTCAACGGACGCTCGCCAAAGTTCACGCCGGGCGGGCGGCAACGATTCGGTCGCGTCGTGCGTAGTCCGTGAGAATCTCAACATCCGCCCAGCCGGCATCCGCAAAGATCCGTTGCACCGCCGCGCCCTGGGCGGCACCGATCTCACAGAGCAGTTGTCCGCCGGCACACAGACAGGCTGCGGCGGACATCGCAATCCGCCGAATTACCTCCAGGCCGTCATCGCCGGCAAGCAACGCCTCGTGCGGTTCGAAACCACCCACGTTGTCCGGCAACCTTTCGAGATCGCAACTTGCGATGTACGGGGGATTCGCCGTGATCAAAACAAATTTCTGTTCCGCCACGGGCCCAAACAGATCACCCTCGAGAAAGTCGATGTGTTCGGCGGCGAGCAGTTGACGATTCCGCAGCGCCCAGGCCAGGGCAGCGGCGGACGCGTCAACGCCAGTCATCGGCACGGGACCGTCAAGCCCGTTGTTCATCGCGAACAGAATGGCGCCGCTGCCGGTACAGACGTCGAGGACAGCACCCTCGCCGGGGTAGCGTTGCAGGGCCTCGTCCACCAGCCGTTCCGTTTCCGGCCGTGGGATCAGCACCCCGGGCCCGACGACCAGTTCGACCGAGTGGAAGGTCACGTCGCCGATGATGTACTGCACCGGCTCACCTGCCGCCCGGCGCCGGAGCAACGGCCGCAACCGCGCCAGCTCCCCGTCACCGAGCGGCCGGTCGAACTGCATGTAAAGCTCAAGCTTGTCAACGTCGAGCGCTTCGCACATCAGCCATTCGGCATCGGCGCGGGAGCTTTCGCTGCCGTGACGCTCCAGGTACGCGGCCGAGTCGCTCAAAATCTCCTGCGTCGTCTTCAAAGACTGCTCGCCGACACCTTGATGCCTATGCCGCCCCGGGCATTAAACTCACCTTCGACAATGCACTGCCGCGGGGCGCAGGCAGTAACGATGTCATCCAGGATCCGGTTGACCGATTCTTCGTGGAAGATGTTGAAATTGCGGTAAGCGAAGAGGTACAACTTCAACGACTTGCTTTCGATGCATTTGCCGTCCGGCACGTAGCGGATTGAGATCCGGCCGAAATCCGGCTGGTTCGTGATCGGGCAGCGGGCGGTAAACTCCGGGCAGTCGAAAGTGATCCAGTAGTCCCGCTCGGCATAGCGGTTGTCGAACGACTCGAGGATTCCGGCTTGCGGTGTTTCCGGGTAGTTCGACTCGTTCTCTCGGAGCAGGGTCAGGTCGCTGGTATAGTTGTCACTCATGATAACGCCCCATCAAGTGTTGTCATTTCCCTGCCCGCCGCGGGCCGAATCTTCCAGCCAATCGTCACGGCAGCGCTTGGCAATCTCGAGAAACTCCACGACCTGTCCCTCGTCGCCATCGGCAATGCTTTGCCGTAAATCCGCCAGCTCCGTCTGGCAGTCATCGAGGGCATCGAGTATCGCCTCACGATTCTGCATCGTGATCTGGTGCCACATGTCGACGTTTCCCGAAGCGACGCGGGTAATGTCGCGAAAGCCGCTGGCGCAGGCGATGCCATGCGCATCGGCCTCATCGTGGCCAAGTGTCGTCTTCGCAATGAGTGCCGACATCAGGTGCGGCATGTGGCTGGCGTAGGCTACGACCTGGTCATGACGTGCCGCGTTCAGTTCGATCGGGATGCTGCCAATTTCACGCCAGAACTCGATCACCAGGTTGATGGCTTCCTGTTCGTCGTCCGGTGTCGGCGTCAGGAAGACGATCTTTCCGGTGTACAGGTCGGCACGGGCAACGTCCAGTCCGAACTTTTCCGAGCCCGCCATCGGATGGCCGCCGCTGAAGTAAGCGCTATGGTCGTACAGCATCTGCCGCAGCTCGTCCACCAGTACCTTCTTCACACTGCCGACGTCGGTGACAATGCTGCCCGTCCGGAAGTGGGACAGGTTGGCTTTGACGAACTCGATCGTCGCCGGCACCGGCAGGCAGATGAAGGTGATGTCGACCACCGGCAGCACTTCTGCAGCGTCCGTGCTGCCCGCCTCGATCAGGTCGCCTTTCAGCGCCTGTTCCAGCGATGCCGTACGCCGCGCAACGCCGTAGACACTGCGGGCGTCCAGCTCCTTCAGGCGCATCGCCAGCGAGCCGCCCAGCTGTCCGAGCCCGACCACTGCGATGCGTGATGTATTGACGATTGAAGCCATAGTATACGCGGAATAGAATTACGAGAATAAATGTCCGGTGGGTGCCGTCAAAGCACACGACAGCAAGCATAAACGGAAAGGCTGGAAATGAACTATACACTACAACAACTCATACTCTTTGCGACCTGCTTCGCGTCCCTCGTTGCCGCCGCGGAACATTATCCCGGCAGCACCGGCGACTTCGACGTCCCCGCTGCCAGGGCACGGCTGCAGGATGCCCAGGCACAACACGTCAAGGCGCAGCGCAAGCTCGCCGAAAGACAGCAGATCCTCGAAAAAATCACTGCCAGGCGCCGGGCACTGCAGGCTGAAATCCGTCAACTCGATGAAGAAGCCGGCAAGCAGCAACGCCACATCGCCGAGTACGAGCGCGAATTCAACAACGCGCACGCGGCCAACCAGGACGCCGACAACCAGCTGGCCGAACTGCGCCGGCAACTCGCCACCGCGGCCGACACGGCCAACAAACATCGGGCCCAGGTCGGCCGGCTTGACGCCCGCCTCGCGCATGTCCGGAAGAAGCTCCAACAGGTGCAAGACGAATCCGCCGAGGCCGCCGCCCACGCCGCCAGTCATCGTGATGACAACGCGGTGCATGACGACACCGACTGCGCCCGCTTCCAGCACCAGCTGCAGGCATTCGAAAAGCAGGCACAAGACCTGGCCCACACGATCGACAAGCTGATCGCCAGAAAAGCCGCGTTCACCGGGGAACTGCAACTTCTGGAGGCGCAGATCGAGAAGTGCAACACCCGGATCTCCGCCGTCGATGCCGAAGCCGGCCGCGCCAACGGTGTGGCCAATACGCACCGCCAGTCACTCCAACAGTGCCGGAGCGAGTTCAACCGGATAGGCGCCCGAGTCGATGCCTGTGAAGGCGCCGTGCGGGACCTGGCGCCACAGATCGACGAGGGCTCAAGGCGCCAGCGCCACTGGCAGCTGCAGTGCGATGAACAGGGCGCCATCGTCAATGACCTGCAACGGCAACTGCGCGACGCGCGGGACAATTACCGTCGGGCCCTGCACCACATCGAAGGCGCCGCCGCCAGGCACGGCGGCGATGGCGCCAGGGAAGGCCGGGACCTGGCCGTCAACCACGCCGCCACCCAGGCTGAACGTCTCGGCGCAGAGGTCGGCCGCGAACGCGGCGAGAACGACGGGGTCGCCCACGCCCGCCAACAGGGCGCGACAGTCGGCAAAAAAAACGGCATCGAGGAAGGCCGGGAGGAGGCACAGGGCAAGGCCAGCCAAGACGGAAAAAACGACGGTCGTGCCACCGGACTGACAAGTCGCGGCTTTGACGACGGCCTCAAGGCTGCAGCGGCCGCACCGGACACCGGGCACCAGGCCTATCGCCAGGCATACGCCGGTGGCGAGAACCATGCCACGGCGGAGGCGCAACACTTCGAGTACCCGCGCGGTGTCAAAGCTGCCGAGGATGAATTCTACAACGCCGCACTGGCCGAGCACGTCCTCGACAACAGCGGTGCGCCTTCGTTCGAGACGCCATTCGCCGGCCTTGCACCCGCGTGGACCCAGGCCACGTCGGCCCGCCCGCAGAAGCCATTATTCAGCGCCCCGACCTACAACGTGACCAAACACAAGCGTCGCACCGGTAAAGCGTCACAGATTCGCGGCCATGACAAATATGCGGAATTGGCAGCCGGCAAGGATCGGGTAAACACGCTTGCCGGCAAAATCGAGAGCGTTGCCATCGACGTGCCGCTGGGCCGCAACCAAAACTGGGCCTTCAAATATTTCGACCCCGACGCGGTGCGTTACCCGTACGGGCCGTTGCAGCGGCACTTCGAAAAGGCATATCGAGACGCCTACTTTGTCGCCGCAGCCGAGGCCTATGATGAAACTTTCGACGAGACGTTCAGCGACATTCTGCAAATTGTCGCCGACGAGGTGTACGAGCAGTATGCCGATCCCGAACGCTACGGCCGCGATCATGCCCAAGCTCGTGACGAGGCCTTCGACTACTGGCGCGAACGCTCCTGGAACAAGACCTATAACGATGTCTACGCGCAAGCGCACCAGGCGGCCAGGCAGCGTGCCCATGACAATCCCGACACGGACGCCGGCACCTATCGCAACGGACACCGGGCCGGCGACGCCCTGGCACACCGGCGCGCCGGTTTTGAGCGGGGATACAAGGACCTGATCTCCGGCGCCGGCAAAATCCAACGCCGCAATGGCTTCAACGACCGCGCCGCGTTTTTTCGCAACCACCCCGATTTCAAGGACGTCGAGATCCGTTTGCAAGAAAACAACCGCGACGGGTATTTCGGTATCGGCGAGACTTTCACCGCCTCGGTGTCGCTGCGCAACCATGGCCTTGCCTCGCAGGCCGCCGGCAGTCTCGGTGTGACGATGCAGGTTGTCTCCGGGCCGGTTAAACCGATCGCGGCAGGCAGCACCGTCCAAGACGTGCCGGGGCAGTCGGTCACGCGGATCGACAACGTCGTCAGCGCCCGTGTCGACCCTCGGGCGCGGCCGCACGACCGGTTTGTCGCGGTGGTCACGGTGCACTATCACGACACTATTCTCGCCCAAGAGCGGTTCGAACGGACCGTGCGCTACCCGATGACGGTCGACAGGCTGCGAGTTCCACAGCGGGTCTACACAAACGCCGGCGACAACACCATCCACGGGCGCATCGTCAACAATTCAAAAGGCAGCCCGCCGGGCCCAATCGAACTGCACCTGCTGGTTGACGGCAAAAAAAACGGTGCGCCAATTACGATTCAACCGCTGGACAGTGGTGAGTCTGCCGGGTTCGCAATTCCTTTCACACCGGCGCCGGCCCGGTTTCTGTCACACCTCGATCTCTCTGTACGCGCCGTTTCGGGTGACATCGTTCAGGCCCGCAGCAACTCGAGGCGGACCTTTGCCAGCCGCCGCTCCGCCGGGACCGGGACCGTACTCATTACGGTCCATGACCTGGCCATGTTCAATCTCAAACCAGTAGTCGATGCCCTCACCGACGCCGGCGCCCAGGTCGACCTGTTCGAACGCCGTTACGACGGCGCCATCGACATTCAGGCCCTGAGCCGCCACCGCTTTGCGATCGTCGGCGGCAACATCGATCTGGCAACACACGATGGTATTGGAAATATCCTGGCGGCCGGCGGCGATGTACTGATCGCCAGCTCGTTGCAGACTGATCCGGCGGCGATGGAGCTGCTCGATGACCGCGGCGTGACCATCAAAGGTACGACCAACGGCGGCACCCTGGCGACCCGGCACTTCCTCGAAGGCGCCCTTGTGTCAACCGGGTTCGGGCAGTTGCCCAAGTTCCGATTGCCCAAGCGCTCGAAATCCCGTGTGTTCTACAAGTTACTGACCGGCCCCGACCGGACGCTGTTCGCCGGCAACCCGACTGTCGGCTTCCGCTGTGTCGATGTTGAGACCGGCGGTTCGCTCACGGTGCTCGGCTGCGGCATCGACAAACTCAAGACGGAGTCCGCCACGACGCTCCTGGTTCGGTCGTATCTGATGTCGAGGCCGGTGCCTGAACTGGCCGAGAGATACCTGACCGGAAAAGGCACGGGAGACGCGGAGCAGATTGTGCTCGAGGCAATAATCAGCGAGGAAATCCAGTGCGACAATGCCGTGAGAGGCAAACTGTACAATTCGAAATACAACGACGTGACGGCGACCGATCTGTACGCTTTCCAGGCGAGCGTGATGGACCGCGCCGGCCGGCCCCGGTACGAGCAGCTGGTGGCGCTGGCACCGGTCTTCAGGAAGCGCATCGACAGTCGCAACAGCCGCAAGCTGATCAAGCCGCTGATGACCGAGTACAGGCGTTTGAAATGATGGCCAAGGCCGCCCCTTGGTGCCGGTTGAATCGGACATGTGCATGGTTAAGTTATGGCCAGCGCCGACAGGCCTCTACGTATACAACAGCCACCACACCAAGCCACAGGGGTACCACACCATGACAACGCGCAACCTGCTCACCATCGTGTTCTGCTCAGTCGCAATTTCCTGGCATGCCACAGCACGCGCTGAAGTCGGCAGCGGCATGATGGAAAAGGGGGCACACGGCCTGGTGAACATCGGTACTTGCTGGATTGAATTGCCGATGCAGGTGTGCAAGGGCTACGACCGCGGCATCAACGCCGTGGAGAGCCCGGCACTCTCACGCAGCGTGGGCGCCGTTGTTGGTATCTTTCGCGGCGTCTCGCACGGCGCCGGCCGCGCCGGTGTCGGCATCTATCAGTTGGGCGGCTTCTGGACCGCCAGCCCGCATGACAACCATGGGATCGGGACGCATTTCGACGGCGAATATTCCTATCAGCGCGGAGAAGATGAAGGCCTGTCATTGGATGGCACGGTTGATGCCATGGTGGCCAAGGCGGAACGCGGTATTTTCAATATCGTGGCCTGTCCGGCCGCTATCCCGAACGAGATACACGGGACCGGCAACCCGTCCAACAGCCTGATCCGCGGCGGCTGGTTCACCGTCAGCCGGTTGTGGAGCGGCATCTACGAACTCGGCACCTTCGTGTTGCCGAACGAGCGCTACACGTACGGCCATAGCTTCGGCGACCACACTCCCTTAGGCAACTGAGCAGCGCCTGGCTGGCACGACCCGCCGCCGGTCACACCGGTTGGTAGCGATCGCAAATATCCGTGTACGCCTGCAGCTCACTTTGCACGTCTTCGCCGCTCCACCCGAGAAGTGGCGCAATGATTTTCGCCACGGCCTCGGCAGCCTGCCGGCCTTGATCCGGTTCTGTATAGTAGAGCCGCGACCGGCGGCGCATCAAATCATCGAGCGACAGCGCGTATTCGTCGGTGACCGCGTATTCGAATGCCGCCGCCGGCAGCTCCAACGCGCCAATCGCCGAAACCGGCGCCGCGTTCGCCGCAATTCCCGCCACTACCGCATCGGCGTTCGCGCCATAGGTGTACACCAGTGTCCGTGCCGCCCGGTGTGACAGGTTGTGCGACTGCACGAGGGTGTCTGCCTTCAACTCGAGTTGCGCCCGGTCCGCGATACCGCGACCTCCCGGCAGCGGCCGGTCCCGGTACGAACCGAGTTCGCGATTGACCGCCAGCCCTTTTGCCTGCAGCAGGTCGTTCGCCATGACCCGCCAGGTCGTCAGCTTGCCGCCGCCAATCGCATGGACGTTCCGCGCCAGTTCAAATACCCGGTGTTCGCGCGAGATCTGGCTGGTATTGCCGCTGCCGCCGCCGTCGAGCAACGGCCGCAGCCCGGCGTACGCCGAGTGTACGTCCTGCGGTGTGACCTGTGCAGCCGGAAAGTAGTGGGCCAGGGCGTTCAGCAAATACTCCACCTCGGCCGCCGTGACCGTGAGCTCCGCCCCGACACCGGCATGATCCGTATCTGTCGTGCCGACCAGGACGCTGGTCTCTGTGGGGATCGCGAACATTACGCGACCGTCATCCGGATGCGTCATCACGATCGCCGTGTCGAGTTGCAGCTTGTCGCTGGGCACATGGACATGGACCCCCTTCGTCGGCCGCATCGCCGGTCCACTGCCGCCACCAAACAGTGCCGCCGTGTCACCGAGCCATGGGCCTGTGGCGATGGCAATGTGCCGGGTGTGAAGTTCGTGGCGCCCGCCATCGAGCAGATTGCGAACTCCGCACACCCACTTCTCACCATCCCGACAGGCGTCGACGAGCTCGATGCGGTTGAGCACGTTGGCGCCAAGTGCCGCGGCGTCGATGATAATTTCCAGGCACAACCGGGCGTCGTCCGTCTGTGCATCATAATACTCGTAAGCACCGCACAGACCGTCGGTGCGCAACTGCGGCAGCCGCTCATGCAGGACCGACGGCGACAAACGGCGGTGACGCTTGATCGACTGGAACCCGGCCATGACGTCATAAATCCACAGGCCGAGGCCGAGCCTGGTCATGCCGGGCTTGTCACCGTGATAGCGCGGAAAAACAAACGGCAGCGGCCGCGCCAGGTGCGGTGCCATGCGCATGCCGGCCAGGCGTTCCCGCACGGATTCAAAAACCAAGCCAAACTGCATCTGTTCGAGGTAACGCAGACCGCCATGCAGCAGCTTCGTGCTGCGGCTGCTGGTGCCGGCGGCGAAGTCGCTGCGCTCGACCAGCACGGTCTTGTGCCCCAGCCACGCTGCCTGCCGGGCAATGCCGGCGCCGGTCACGCCGCCCCCGACGACCAGCAAATCACAGGGCTGCTGCTGCATACGAACGATGCGTTGGCAGCGAGGCTCAGGCGCGGCAGGTGGCATAGTTGGGCGGGTCAATATTCGAAATCGTTTTCTGCCTCAGCCAGCGGTGGCAGGGCAGCGTCCCGGTCTGACAAGATCGGCGACTCGCACGGCCACTCGATGGCCAGCGTTTCGTCGGCAAAAGAAATACCGCGTTCTTTATCCGGATCGTAAGAGGTATCGACCTTGTATTCGATCTCCGCAATGTCACTGAGAACACAGAACCCATGGGCGAAACCGGCCGGAATATAAAGCTGACGCTTGTTCGCCGCCGACAGGATGACACCGGTGTGCTGCCCGTAGCTGGGAGACCCCAGGCGGATGTCGACCGCGACATCCCAGACCTCACCCGCAACAACGCGCACCAGCTTCACCTGCCCGGGCTGCAACTGGTAATGCAGGCCGCGAACCGTGCCGGCGACCGAACGCGAATGGTTGTCCTGGACAAAGTCCGTCGTCATCCCGTGCTCGGCGTAGCGTTGGTAGCTGTAAGACTCGAAGAAAAAGCCACGGGGATCCTCGAACACCTGGGGCTCGATCAGCAGCACATCCGGGAGTTCGGTCGGCAGAACATTCATTGGACATCGTCCCGCAGCGCCTTCGAGATATGCTCGTAGGCCGCATTGCCATCCAGCGAATTTCGCTGCAGAAAGCTGCCGTCCGCGAAGTTGTTCCAGCTGCGGATGACCAGCCGTCGCGGCAGCAATTGTCGGGCGGCCCGGATTGCCTTGGCGATTGTCCGGCCGTTCTTCCGCGGGACCCGCCATTCATCCGCCGTTGACACGGCTCCCACCGTGACTCGAATGTCAGTGCGCTCGGCATTCAGTTCCCCGGGTCCGAAGCCCGGCGGCTGTTCCCAGGCCTGGTATTCAAATCGCAGCCCCGGATGTCTCGCATCCGGAAACGCCCCGGCGCCCCGCAACACGATCACCGGCGTCCCGTCAATCGCAACGTAGTTCGGGTAGATGTGCAGTTCCAGGGTCATGCAAAACTCGAGAAACGCCTCCAGCTGATCGGGCTGCAGATGCTCCAGGTCTGCCACAAGGACGACTGTAAGTTGTGGCGCGCGGCGCGCGGTTTCCTGGACAAAAACGGGAATCCGTGCTGCCATTTCGCTCTTCTCGAGCAACCACCCGGCCTCGGCAATGATCTGTATCTCATTTATACCAAGGCGTTTGAGGGATCGCAAATCGGACTGCATTCGTGGACGGCCCCAGCCGCTGAAATCCGGATGCGGCGCCGCCAGCGAGCGCGTCAACGCCGGGCCATACGGATGATATTCGACCGCGTAGATCGTCGGTTCCTGATGGCCGATCCGCCACTGCCCGGCAACTGCCGGCGAACGGGTGGTCTGGCAACCACCGACAACGAATACGGCCAACAGAATCGAGCAGTGTCGGAGCACTACGTGTCATCCTTACGTTCATCGTAGTCGCTGCAACTGCCCATCGGTTCGGTGATGCGGTTGTGCAGCATACATCGTATGGCGAACGGGTGCTCGACGTAGCTCACACAATCACGGCAGAAGCCGATTTTGCCGCTGTCATCGATCACCTGGACCGGCACCGGCTTCTCGGTGCCGAGGAAACTGCTCAGCCCGGCGGTATCGGGGGCATGCGAAGAATCGGCATCATCCAGTGCCCCATTGCAGTCAGAGCAGACAACTGCCTCACCGGTTTTAGTCCAGCCGTCCATAATCGTTTCTAATTTGACGAACGCGTCAGCGCCGCAATTCGGGCATGTGAT
>PVBE011655437.1_pt1 | contig 11120 bp, 11 predicted proteins | sample 1631181 | NCBI WGS metagenome assembly PVBE01 (sample SAMN08397723, study PRJNA350692) | Marine metagenome, whole genome shotgun sequencing project. | isolation source: water | place: Pacific Ocean | collected 2012-04 | reverse complement strand
GGCCAATCTGTCGCTGCGTCTTGCCAGTCGGTATGGTGTCAGTGATGACCCGCGTCGATCAAGGCCTCGCAGAGCGGCTGCTGGCGGAGAAACTGGTCAGCCTCGAGACGCTGGCTGACTGCCAGCAGGGTGACTCGGGTCCAGCCGGTCGAAATGCGGGTGACCTGTCTCCCAAGCCAATAAACCCGCCGAGGTGCTAGTTCAGAAATACCCACAATTTCATTGAGAAGGTCAGGCGAAACCCTTGCAGAGAGATTCGAGGCGACCAGGCCGATTGGCACTCGCAGAGATCGTCGGTGTCCGCCTCTCCCTCGCGCATGTACCAGCAATCGCACTCCCCCGGTTTTCCCTGCTGAGTGTGCGATATGTGCGACTTACCCGGGCCACGATCAAAACAATGGCACACAGAAAGGAGTGAGCGTGAGCAACCTAGCCCTTCGTCTAAGGAAAAAGCACAGAGAGCGTTCGGCGCTGAAGCAAAGATTGAGCAACGCACTGGCCAGAGAGGCTAGAATCGTGTCCCACATTGCCTGGGTTGCGCCGGTCGGGGCCATCCTCTTTCCTCTGTGCTATGTCCTATCACTCATGAATTCCGGATTCATGATCTTCGCCGTCCCACTGGGCCTCATACTCTTTGCGCTGCCAATCCTATTGACCAGAGCATTTTCCACTGGGCTCGAGGGACTTGAAGAGGTGCTTCGCTTGCTGAAAACATCTCATGCTGATCAGCACCCATCACCTGGCCCCACCACCGATGATGCAGATCACGGAATCAGCGACTGAGATAAGCTCAGCAGCTCAGTGGTGATTCGAACGGCCCAACCCCCGGGCCGACTCTCAGGGCGGGACGCAGCAGACCCCAGGCCACGTCATCGACGAGCAGCAGGTGTTGCCCTTCACTTGGATGCCGCAGACCAGAACCTTCGAGCAGTTGAGGCCGCACTGGCTGGAGGTCGAGTGTAAAGGCGCTGTCTGTCGCAATGAGCAACTCCGTGGGCTAGCCAGACCCAGACCATCTGGTTCAGCAAGGATCGCATGACGCCCCCGCCGCATCCAATTGCTGTGCAATCACTTACAGAAGCCCCAACTCAGCCCCGGAAATCGCCAGGGGATTTCTGAACCAGGGTATTGACAACGGCAGGGATTTTGGTAAAATGGTTCTATTAAATTTTGGCGACCAACCCGGGTCGCCTTTTTTCGTTAGTGGCTGCTGTTCGTCCGGACGCTGCCCCCCCACGGTTCACCTCCACGCAGAAGACCATCCCGCCGGTCACACCTGGTGATGCCTTTACATTCGCGAACAGTGTCGCTGACCAGCTCGGCCTTGGTAGTCACCCAGCCCACCATCTCGAGCGCCATTCATGGCGCCGGCAGGTCACCTGCGGTGGTTCCTCAGACGAATCCGTGTGGCGTCCACTCTCCAGGTTCGGCGACATGGATCTGGCTCTCTGCGCAGGCCCTCCAGCATCACTTTCGGAGCTGATTCTCTCGGGTTAGTTGAGAACGCCGAGCCCGACCAGCTTGGCCTCCTGCTCGAAGGTCAGCAGCTCGCGCAGCCCATCTTGCATTGCTTTCAGCTTGGACTGGGCCGTGTCTCTCAATTGACGGAGCTCGGCCAGCTTGCCCTTGATCGCCGCCTCGTCTGTCGTCTCGAGGGTTACCAGCTTGCGGATCTCATCCCGAAGCGTCCGGGCACTGCGACCTGTGGTGACCTGCTGGGCAATCACCTTCTGGATCAGCGGCTCGAGCACCGCTGCCTCTTCCGCCGGCAGCTTCAGGTCGTCCAGCGCACCCCTCGTCCGACGCGCGATCACCTCCTCCGGCTTGGCGCGTCCGCGCTTGCGAGCCTCACCGTCCCCTGGCTTGCCCCGCCGATCCCGGACTCGAGCCCGCCGCTCGTCCCGCTCCTGGATCAGGGCATCGAAGCGGCTCTTCTGCTCCTCGCCTAGCAAACCGCCGACCTTCGCGTAGAGCGACTTGCGACGCTCTGCCAGCGCGGCTTGCAGCTTCTTGCGATCGAACCTGCCGTCGTCTCCGCGTAGCTCCTGCAGGCTTTCGATGCCGCTTTCGACCGCAGTCTCGACCATCCCAGCGATCTTCTCGGCCTGCTCCGGGCTCAACCCCAGTTGCTCTTTCAGCTTCTCCAGATCGACCCCCAGCGCACGCCGCACCATCGCCTCGGGCCCACCTCGGCGTTTGTCCTTATTACCCTGCTTGTCACCCTTCTTGTCACCCGGTTTGTTCCGCCGTCCCCGCCGCTTGTTCAGCTCCTTGTACTTGCCCAGCTGCTCCTCGGAGAGCACCGACTGCAATCGCTCGAGTTGACCGGTGCGCGCCTGGGAGGCTTTTGCCTCTGTCTGCAGCAAGATCTCGTGTACCTGGTTGACCTGCTCCGCGCTCAACCCCAGCGATTCGGTCATCCTCTGGACCCGCTTCCCGACACGTCGCGCCAGACGTTCATCGGAGTCTCGTTGCGTCCCCTTTTCGGCCTTTCCATCCTTTTCCGACGGCTTCGGCTTGTTTTCCGGGTCGTCCCCTTGCTCCTGTGCAATCGCCACGCCCGGTAGCAACAGCAGCGTGATGATCAGGCCGTACCGTACAAGAACTCGCATCGTCCTCTCCAATGGTGGTTTCCGGTGATCTGGATGCCTTCGTCCGGTCTAACCCCTGAGTGCCGGTTTGGTTCCGATTATCCGAAACCACCACTGGACCGATCTTGTATGATCAGGCGTCCATGTCCGACCAACCCCAAACAAAAGGACCCCGCTGGTGGCCGGCCGTGACGATCATCATCCTGGCCAATCTCGCCCTTTTCGTCGTCTGGAGCGTGGAAGCCCCACAGCGCCAGCGGCGGGTGATTCACACGGTGACCGTCGTGGGCTGGACCGGGATGCTGCTCAGTGTCTGGCTGTTGCTGTTCTCCCGGATGCGCTGGCGACAGCGGCTCACCACCTTCGCACTACTCGCTGCGGCCGGGGGGGCGACCTACGGATCACTCGATATCACGGGGGTCACCGGAGATCTCGTGCCGCTCATCGGCTGGCGCTGGCAGACAACTGAAGCCGCCCCCAGGCTGATCAGCCAGGCCACGTCAGGGCCAGCCTGGGATTCGGAAAAGAGCGCCACGGTGGTCGTACGCCCCTCTCCACAATTCCGAGGACCTCAGCGGGATGGAGTGATCCGTGGAGTCGATCTCGATCCCGACTGGACGGATCGTCCGCCCCACGAGCTCTGGCGGCGAACCGTCGGCGCCGCCTGGTCCGCCTTCGCCATCAGTGGCGAGCACGCGGTGACCCAGGAGCAACGGGGTCCAGAAGAAGTGGTGGTCTGCTATGCGCTGCTAACAGGCCGGCAACGCTGGCTGCATGCCGACCCGGTGCGTTACGCCACGCGTCTCGGCGGAATCGGTCCTCGCGCCACCCCGACGGTATTCGGAAACCGAGTCTACGCGCTGGGCGCGACCGGACTGCTGACCTGTCTGGCGCTGGACAGCGGCGAACGCATCTGGCAGCGCAACCTCCTCGAAGCGTCGAAAGCCAAGCTGGTCCAGTGGGGCGCCTCCTGTTCTCCGCTGATCGTTGACGAGCTGGTCGTGGCCAGCCCGGGTGGGCTCTCCGGACCCAGCCTGGTTGCCCTCGATCGCCAGACAGGCGAGCCGGTCTGGCAGGCGGGCACCGATCAGTCCGGATACAGCTCACCCCGCCTGGTCACGCTCGCCGGAAAACGTCAGCTGATGATGTTCAATCGGGGCTGGATCAGCGGATACGACGTCAGAACGGGCAATCAGCTCTGGCGCCAGCAATGGAAAGGTGGCGGAGAGTGCGTCGCGATGCCGATCCCGCTGCCCCCCAACCGGTTCCTGGTCTCGACCGGCTACGGTGTCGGCACTCGGCTGTTCGAACTGGACAACCAGCTGAACCCCAGACAGATCTGGCGTAGTCGTAGGATGCGGGCCAAGTTCACCAACTTGATCCACCGCGACGGCCTGATCTATGGCCTGAGCGACGGGGTGCTCAGCTGCATCGAGTTGACCGAGGGAAAGCGGGCCTGGCGCGGCAAGCGCTACGGTCACGGCCAGGTCCTCTGCGTCGGAGACCTGCTGCTGATTCAGGCTGACAATGGTCGCGTGGTGCTGGTTCGCGTCAGTCCACAGGATTACACCGAGCTCGGTTCTATCCAGGCCTTGAGCGGCAAGACGTGGAATCCGCCAACGCTGGCGCCACCGTTCCTGCTGGTGCGCAACGACCGCCAAGCGGTCTGCTACCGCCTGCCCCTGAAATAGGCTGCGGCACCGTCCTGCGTGGGAGGTCAAGCAGGCGATCAGACCGCTTGTGGTAAGATCCCTGGATCGATGGCGAGTCGCACGATGATCTTGTTGCTCCTGGCGCTACCCGCGGCCGCGGAGGAACCGATGAAGCACCCACGGGTCACCTTCCACGCCAAACCCAGCCCCCGCGCGGCCGCGGCAGTCAATCAAGACTGGACCGGTTTTCTCGGCCCCTCCCACGACGCTGTTTCTCGAGAGACGATGCTGCTCAAGCGATGGCCCAAACGTGGCCCTCGCCTGCTGTGGTCCTTTCGCAAGGGAGAGGGGTACGCCTCGCCCGCAATCAAGGGGGCCCGCCTCGTGCTGTTTCATCGAGTGGACAACCTGGAGGTCGTGGTCTGCCTCAAGGCGGACACCGGCGGACACTACTGGACCCGCAAGTATCCCACCGCTTATCGGGACCGGTTCAATTTTGGCAAGGGGCCGCGGTCCAGTCCGGTCATCGACGGCGACCGGGTCTTCACGTTCGGAGTCGAATTCAAGCTACACTGCCTCGACCTGGCAACTGGGGCAACCATCTGGAAACGGGATCTGGCCAAGGACTACCCGCTTCGGCAGGAGTTCTTCGGGAACTCGACCACCCCGCTTGTCGAAGGCAACCATCTGGTGATCAACATCGGAGCCAAGGGCGGCCCATGTGTGATCGCCCTGGACAAGCGGACCGGCAAGCAGATCTGGGCCGCGGGCAAGCGCTGGGGCCGCAGCTATGCCTCGCCGGTGCCAGGAGTGATCCACGGTCAGCGCAAGCTGCTCGTGATGGCGGGCGGCGAGAGCGATCCGCCCCACGGGGGCCTGCTCTGCATCGATCCCGACGATGGCCAGATCGACCTGCGCGTGTCCTGGCGCAGCAAGAAATACGCCTCGGTCAACGCGTCGAATCCGGTGGTCATCGGCAATCAGGTGTTCATCTCCTCCAGCTACCAGACCGGCGGCGCCCTGGTCACGATCCACAAGGATTTCAGCCACACGATCGCCTGGAAGAGCAAGAAGTTCGCCACCCACTGGAACACGTCGATCCACCACGGCGGGCATCTGTACGGCTTCGACGGCCGCCACATGAAGAGCGCCAAGCTGGTTTGCTTCGAGGTCAAGACGGGCACACAGCGCTGGCGCACCCAACCCAGCTGGCAGGAACTGGTCAGTGTCGGCAAGGACGACACCCAGACCTTGACGATGACGCCGTTCCGCGGATCCCTGCTGCGGGCTGACGGGGACTTCCTCTGTCTCGGAGAGCTCGGCCACCTGCTCTGGCTCCGGCTCGACCCCACCGGCGCAAAGGTGTTGGCCCGTGCTCGACTGTTCGACGCGCCGGAGACCTGGTCGGTGCCGGCGCTCAGTCGCGGCTTGATCTACGTTTCGCAGCATCACAAGGGCCCCAGCAGCGGTCCACGGCTGAACTGTTACGACCTGAGAGCATCCTCTCCTTGAGCCAGCGACCCGAGTCTCGGAGGGCAAGCGGCACGAGCCCGGCAGGGAAAGGCCTATGCCCCGCCCCACACACTCAGGTGCAGCATCGCACCCACCGTCATGAAAATGGTAATTTTGGTTTTCTCCTGAAAAATCACGAATAGACCTCCACTGAGCGGTGTCCTCAGTGGCATGGAAGCGACGATGACGATCGACAATGACGCACCCCACGGGATCGAAGAGATCGTCCGGCAGTTCCGCCGGCCGCTCTACTTCTTTGCCTTGCGCATGGTCCGAGACCCGCATGCGGCACAGGATCTGGTCCAGGAAGGACTGACCGCGATCCACCGCAAGCGGGAGACATTCGCCGGCCTCGGCAGTTTCCGGGGCTGGGTCTTCCAGGTGGTTCGTAACCTCTGCCTGAATCACCTGCAACGCCACAAGGCCCACGTCTCGCTCGACGACTTGCGAGAGCGCCAGGGAGCCCAGCAACACGACGTCGCCCCACAGCCGGAGCAAGAAACGCTCACGGCCGAACTCAAGGACCTGATCTGGCAAGCGATCGACCGGCTGCCCGATAAGAGCCGGGAGGTCCTGTTACTGAGAGAATTCGACGGCCTGCGCTATCGCGAGATCGCCCAGGTGCTGGCGATCCCGGAAGGGACGGTAATGTCGCGCTTGCACCAAGCGCGGGAGCGGCTGCGCCGGGAACTGGAGGATGCGATATGAACCAAGACGAGTTGATTCACGGATTTGTCGACGGTGAACTGACACAGCAAGAAGAGCAACAGATGCGCCAACTTCTCGACGCGGATCCCGAGGTGCGTCGACGGGTCGAGGCCTACGGCCAGATCAAGGAGGCGATCCAGTCCGCTCCGTTGAAGGAGCCTGATCTGTCTTCTTGGGAGGACGTCGAGACACCACCCGGCGCCTCCAGCTGGAGGGCCCTCGGGCTGAGTCTGTTCTTCTTCGGGTATCTCGGCCTGGTCGCAATCGGGCTTCACGACTTCTTCACCGGACCGGAGCCGATGTCGAGCAAGGTGATGATCGGCAGCCTGCTGGTCGGTGTGGGAGTCCTGCTGGTCAGCGTGATCCGTCAGCGCTTGATCGAACTGAAAACCGACCGCTACCAACGGGTCGAGAAATAATCGGAGTACATGATGCTTATTGCAACCACACCGGAGATCCAGGGTAAGCGAATCGTCCGCACGGTCGGACTGGTTCGCGGAAACACGATCCGCGCACGCCATCTCGGAAAGGACATTCTCGCCGGCTTCAAGATGCTGATCGGCGGCGAGATCAAAGAATACACCAAGCTGATGGCGGAGAGCCGCGAGCAGTCCCTCGATCGGTTGACCGATGAAGCCCAGAGCCTGGGGGCGAACGCCGTTGTCAGCCTGCGCTTCACCACCTCGACGCTGGCCGGCGGCGCGGCCGAGTTACTGGCCTACGGCACAGGCGTGGTGGTCGAGGACGCCTGATCCACTGAGTGGATCTGCTCGTTGCCAGGACAAAGCGCTTGCGCGGCCTGTCCAATCGTGATACGTGTTTTAACGACATGTCGGTTGGAAGCTGCGCTAAGCACTTTTATTTTTGGTTTGCCCTGGCTCCGTCGTGGAGCGGGGGGCGGCCAGCGTCTGCGCGCTAATCAACCACCTCCCCTCTTCCACCACGGAGCTGCGCTCTCGCAGCCACGGTGGACCGGGTTCGCGAGCCGCACCGCTCAAGGAGCGAACCCATGCGCCCCAACATCCAACGGATCGACCCCTACGACCTGCCTCGGCCGAACAAGCAGCAGGCTCAGCCGCCCATCGTCGTGCAACAACCGGAGCCAGCACGCACGGTCGCGCGTGTCGAGCGGCGACCCGAGCAGACACGCACCGTCGTGCGTGTCGGCCAGGCCGCCATCGGCGGTGAGCAGTTCGTCCTGATCGCAGGTCCCTGCGCCGTCGAGTCAGCCGCCCAAATCGACGAGACCGCCGCCGCTGTTCGGGCGGCCGGAGGACAGCTCCTTCGGGGCGGTGCCTACAAGCCCCGGACCTCGCCCTACAGTTTCCAAGGTCTGGGGGACACGGGACTTCGCCTGCTGGCCGAGGCTGGACGGCGACACGGACTCCCCGTCGTGACCGAGGTGACTCGCCCGGACCAGGTAGCGCACTGTCGTGAGCAGGCCGACGTGCTGCAGATCGGATCCCGCAACATGCAGAACTTCGATCTGCTGCGCGAGGTCGGCCGCTGCAGGCATCCCGTGCTGCTCAAGCGAGGCATGGCCGCCACCATCGAGGAACTGCTGGGCGCCGCCGAATACATCTTGGCCGGCGGCAACGAACAGGTCATCCTCTGCGAGCGGGGGCTGCGCACCTTCGAGACCTCGACACGCAACACACTCGATCTGTCCGCCATCCCGGTGCTGCTGGAGCGCACTCATCTGCCCGTGATCGTCGACCCCAGCCACGCCGCGGGTGCCCGGCGCTATGTTCCACCGCTGGCCCGGGCCTCCAAGGCTGCGGGCGCGCACGGACTGTTGATCGAGATTCACCCTCGTCCCGACGAAGCGCTCTGCGACGGCGCACAGTCACTCACTCTGCCGGCATGGCACAGGCTGGCAGGCGAGCTGCTGGAGGTCAACCGATGAGCGTCGCCTACCTGGGGCCCCCTGGGACATTCAGTCACCTGGGAGCCATCGCGCGCTTCGGCGCCGACCCGACCTTCTTGCCGGTCGACACGCTGGCCGACGTGTTCCGTGTCGTCTCGACGGGGCAAGCCGAGCGCGGTCTGGTCCCGGTCGAGAACGCCCGAGGCGGAAGCGTGGCGGAGACCTTGCAAGGCTTGTGCGACGCTCGGCCAACAGTCACGGGGGAGGTTCTGGTCGGCATCCACCACCAGCTGCTGGCCCACGGCCAGCTCGGGCGAATCTCGCAGATCCACTCCAAGCCGGAGGTCTTTGCGCAGTGTCGACAATGGCTCGCCAAGAACCTCCCGAGCGCGGAGTTGATTGCAACCGCCAGCACGAGCGCTGCGGCCCGGCAGATCGACGACCAGCGACAGGCCGCGATCGCCTCGTCCCTGGCGGGCAAGCTATATGACGTTCCCGTTCGGGCAGCAGACATCGAGGACGACCCGGACAACGTGACACGTTTCCTGGTGATCGGGGGCCAACCTGCAGGCGCCACGGGTCAGGACAAGACCGCCATCTTGTTCACCACCCGTCACGAGCCCGGCGCGCTGGTCAGCGTACTCGCCGTCTTTGCCGATGCAGGGATCAACCTGACTCACATCGACAAACGTCCAGCTCCCGGACGGCACTGGCACTATAAGTTCTTGATCGAGGCCCAGGGGCACCGGGAACAGATGGCCGACACGATCGAGACCACACGCCAGCACTGCACCGAGCTGGTGGTGCTCGGCTCCTTTGCCGAGGGCTGCTAGCAGCCCTGAAATACCGTGCCCCGCGGTCCCTGCCCTGTCCGAGGCAGTCCTGACCTAGTCTCCCTCGAAGAACTTCTGGTCCACGGCAACGGCCGACAGGATCGCCACCTCTCGCGGAAAACTCTCCGTCACCTCGACCTGAAATCGATCTTCCGGACCGTGTTGCTTGGAGAGGCTGAAGACGCCGGCGTCGAACGTCCGTGAGCTGATCGTCCCGTTTCCCGGATGACTCGCTCCATCAGCTTCGATCGTGAAGCTCTTACCCAGAACGCCAAACATGGGAAAGGTCAGGGAGCCGATGCGAGCGCCCGCCGCATCGGTCATGATGAAGCGGGTCTTGAAGAAGTTGCCCGTCATCGTCGCAACCGTGTCCCCCTCGGTTCCTTCGACCATCGTCAGGTTGGGTGTCAGCGTCAGCAGCTTGGACTTGACGGTCAGCAGCACCTTGTTTCCGTCGGGCTCGAACACCTGATAGGTGGCGCCATAGGACATGATCTTCTGAGCGACCTCGTACTGTGGCATGGATCACACCCGCGGGGCGGCCCGCGATTCCAACCCGGTAGGTACTGAGGGGGCCATCGGGTCAGGCCTCAGCGACCGACGGATCTTCCTCGGCCAGCTCGCGCAAATACTGACCGTAGTCGGTCTTGGCCAGCGGGACCGAGAGATCCTTCAGCTGCGCGGCGCTGATCCACCCATTGCGATAGGCGATCTCCTCGGGGCAGGCGACGCACAAGCCTTGTCGCTCGGTCAGCGTCTGGATGAAGTTCGCCGCCTCGAGCATCGAGCGCGGAGTCCCTGTGTCGAGCCAGGCGATGCCACGGCCGAGTCGCTCTAGATAAAGTGACTCCAGCTCCAGATACCTGCGATTCAGATCGGTGATCTCCAGCTCGCCGCGAGGAGAAGGCTGGAGAGCCTTGGCCAGCTCGACCACCCGCTCGTCATAGAAGTATAGACCGGTCACCGCATAGTGTGATCTGGGATGCTCGGGCTTCTCCTCCAGGCCAATCACCAGGCCCTCGGCGTCGAACTCGGCCACGCCGTAGGCCCGCGGATCCCGAACGTGGTAGCCGAAGATCGTCGCCCCGCTCTGCTGTGCCGCCACTCGGGTCAGGAGTCCCGTGAACCCTGTCCCATAGAAGATATTGTCCCCCAGCACGAGTGCGCTCGGGTGCCCGTCAATGAAACTCTCGCCGATCAAGAAGGCCTGTGCCAGCCCATCCGGACTCGGCTGCACTGCGAACTGGATCGACATGCCCCACCGCTGGCCGTCAGCGAGCAAGCGCTTGAATGGCTCCTGCTCGTGTGGGGTGGTGATCACGAGCACCTCTCGAATGCCCGAGAGCATCAACGTGCTCAGCGGGTAGTAGATCATCGGCTTGTCGTAGATCGGCATCAGCTGCTTGCTGACGCCAACCGTCAACGGGTGAAGTCGGGTTCCGGTGCCCCCGGCCAGGATGATTCCGCGACGTCGATTCACGAGTCCTCCACCTTACCGCCTGGATTGCCCCCATGCCAGACCAGCCAGCGCCCGATGCGCATCACCGGTCCGACCCGGCGGTCATCCCATTCGCCCAAGCGAGCCACCCGCTGGTGCAGAACTACCGGAAACCCCCGTCGTCAGCCGGAGCATGACGCCCCCAAACCTGACCGACAGCCTTCACTTCTGCAGCTCTGCGATTCTGACCCGTATCGTCTCCCTGTCCGCTGCCTTCGGCAACAACAGGAGATAACGCGTGAGGTCAGCCACCGCCCCCACACGATCACCCCGCTTCCCCCGAAACAACCCTCGACCACGCCAGGCCAATCCGTTGCGCGGATCAAGCGTGATGGCCCGGTCAAAATCTCGCCGCGCAGCGCTCCCGTCGTCGCGCGCCGCGTGAAGATCGGCTCGCGCCAGATAGGCCGGCACGTAGCGTGGATTGAGGCGAATCGCCGTGTTCAGATCAGCCATAGC
>PVBE010806742.1_pt1 | contig 11121 bp, 9 predicted proteins | sample 1631181 | NCBI WGS metagenome assembly PVBE01 (sample SAMN08397723, study PRJNA350692) | Marine metagenome, whole genome shotgun sequencing project. | isolation source: water | place: Pacific Ocean | collected 2012-04 | reverse complement strand
TAACACTCTTGTAAAACATTGAAGGTCTTCTCTCATCTTTAAATTTTTATCTTTAATTATCTTATCTAAGTACACAATACATTTTTCATAATCATCTAAGGCAAAGTACATACAGCCTATTTTATAGTAAAGAAGCATTATATGAGTTGGATCAATTAGGTCTTTATTTTTTTCAATACCTTCTAGAACATCAGGAATAACATTCAAACTTTCCTCAAAATTACCCTCCAAAGCATATAGATTAAATAAATTATTGTATTTATATAAAAAACACAATGAGGAAGTATTCTGATTCTTAGTAAAATCATTGCTTTCAATATTGTTGATTAATTGTATAAGTGTTTTTTTAAATTTAACAGGGTACTTTATTAAAGCTAATGCTTCTAATAGATAATTGGCTCCCTTTAAATAAAAAACAGGGTGTATATTAATCATTTCAGGATTTTTATTAAACATATCAACCCACTTTGCAGCATATTTATAACTAGATAAAAAGTCTTGTGTTATTAAACTATACCAAACCCAAGCCTTGTAATAAAGAAGCTCTTCTTTAAACCCTAGGTTTTCAATTTTTATTTTTGGCATTCTAGAATAGAAGAATTTAGTTAGCACCTTATAATCCTCATCACTTTTAACATACCCACCTTTTATAAGTTTTTCATATAACTGAAGTGAAATATTTGATAATTTACTTGAAATATCATTTTGTTTTCTCAAATAATCAGATTGAGTTGTTAATTCTTTTGTTCTATTTGACATACTTCTAGTAATGTATTGTGACTCTATAAGTTTTTCAAACTCAACAATTTCATATGCTGAAGTTTTTTCTTCATACTTATAGGAAATATTCTTAGCCTTTTCTAGAGCCTTTAGGCTTTGTTTATATAACCCTTTCTGATATAAAATAGTAGCAAAATCAATCTGACTTCTAATCTTTAGTCTAATATTTTTATGCACTGGATTTAATCTTAGACTAATTAAAATCTGCTTATACAAATGAGCTTTTAGATTAGATAATTGCTGTTTAGAAACAATCCCTTTCTCCAAAATTATTTTTTCATCATACTTATCCATCTTCTCTAATTGATTAAATAAGTTTAAAAACTTTGAATCCTCATTAGAGTGCATTCTTCCAACAAATAATTTAAACTGCCTTTTTTCTGACTTAGTCAATGATTTAACTAAAACAAATAGGTTGTCTTTTACATCATTAGTCATTGTATTAAATTTTTATTTAAAATATTGGTTATTAGTCTATTAAATCAATTACAAATGTAACGAATATTGTAATACTTTATGATTTTTTTTATCTAATCTATAGATATGTAATAAATTTGGATAACATGAAAGATGTAGTAAAAATATTTGATACAACTTTAAGAGATGGGGAGCAAGTACCAGGTTGTAAACTTGATACTAAAAATAAACTAAATCTAGCAATACAGCTTGATAATCTTGGTGTTGATATTCTTGAAGCAGGTTTTCCAATTTCTAGCCCTGGTGATTTTGAATCTGTAGTGGAAATTTCAAAAAATGTTAAAAATGCATCTGTATGTGCTTTAAGTAGAGCAAATGAAAAAGATATTGAAGTAGCAGCTGAATCTCTTAAGCATGCTATAAAGCCTAGAATTCATACTGGAATAGGAACTTCAGATATTCATATAAAATATAAATTTAACTCAAATAAAGATTCAATAATTGAATTAGCAAAACGATCAGTCTCTTATGCGAAAAGATATGTAGAGGATGTTGAGTTTTATGCTGAAGATGCAGGTAGAACTGAAAATGATTTTCTTGCAAAAGTCTGCGAAGAAGTTATTAAATCAGGTGCTACAGTTCTGAATATTCCTGACACAACAGGTTACTGCCTACCTAGTGAATATGGGGAAAAGATTAAATTTTTAAAAGAAAATGTAACTGGTATTAATAATGTAACTATTTCATGTCATTGTCATAATGATCTTGGATTGGCTACTGCAAATTCTATTTCTGGAGTAATTAATGGTGCAAGACAAATAGAATGTACAATAAATGGTATCGGAGAAAGGGCAGGTAATACTTCTTTAGAAGAAGTTGTAATGATAATGAGACAACATCCTGGTTTAAATCTTGATACAAATATAAATTCAAAATTATTATATAGCACAAGTCAAAAAGTTTCAGATTTAATGGGTATGCCTGTTCAACCAAATAAGGCTGTAGTTGGCTCTAACGCTTTTGCGCATAGTTCTGGAATTCATCAAGATGGAGTTATAAAGAAAAGGGAAACATATGAAATAATTGACCCTAAAGATGTTGGTGTTGACAAATCTTCAATTATACTAACTGCCAGGAGTGGAAGAGCAGCACTTGCATATAAAATGAAAGAAATAGGTGTAGAACTAACCAAGGTTCAACTTGACTCTGTTTATCAAGAATTTCTTACTTTAGCTGACATTCAAAAAGAAGTTTCAGAAAAAGATCTACCAATTATTTTAGATAAGCAAAATATTAAATATGGCTAAAACATTATTTGACAAAGTTTGGGATGCTCATGTTATAAACCAGATTGAAAATGGTCCCGATGTATTATTTATTGATCGTCACTTCATACATGAAGTAACAAGTCCTGTTGCTTTTGTTGGTCTTAAAAACAGAAACTTAAAAGTTTTATTTCCAGAAAAAACCTTTGCAACAGCAGATCACAATACACCAACTCTTAATCAACACTTACCAATTAAAGATGCTTTATCTGCTCAACAAGTAAAAACTTTAGAAAAAAATTGTGAAGAACACAGTATTGATTTTTGGGGGTTAGGGCATAAAATGAATGGAATTGTTCATGTTATTGGACCAGAAAACGGTATAACTCAACCAGGACTTACTATTGTTTGCGGTGACTCACATACCTCTACGCATGGAGCCTTTGGAGCTATTGCATTTGGAATTGGTACTTCTGAAGTTGAAATGGTTCTTTCGTGTCAATCTATAATGCAACAAAAGCCAAAAAAAATGAGAATTACTATAGATGGAAAACTAAATGATTTTGTTACTCCAAAGGATGTTGCTATATATATTATTAGCCAACTTTCATCTTCTGGAGCAACTGGTTATTTTGTTGAATATGCTGGAGAAGTATTTAAATCAATGAGCATGGAAGGTAGAATGACTGTTTGTAATTTAAGTATAGAAATGGGTGCAAGAGGTGGAATGATTGCTCCTGATGAAAAGACTTTTGAATATCTTAAGGATAAAGATTTTTCTCCAAAAGATCAAGAATGGGACAAAGCTATTCAAAACTGGAGTAATCTAAAATCCGATCCTGATTCAATTTTTGATAAAGAAATTTCATTTAATGCTAGTGATATTGAACCAATGATTACATATGGCACAAACCCTGGCATGGCAGTTCCGATTTCAAAAAAAATTCCTCATTTTGATGATTCAGGATCAAAATCTTCATTTTCTAAATCACTGGAATATATGAATTTCAAAGAAGGAGAGATAATGTTAGGAAAAAAAATTGATTATGTATTTCTAGGAAGCTGCACTAATGGAAGAATTGAAGATTTTCGATCATTTGCAGGTTTAATTAAAGGGAAAAGAAAAGCAGAGAATATTGATGCATGGCTAGTTCCTGGATCTCATAAAGTCTTAAAAAGCATTAAAGAAGAAGGAATACTTGAAATTTTGGAGAGCTCTGGATTTAAACTTAGAGAACCAGGTTGTTCAGCATGCCTAGCGATGAACGATGATAAAATACCTGCTGGAAAATATGCAGTTAGCACAACTAATAGAAACTTTGAAGGAAGACAAGGCCCTGGAGCAAGAACACTTCTTGCAAGTCCTTTAGTTGCTGCAGCATCTGCAATTACTGGGAAGATAACTGACCCTAGAGAAATTATTTAAATATGGCTTACGATAAATTTAATATAATTAACAGCTCAGCTGTTCCATTAAACATAGACAATGTAGATACTGATCAAATTATTCCTGCTAGATTTTTAAAAGCAACGGAAAGAAAAGGATTTGGAGATAATCTTTTTAGAGATTGGAGATATGAAAGCAATAATGAGGTAATTAAAGATTTTCCTTTAAACAATAAAGATTATTCAGGAAAAATTTTAATTGCAGGAAAAAACTTCGGATGTGGTTCATCAAGAGAGCATGCAGTTTGGGCTATTTATGATTATGGTTTTAGAGCAGTTGTTTCAAGCTTCTTTGCTGATATTTTTAAAAACAATTGTTTAAATATTGGTGTCCTTCCTGTTCAAATATCTGAAGGTTTTCTAGATGAGCTATTTAATGAAATAGAAAAAGACAATAATAGTTTATTTGAGATAAACTTACCTAACCAATCTATTAGTATCATATCAAGCGGACAATCTGAAAATTTTAATATTAGCAAATACAAAAAGGAAAATATGATGAATGGCTTTGATGATATTGATTATTTAGTTGACAGAAAAGAAGATATCATTACTTTTGCAAATAAAATTTCTGGTTAATGGCAAGAAAACTAATAGAGATAATGGATACAACATTAAGAGATGGTGAACAAACATCAGGGGTATCCTATACTCCTTCTGAAAAATTAACTGTTGCAAAATTTCTTATAGATAAGCTAAATATTGATAGGATTGAGGTTGCCTCAGCTAGAGTTTCTGATGGAGAACTTGATTCAGTTAAACAAATAACCAGTTGGGCTAAAAAAAATAAAAACATTAATCGTATAGAAGTATTAACTTTTGTAGATAATGGATTATCTATCGATTGGATCTCTAAAGCAAATTGTAAAGTTCAAAATCTACTTACCAAAGGCTCTCTTAATCATTTAAAGCATCAATTAAAAAAGACTCCAAAAGATCATTTTAATGATATTTCTAAGGTATTAAAAAAGGCTAGTGTTAAAAAGATTACTACAAATGTATATCTGGAAGATTGGAGTAATGGTATGAAGAATTCCAAGAAATATGTTTTTGAATATCTTGATTTTTTATACAAACAAAATATTAAAAGACTATTACTTCCTGATACCCTTGGAATATTAACTCATTATGAAGTCTATGAATTTATTGATGAGATTAAAAATAAGTTTCCTGACTTTCATATTGATTTTCATGGTCACAATGATTATGATTTAAGCGTAAGTAATGCTATAGAAGCTATAAGAGCAGGATGTGATGGGTTACATTTAACTGTTAATGGAATGGGAGAGAGAGCTGGAAACACTCCGCTTTCAAGTACTATAGCTTCAATTAATGATTTTCTTCCTAACTATTATACAAATGTTAATGAAAATAACCTATATCAAGCAAGTAAAATTGTTTCAACTTTTTCTGGTCAAACAGTATCTTCAAACAAACCTATTGTAGGGGAAAATGTTTTTACCCAAACAGCTGGAATCCATGCTGATGGAGATAACAAAAAGAACCTGTATTACAATTTAAGCCCTGAAAGATTTGGAAGAAAAAGAAAATATGCTTTAGGAAAAACATCTGGAAAAGCAAATATTAAAAATAATCTAGACGAATTGGGAATTAAACTTTCTGATAAAGAACTTAAAATGGTTACATCAAAAGTAATTGAACTTGGAGATAAGAAAGAGAGAGTAACAATTGAAGATCTTCCATATATAATTAATGATGTTCTTGATTATCCTGAAAATAACAAAAAAGTAATAATTGATTCATATGTTTTGACTAGTGCTAAAACACTTAAACCTTCGACTGCTTTATCAATGATAATTGAAGATAAGTTATACCAAGAAACTGCTTCAGGTGATGGCCAATTTGATGCTTTCATGAATGCATTAAAAAGTATATATAAAAGTATAAACTTGAAACTCCCTAAATTAATTGACTATTCTGTTAGAATACCACCAGGAAGTGATTCTGACGCACTTTGCGAAACAACAATTACGTGGGATTCAGGAAAAAAGAAATTTAAGACAAGAGGTCTTGACTCTGATCAAACTGTAGCTGCAATAAAAGCAACAGAAAAAATGCTAAACATATAATAAGATGGAATTAAATATAGCAGTTTTACCGGGCGATGGTATAGGACCAGAAGTAACAAATGAAGCAGTTAAAGTAATGGACGTTATTTCTAAAAAGTTTGCTCATAACATAAATATTTCAGAAGGATTAACTGGCGCAATTGCTATAGATAAAAAAGGTAATCCTTATCCTGATGAAACACATGAAATATGCGAAAGATCAGATGCAGTTCTTTTTGGAGCAATAGGAGATCCTAAATATGATAATGACCCTAGCGCAAAAGTTAGGCCAGAGCAAGGTTTACTTGAGATGAGAAAAAAACTTGGACTATATGCTAATTTGCGCCCAACCATTGTTTTTGAATCACTTATCAATAATTCTCCTTTAAATAAAGATAGAATCCAAAATACAGATTTAATTTTTGTCAGAGAATTAACAGGAGGTATTTATTTTGGAGAAAGAGGAAGAAAAGATAATGGGAATTTTGCATATGATACATGTGAATATAATAGAGACGAAATTAAAAGAATTGCTCAATTAGGATTTGAAATGGCTATTAAAAGAAAAAGAAAACTTTGCTGTGTTGATAAAGCCAATATCCTTGAGACATCTAGATTATGGAGAGAAACAGTGCAAAACATGGAATCTAGTTATCCTGATGTAGAAGTTAGTTACGAATTTGTTGATGCAGTTGCAATGAGACTAATTCAATGGCCTAGCGAATATGATGTTCTAGTTACAAGTAATTTATTTGGTGATATCTTAACAGATGAAGCTTCAGTAATTTCTGGTTCAATGGGATTAATGCCATCAGCATCAATCGGAGAAAAAAATGCTCTGTATGAACCAATCCACGGTTCATACCCTCAAGCTGCTGGAAAAAATATTGCAAACCCAATTGGATCAATTCTTTCATTAGCTATGATGTTTGAACACTCATTCAGTCTAGAAAAAGAATCAAAAATTATAAGGGAAGCGGTAGATATTTCATTAAAAGAAAAAATAACTACAAAAGATATTTCTGGAAATGATAAATCCTATAGCACAAGTAATGTAGGTGATTTTATTTGTAATTATATCAATTCTTGATTAAAGTAAATAATCTGTTGAGATAAAGTTGGAATCATCAGAATCTAGAAGATTTTTTAATAATTTATTATTTCCAACATTATCTTTTGAAGCTACAAAAGTTCTTATAGAAAATGCTCTAAGTGCATCATGTACACTTAATGTAATAACTGCTGAATTCTTTCTTCCAGTAAAAGGATAAATATCAGGGCCTCTTTGACAAGCACTGTTTAGGTTTACCCTACATACAAGATTAACAAGAGTATCAATGAGTGGTCCTATTTTTTTTGGATTATTGCCAAACAAACTGACTTGTTGACCATACTCAGATTTGGCCATATCATCTAACGGTTCCGAAATTTTCTTAAAAGGGATAATAGGAATTACTGGGCCAAATTGCTCCTCTTCATAAACTCTCATATCCTGTTTAACAGGATACAAAACTGCAGGAAAGCAAAAATTACTAGATATCTCTCCTCCTTTTGTGTTTATGACTTTAGCACCTTTACTTTTAGCATCCTCAATCAAATCAATAATATATTGAGGTTTTCCAGGCTCAGGTAATGGGGTTAAGAAAACATCATTCTCCCATGGTAATCCAAATTTTAATTCATCAACAGCTTTAGAGAAAAGTTTATTAAACTCATCAACAATTGATTCATGAACATATAAAACCTTTAGCGCAGTACATCTTTGTCCATTAAAAGAAAGTGTACCTGATATACATTCTTTAATTGCTAGATTAAGATCTGCTCCAGGCAATACAATAGCTGGATTTTTTGCTTCTAAACCAAGCACAAGTCTTAATCTATTTTTATTTGGGTGCTCATCCTGAAGTGAAACTGCTGAAGAACTATGACCTATCAGGGCAAGGACATCAACAAAACCACTTTGCATTATTGGTGGACATATTTTTCTTCCTCTACCAAATAAAATATTAACTACCCCTGGTGGAAAAGATTCTTTAAATGCATTTAGCAATGGAGTAATAAGAAGAACACCATGTTTAGCAGGTTTAAAAATAGTTACATTACCCATAATAATTGCTGGTATTAAAAGGCAAAAAGTCTCATTAAGAGGATAATTATAAGGTCCTAGACATAGAACAACTCCTAAAGGTCCTCTTCTTATATGCGCATGAATTCCAGAGTCCTTTTCAAATTTAGCTGAAGACCTATCAATTTTTTTATATTCTTCAATTGTATCATATATATAATCAACTGTTCTATCAAACTCTTTTTCAGAATCAGCTAGAGTTTTCCCTATCTCCCACATTAATAATTTTACTATAACATCTTTATGCTTTGCCATTTTATCAGCAAACCTTTTCATGCATTTTAACCTGTCATGTACTTTCATTGTTGGCCACTTACCTTGACCTCTATCAAAAGCTTTTTTTGCAGACTCTAAAGCTTCCAATGCAGAATCAGAAGACATATCAGGTATAGATCCTAATAATGTTGGTTCATTATTTTCATTAGTTATTGATGAATAGACATTTGCTGTAGGTCCATTCCATGTTTTTAATTCACCATCTACTAAATAATTGGAATAGTTTATTTCCTCAACTTTAAATTCTTTTGGGATCATTTAATTATCTTAATTGTTCTTTTTCATCGCAGACATATGCTGCCTCAGCTCTGAACCTATTTTTTCAATTGAATGTTGTCTCACATTATCATTTATAATATTTAATCTTTCTTCATCAATTGGATTATCACTTTTACTTAAAACATCTGTTCCAATTATATCAGAGCTAATATTGTTAAAAAAGTCTTTTAAAAGAGGGATTGCATCATTATTAAATAAGTAACAACCATATTCGGCAGTATCAGATATTATGTAATTCATTTCATAAAGTTTTTTTCTTGCTACTAAATTTGCTATTAGTGGAAGTTCGTGTAATGATTCGTAATAGGCTGATTCCTCTTTAACTCCATTATTTACCATAATTTCATAGGCTAATTCAACACCTGCTTTAACAAAAGCAACCATCAAAACACCATTATCAAAATACTCTTGCTCGTCAATATTTTGATTAGCTGAAACTGTTTTTTCAAATTCTGTTTGACTGGTTTCTTCTCTCCAATTCAACAATTCAATATCATCATTATCCCAGTCTTTCATCATTGTAGATGAAAATGCACCCGTAAGAATATTTTCCATATGTTTTTCAAAAAGCGGAGTTAATATAGTTTTTAACTCTTCAGAAAGGTCATAGGCTTTAATTTTAGCAGTATTAGTTAATCTATCCATCATTTCAGTAATACCTCCGTGTTTTAATGCCTCAGTAATAGTTTCCCATCCATGTTGGACTAATTTTGATGCATATTGTCGGTCAATTCCTAATTCAGACATTCTATTGAATAATAATATTGAACCTGTTTGAAGCATTCCGCATAAAATAGTTTGTTCTCCCATTAAGTCTGATTTTACTTCAGCAACAAATGAAGACTCAAGAACTCCAGCTTTATGAGATCCTAATGCAACCGCATAAGCTTTTGATGCATCTAAGCCAATATTTTTGTAATCGTTATCAGGATGAACTGCAATAAGGGTAGGAACTCCAAAACCTCTTAAATACTCTTCTCTTACTTCTGAACCTGGTGATTTAGGAGCAACCATTATTACTGTTATATCTTCTCTTACTTCCATCCCCTCTTCTACTATATTAAATCCATGGGAATATGAAAGTATAGAGTCCTTTTTAATTAAAGGCATCAATTGATTAACAACAGGAGTGTGATTTTTATCTGGTGTTAAGTTTATAACTAAATCTGCATCAGGAATCATATCCTCAAAATTTCCAACATTGAAATTATTTTCAGTAGCATTAATAAACGATTGCCTTTTAGAATCAATAGAAGATTGTCTTAAAGCAAAAGAAATGTCTAATCCTGAATCTCGCATATTTAATCCTTGATGAAGCCCTTGAGCTCCGCAACCAACTATTACTATTTTTTTATCTTTTAAAAAGGAAACTCCATCATTAAATTCTGAGGAATCCATGAATCTACATTTTCCCAGTTGAATTAACTTTTCTTCCGGTGATAATTTGTTAAAATAATTTGTCATTTCTTTTTCTTTTTTTGATTTTTAAATTTATTTATAATTTCCGATATACCCATTTTAGATTTTGTTACAGCTATCCTTCCTGATCTAGTGAATTGTAACAATCCATAAGGTGCTAAGTCATTATACAACTTGTCAGTCTCATGCCTAAAACCTGTTTTCTCAATTACAAAAAATTTAGGATTTACCGTTATTATTCTTGCATTGGACTCTTTAATAGAATTTTGAATATGCCTTTCTTCAAAAAGTGAGTTTGATTTTACTTTATAAAGAGCAGTTTCCTGAAATATAGTTTCTTCATCAGTATGATAAAAGGCTTTAATAACATCAACCTGCTTTTCAATTTGCTTAATAACCTTTTCAATTCCACTTTCAGTCATTTCTACAACAATTATAAATCTAAAAACATTTTCAATTTCACATTCTGATGTTGTAAAACTTTCAATATTAATATGTCTTTTTAAAAATATAGCCGAAATCCTATTTAATAATCCAACATTATTCTCTGTATAAATTGAAACTGTATATTGTATCTTTTTTTCCATTTTTATTCAAGTCTTATATCAGAAACCGAAGCACCTGATGGTATCATAGGAAAAACATTATCTTCCTTTTCAACACATATTTCAAGAACATAAGGTTTCTTTGATTTTATCATTCTTTCAACTGCAGGTTCAAGATCAGATCTATCCTCTACCCTTTCAGAATCTAAAAAGTAAGCTTTAGCTATAGAAACAAAATCTGGATTAACCATTTCAGTTGAGGCATATCTTTTATCAAAAAATAGTTGCTGCCATTGTCTGACCATTCCAAGAAAATCATTATTTAATATTACTACTTTAACAGGTAATTGTTGTTGAAAAATTGTACCTAATTCTTGAATAGTCATCTGATATCCACCATCACCTATTACTGCAACGACCTCCCTTTTTGACACCCCCCACTTTTAAACCGGAAAAACCTCAGTTTGCTGACTTGGGCCGGGCCTTTGCTTTGGGTTTTG
>PVBE010845375.1_pt1 | contig 11123 bp, 10 predicted proteins | sample 1631181 | NCBI WGS metagenome assembly PVBE01 (sample SAMN08397723, study PRJNA350692) | Marine metagenome, whole genome shotgun sequencing project. | isolation source: water | place: Pacific Ocean | collected 2012-04 | reverse complement strand
GCGATCCCAGGGTGATCCATCATCGCAAGGGCCTGCCGCTCGGCCTCGAATCTCCCCAAGACAGACTTGGAATCCATCCCTGGCTTGATCAGTTTGAGCGCGACCTCGCGGCGAACCGGCTCTGATTGCTCGGCCCGGTAGACCACCCCAAAGCCCCCTTCCCCAAGAACCCCACGAATGCGATACCGGTCAATGAGGCTACCGATATTCGCTTGATGATCCAAGCCGCCCAAAGACCCCTTGCTCGATCCGCTTGATGACAGCACGGTATGAACGTCCCCTGCTTTCTCGGGCGCATGAGCAAGGAGCGACTCTACTTCCGCCCGCAACGCAGCATCGGAACCACAGGCGCCATCGAGGAAGGCCTGGCGATTTGCCTTGGGCAGACCTTGCACTGCAAGAAAGACAGCTTGTGATCGATCAGGGTCCACACTCATTCAGAGCCTCCTTCGGCCAGCCTACGACGCAACCAAGCCTGAGCAAAACCCCAATCATCGATCACGGTCCGGCGAGATACCTCCAAGACCGTGGCAACCTGCTCAATGCTCAGCCCCGCAACGTAGCGGAGCCAGGCCACTTCGGCCTTGCGAGGGGCCTCCAGTTCAAGCGCCGTCAAGGCGCCAAGGAGGCAGGCAATCTCATCAGAATCGACCGAATCGGGCGTCGAAAGTTCACCATCACAAATTGCAAGCGAAACCGGCCGGCGGCCACCGCCCCGTTTCAGTCGATCGCGGCTTCGGGCATGGTCGACCAGAAACTGTCCCATCACCCGAGCGGCGCTGCCAAAAAAGTGACGTCGATCTTTAAAGCGAGGTGGTTCGCTCTTCCCGGCCCACATCCGCAGGAATACCTCGTTGACCACCATGGTGGGCTGCAAGGTCGCGCCAGGACGCTCTCTTGCCAGCAAGCCAGTGGCCATGGACCGCAGTTCCTGATTCACCTCGGACCACAAGGCCGAAGCTGCCCCGGAATCGCCCGATCCAGCAGCATCAAGCAAACGCGTGATACGAACCTGTTGATCGCCTTCCATGGTTGCCTCTCAAACTGGGTTTGGCCAGTTGCCCGCTGGGATGCCAACATCCCGCCCCAACAGGCAGCCTACAACAGGACTCCCCCGAGAAAGTGGGTCATGCCCCACAAGTCACTTATTGGGACCGTGGAAGTAGATCACGGGCATGGCCTGCAGTCAGTGATGGGCCATCCACGGCGTCAAGGAATCGATGCACATCTGGATGTGGTCGGCTGGTTCGAAGCCCAGTTCCTCTGCCCCAAGCGCGATGTCGGCGCGGTTGACAGCGGCGGCGAAGTTGGCAGTCTTGAGCTTCTTGCGAACCGACTTGGGCGTCAACCCTTCGATCCCGCCGGGTCGTACCTTGCAACACGCCACGATAAAACCCGCCAACTCGTCCATCGCAAAAAGATGCTTGGCCATCTCGCTGGTCCTGGGCACACCGCTATAGGTGGCGTGTCCAAGGATCGCTTCAATAATCTCTTCGTCGACGTCGCCCCGCTCCCGCAGATGCGCCACACCTACGAATGGGTGTTCCTCTGCCGTGGGGTGCTTCTCATAATCGAAGTCGTGCAGCAAGCCGCATACGGTCCACCGATCAATGTCATCGGGCGCTGCGTTGCGGGCGCCGTGCGCCATGCATGCGGCGACACTCTCCATGTGAAAGCGAAGTGAGTCCGACGCCACCCACTCGTGCATGAGTTCCCTCGCTTGATCGACATCCATGCGTGTCAACACTCCCCCCACTGCGACAGCATGTTCAACAGGTCGTTGGCATCGATGTCCCCATCGCCATCGAGATCACCGCTTCCGCTGCCACCAAACTGCCCGATGAGATCGAGCAAATCGTCAATGCCCACCAGGCCGTCACCGTTCAGGTCGGCCGTACACTCACACTCGTCGGGTACACCGTCACCGTTGTCATCCTGGCTGTCGCCTCCGGCGATGTCGTCGATGTCGGGCACACCGTTGGTGTTGCAGTCGGGACTCGTAACCAGCGTCAAGCAGATATTTGAGACCGTCCCCGCATCGATCGGGGAGACGTCCGAAACCGTCACCCGCCACAAGCCGGAAACCGCCGCGCCGTACAGGCCCGACAGCGGCTCCAATGGACGCTTGTTGCCCGAGATCACCGGCGCATCGAACTGACTGCACGTGTCCTCGGCAGCCATAGCGCCCCCATCGTCAAAGAACACCGACAAGTCATCGCCGCCACAGCCCCACGGTCCGATCCAGCCGCCATCATCGGGCATGCCCGGGCGATCCAGCAGCGTCACCAGTGCGCCACCAGGCGATGCCAGCGTGACACGTAAATCGCCGACCCACGGGTGCGACACCTGGACAAGCAATCTGGCCGACACAACCAATTGACCGGCGGCCTCAACATCCATCGTCCACGTACAGACGGACTGGCCGTCATCGGGAATGGATGCGCTGCCTGTTCCGCACCATGTATCGCCGCGGGCTGATACCGCCAACAACATCATCGCAAACGTCATGAGTGTGCGTGTCATCGAGCCGCTCCCGCATTCAAGGTCGCGTTCCGCGACGAGTCCGTGCACTGCGGCGGATCAACCATGTCATCCACATGACACCATCCCTCCGTCAAGCCCATGAAATTGGCCCCGGCCAAGTCGCCCGAGAAGGACTCCGTCACGCCATCCTCGGGGTCGCTCAGCAGCAAGTCCGCCGCAATGTGGCAATAGTCATAGCTCCACCAGTAGTCGGTAAAGGTCGTCGTCCAACTGAAGGTCTCGCCGCGAGCCCATCCCGGGACATAGGACAACCACAGCGCCGCACCGTCGTAGGTCATGTCGTAGTTCTCGCCACACTGAATGCCGAAGATTTCCCCAATCGCTGCGATAGTTCCGGCCAGTGGCGTCCCCTCAAATGGAGCGCCCAACGCTTGCACCAATCGTCCGCCCTGAGCAGGCGTTGGGGTCGCCCAGTCCAGACCGCTCCAGTAGAAGGAGTACAAGTGCAAACCGGCATTGCCGCCTTGGCTGTGCCCCAAAATTCCAAAGCTCTTGAACTGGCTTCCAAAGGAGGCCAGGTCCAACGCAAACGCGTCGTGACTGAGGTTTTGATCCGGATCGAGATAGACCGACACATTGCCACTGAAGTGTGAGGTCGGCCACGGATTGGCATCGGAACAGTAGCCATGCGACAAGATCAAACTGTGCCCACCGACTTCGCCTCGGTTCGCTCCTGACATCGCAACGCTGCCCCGATCACCCACACCCATTCGCATGGACTGCATCGCTGCAGCATCATGCACGGTTGAGGGAACATCTACCACACCTAGGTCCGCTTGATCCAACACCGCAAGTGTGATTGCGGAGTCAGCATCTGCAAGTCGCACGGTCCGAAGTTCCAAAGCCATCGACGATGGGGCGCTGACATCACTAAGCCAGCGCCGATCAAACACCAAATGCACGCCGTCCGCATCGACAGGCACCATGCCGCCGATCCACGCGTTTGGCTGCCATCCATCTATTCCCTGAGCCCACACTTCGGCGCCGGCAAGCAGTTTCTCGCGTGCCCCGATGTGTGAACAGGCAAGAGTAATGGCCATTCGATGTTCGTCCAGTCGTTCTATCTGGGCCGATCCGGCCAACACCGGCGCATCGCGTTCGACGCGAATGTGATGCAGCACGCTTCGCTGCACGCGCGTTCCAGTCGACACATCAATCGCTTCCGCATCAATACACACAACATGATCCCCAGCGGGTAGCGTCAGCGTGCACTGCGAATCGCCGCGTGTTCCCGTCGGCGCAAAGGCAACATCGGCGCCGCCATCGAGCAATTCGCCTGTCACAGACACTGGCACAAAGCGCCGCATGGCATCGTCGGTCGCCTCAAAGGCTGCGGTCAATGTGATGGGTTCCCCTGCGAGCACTTGATAGGAACCCAGCGTCGATCGCAACTCAACGGGCACATTGTCCCGTACGAACAGCATGCCCTGCTGTCCTGCAGCGATGCCGCCAAGTTTCACACGCCATGTCCCGGCGGCTGGATTTGTCAGGTCGATTCGCTGTGCTGGCTCATCGGTCCACGGCATCAAACTGCTTGATCGCCACTGAATACTTGGCCCGAGGAGATCTGCAACATCGCCCGAAGGTGTCACCAATTCGATGGTCCAGTTGCTCGAGCCTTGTCCGAGCGGAACGATCGCCAGGTGCCCACAAGTCGGCACTTCGATTGGGAATTCCAGAATGTCGCCGGTTCCCTCGAATCGCCACTGCGTGCATCGTCCCCGCGCTCCATAGTCACCCGGGTCAGGTGGCGTGAGCCAGCCGGAAGTGATCTCACTGGCCGGCGCACCAACCTGTTTGAACGGAACGGTCACCTCGGTGGCCGCGGCAAGCACACACAGGCTGGACATGATTGGGATGAGCATGATTGATTGGCCTCCAGACACTACACGCCCCACCCTAACTGATTTTCGCAAATGAGCCCCGCTCCCAGAATGCGGCCTAGAAGCCGTATTCAAGGCCGGCGTAGCCTTTGAAGTCATTGGGCGTCGCGCCGGAGGTGGCGTTGGAGAAGTAGATATTTCGGACGCCTATCCTGAGCGACCAGCCTGAATCATCGCTGAGTTTGAGCTTCCAGTCCGCACTCAGCGTCAGCAAGTAGTTACTCCAATCATTGAAACCCGGCGCAATGGAGAGATATCCAGTCAGTGACTGCCGATCAGTGATCTGCCATGATGTGTTCATTTCAAAGAGCAGTTGCGGATCAATGTCCCAATTCTCGTACTCAGCGGTCATACCCGCACCTGCTTTGAGATTGAGTTCCAAATCATCGGTGTCAAAAAGCTTGTACCCAACTCCGGCGTACGGACTGACACGATGACCCCAAGCCTCAAACTGGTCGTACTGCCACGTCCCCTGCGCAAAGTACAACCACCGCGACTTCTCAATGTACCACTCTTGGTTTGCCCGCATCAAAAAGTCATTGTCCGTGGTGATGTTGTCCTGCTGACTCCAATACCACGTTGCCGTCAAGTCAAAGTGATCCAACTCACGCTTGCGCTTCAGTGAGGCGCCAAGACGCATGTCATACGAACTCCTGCTGTTGTCGCTGGCCGTTGCGGCAAGAGAAATCGAACCAGTCCACGGAGTAGGCGCAGGCTTCTCCTCCACCGCCAGAGCCCCCACAACCGCCGGCGTCGCGGGTGACGCTTGCTCAACAAGTTTGGTGGTCGCGGGCTCCTCCTTAGAATCAACACTCGTATCCACCACTCCCTGCTTGTAGGCCACTCCAGCCCTTTCACGCGCAAGCTTCAACTGCCCCAGCACAGGATGCTCAATGACCAGATGCGTGTCGGACTCGCTGACCAATTCCCCGTGAAGTACATCACCGTTAGACAGTGTGACCGTCACCTGTTGCTGCGCCGCTTGAACAACCCCGCACAGCACCCCAATGATCATCATGACTATTGCGTGAATCCACATCGCCTCGCTCCTCTCAAAAGACCACCGCCGTGCCATTCCATGCCTTGAGGTCCTACCCGTTCCCATAATTGGGCAAAGGCGACCTAGGCCACGCCAATGAAGGCGCGTTTCCGCGATCGATATGTCTCAGGCACTGAAAGCTCCCTGTACGGCTTCGAAATTCATCCAAATCGAAGCCACAGGTGGCGATACAAGTAGGACACTACGCGCGGTCGTAGCCGCTGCCCCTTGCCATCGCGCAATGCTTCCAATCTCCAGCACACAGGCCAGTGGAAAACCACCCATGGCCAGTAGCCATGCCCAAACTGGCACATCGCCGTAGTCGTACGCCATGGCCGTGACACAAATGGCCGCCAATCCACCACCAAGCATGGCCCCCCCGCCGGACACGACGCGATTGGGAAACAGCCGTATCACAATGAATACGCCAGCCATGGCCGACATCGCGCCGGCCATGAAGGCCAGCGATATGGACCCGGCCACCAAGGCCAACATAGACACCGCTGCGCCAGCCGCCCAAGATCCAACAGGCATTGCCAGGCTGGGTCGCTGCGCATCGACCAACGATACGACCAAGGCGCCAGCGGCTACGACGGCCGCTACCGTGATGGGTAGTTGTGCGGGAAGTGGCAAGAGCCACCAAGTCGCTCCGCCGGCCGCCACGCCAATCAATACCCGGCTTGCCCAGTCGCCCCTGCGGGGAAGCGCATCGACCAACCCCAGACAACCCATCGCCAACATGACATAGAAGATGCCATGCCACTTCTGCGCCGGGGGCCACGCAGGTATGCCCACGCTGCCAATGAACGACCCTGCCGCCGCGCCCATCAACGTCAACGCAATGACACCACGTCGCCACACCCTCTTGTGAGACAGCCCTGAGGGAATCAGACAAAACGCTGCGACAATGCCCGCGCACAACGTTGGGAAGATGACACTCCAGAAGACTTCTTCAAACACGCGATCAGTTCCCTGGCTCGATCTTGCCTTCCAGAGCGACGATGATTTTGACATCATCTCCAACCGCCCCATTCTCGACACCCCAGTTCATTCCGAACTCCGATCGTTTGATCGAGAAGATCGCCTCCCAGCCGGCCTTGGCCTGCACAGGGTTGCCCATCACGCCGGTCACCTCGACCTCAGCTGTGACTGGTCGTGTTTGGCCAAGCATGGTCATGTCGCCAGTAACCCTCCACTTTCGCTCGCTCACTCGCTGGGCATCTGTGCTCTTGAAGGTCGAAGTTGCAAACTCGCGAGCGTTGAAAAAATCGGGGCTCTTGAGGTTGCGGTCGAGTTTCTCATTGCCCGTATCAATGCTCTCCATGCCAATGGCTACATCAAATACAGGTGCCTTGGCATCATCCCGTGGCCAGTCAACGGTGCCAGTCACTTCGTTGATTCGCCCCCAGAACTGACCTGCACCAACATGCTGCACCCGAAATAATGTCGCGCTGTGCACCGGGTCGAGGTCCCACGTTTCCACCGCTGCGCCAGAAGCGTCTTGCGCCGCGTTGGCCGCCAACATGGATGTCGCCAGCAGAATGCCAGCAGTCAGAAGTTTGATCATGGACGGGCCTCTCTTGTTCCTCAATATCTCATTTGACAGAGCGCAACCATGCGGCGAGTAGATCGATCGTCGCTTGGAGATCGCCCTTGTGAATAGACTCGGTGATGGTGTGAACGTAGCGAGTACCACACACCAAGGCCGCACAACGAACACCGTGTCCGCTCCGCTGAATCGCAGCACCATCCTGACCTCCACGAGGCAGGATGCACCGCTGATATGAAATCTTCTTTCGCTTCGCAACTTTGCAAATGTCCTCAGCCAACGTGCGGTCGGCGATCATGGAACTGTCCATAAACATCACACCGGCACCTTCGCCTCGTTTGGTAACACGGTCGGCTTCGGCCACGCCAGGCGTGTCCGCACACAGCGTGACGTCAAGACCAATGCCAAGGTCCGCTCCAACTGCCTCAGCTGCAGTGAATGCGCCCCGAAGCCCGACCTCTTCTTGCGTTGTGAAGGCCACGACGATCTCGCAGGCGTGTTCGCCAGCTTTGCCTCGGGCCTTAGTGATCTGTCTAAGAGCTTCGATGGCACAGAACACAGCGAAGCGATTGTCGACGGCCTTGGATACGAAAGCTTCTGGTTGTTCTTCAAATGGCTCGTGCATCACGACGAAGTCGCCAACCTGTACGGCCTTCTTCGCTTTGGCAGGCGTCATGCCAAGATCAATGTAGAAATCCAGCGGCTCGGGAATCTGCTTGCGTTCTTCGGGCGAAGAAATATGCACGGGTTTCCCACCAGCGGTCATGATGCCAACATGATCCCCCTTGTCAGTGCATACCAGTACTCGGCGATGAAAGAGGTTGCGCGGGTCAAAGCCACCGGCGGGATTCGCCCACGCGTAGCCCTGCTCATCAACGTGACGAATATAAAATCCAATTTCGTCCATGTGGGCGCACAGCAACACACGAGTTGGCTTCCTCTTGGTTCCCCCTGTTGCCTTGCGAGTGCAGATGAGCGATCCCATCGTGTCTTCGCGAACGCTGTCAAAGAGGCCACGAATGTTGTCCCGAACAACTTCCCGGACTCGTTCTTCACGACCAGATACGCCAGGGGTTTCGCAGAGATGTTGAAATAGTCTTTTGTTCATTAGAAGCGCACTGTACCTGACCTGCGCGACAGTCTCAGGAATGGCAAAGATCCAAGTCAGTCTTAGCGCAAAGAACAAGGAGCCCATACTGGGTCCAATGCTCCCGTTGGCGGTGACACCTCTAATCGCCACCGCGTTGGCATCTCCTGTCCAGCTCATCGCCCCCAATGGGGCCGAAAACGACCTGTTCGTGGTCGCTCTGCTCGTTAACGGAGGCTAATTGGTCCCAGGTGCCCCAAACCAGAGTTCGGCGGGCTGCCTCACATCCTCGCCTTCATCGGATCTTGGGGATGGTGCCACGAACCGATCGGCGGTCGATTCTGTGAAGGCGTTTCAGGAACGTCGGGGTGACCAGCGAAGCAGCCGCAGTGAATTGAGCACCACGACGATGGTCGATCCTTCGTGCAGGATGACTGCCGGGCCCAGATCTGCCACGCCGATGATGGCCAGTGGCGACACGATGCAGATCACCCCTAAGGCCAGAATGAGATTCTGCAAAATCATCCTCCGGCTTGCCTTGGACAATTGATACGCATCGGCCACAAGTCGTAGGTCATTGCCCATCAGCACGATGTCAGCGGTTTCCATCGCCACGTCGGTCCCCGCAGCGCCCATGGCAATTCCAACGTCGGCCGCAGCAAGTGCCGGTCCATCATTGACGCCATCGCCGACCATCACGACGCTCCCGTTGCGATCGCGAAGATCTTGGACGATGCCCAGTTTGTCCCCGGGCAGCAAATCGGCACGCACGTCATCGATGCCCATCGCACCGGCAATCTTTCTGGCCGCGCCAGCGTGGTCGCCAGTGAGCATGGCAACGGATTTCACCCCATGCTCGTGCAGTAACGCGATGGCCTCACTCACTTCGGAGCGTGGCGTATCGGACAAACCAATCACCCCCATGACGGCGCCATCGCGGAACACCCACACCACACTGTTGCCAGCATCCTCAAGTTTATTGGCCGCGGCGGCAACCGAATCATCGACCGCCCCAAGCGATGCCCGCCCAACCGCAATGATCGACCCGCCAACAATGGCCGTCGCCCCTTCGCCTGAGATCTGCCGCAAGGACGATGCCTCGGGCAGTACCAACCCTCTGGATTGAGCCCTCTTGACAATGGCCTCGGCCAGTGGATGGCTCACCGATCGCTCAACTGCGGCGCCTGCTGCGAGCAATTCATCTTGAGTCGTCGCTCCTGTGACCTCGATTTCGGTCACCTGAAGGTTTCCAGTCGTCAACGTCCCGGTTTTATCAAAGGCAATCGACTTCATTCGGCCAAGCGACTCGAGTGATGCACCGCCCTTCATAAGTACGCCCATGCGCGCGCTTCGAGCAAGCCCACACAGCACCGCCGCTGGCGTTCCGATCGCGATGGCGCATGGCGAAGCCGCCACAAGGAACGCAATCCCCCGATAAATCGACTCGGGCCACGTCTCCCACTGCACTAGTGGCGGAATCACAATGACGATGGCTGTCAGCACAAATACAATAGGCACGTAGATGTGTTCGATTTTGGCGGTAAATCGCTCTGCGGGAGATTGTGCTGCTTGGGCCTCTTCCACCATTCGCATGATCCGAGAAATCGTGCTCTCCCCCGCCTCCCGAAGCACCTGCACCACGACTTCGCCTTCCCCATTGACAGTGCCAGAGAAAACTTCGTCGCCAGGCACCTTATTCACCGGAACGGACTCACCAGTTACCGGCGCCTGATCGATCGAGGTCACACCATGCACGACCTCGCCATCAATGGGCACACGATCAAACGGGTGCACCGCGACGTGGTCGCCGGGCTTGAGTTCTCCAACGGGAACCGTGCGCGACGTACCATCAGCATCGATGCGGTCAGCCGTTTCGGGTGCTAGGGTGGCGAGCGCTTCGATGGCATGCTTAGCGCGAGCAAGGGCCATGTGTTCGCCAGCAGATCCGAGTCCAAACAGGAAGAGTAAGAAGGCACCTTCTTCCGGATACCCAAGCAGCGTGGCGCCCGCTGCGCCCACAAACATGAGAACGTCCACATCCAGTCCTAAGGCCCTGACCACCTTGATGGCACGAGGAAATGTAGACGTGCTCGATAGCACCGCGCTGCATCCCAGTAGTGTCCATCGCAACCACTCAGGGCCCGACCAGAGTGTGACGCCAAAGCCCGCAGCAAGCAGCACGCCAGCAAGCGTGACGAGTAACAACTCGCGTGTGTGCAGAATGGTCCCCACCAGAAGCCCCGGCCAGTGGAGCGATCGCTTCCACATCGAACGGCCAGCAATGACATCCGCCGTCGTGCCGTATCGAACCTCCGTCGCATTGAGATCGAGCCGCCAACCGGTTGTAGTCAAGCGATCTGTGATCTCATGTAGTGGACAGGTGCCACGATCAAACACCAATCGCAATCGATGCGTGTGGCGGTCAAACCCGGATACAAATGAAAGGTCCGCCAAACGTCGACGCAACCGCCGACGGTCGTGCCCGGTCTCGACACCAACCACAGGCACGGATAACTCCACGATCATCTCATCATCGCCTGGCTTCACGCCAGCCGCAGCGGCTCGATGTTCAATCCACTTGATGACGCACGCATCGCAGTTGGACGCGTCGATCGCATCGCCACACGGATGGGCCACCCCCGACTCGATGACCGGAAGCGAACGATTAACGCTTCCATCCGATGACGTAGCCATCAGTCGCCGCTCAACAGCCGATAGGAGGTTGGGTTGGCGGGCAGGAATGCGTGGAACCCAGCCTCAAAGAGCGTGGACACCGCATTGGCAGCCAGTACCAGACCAAAGATCCACAGCACAATGCGTGAGACGGTGCGGTTTGGCCCAGGATCAGCCGTAAAATTGGCCGCCAGCAGAAGCCGCGCCCCACTAAACACCAGCACAACTAGAAAGACGATTGTTGCCCACGTATACAAGTGCAGGCCCATCACAGCAGCGCCGTACCCTGGATCATCCGGCAAGATATGCAGCAGTACTTGCCGCAACGACGCCGCCAGGCCGACCACT
>PVBE010781130.1_pt1 | contig 11123 bp, 11 predicted proteins | sample 1631181 | NCBI WGS metagenome assembly PVBE01 (sample SAMN08397723, study PRJNA350692) | Marine metagenome, whole genome shotgun sequencing project. | isolation source: water | place: Pacific Ocean | collected 2012-04 | reverse complement strand
GTCAGGGCGCGTACGGGGGTAATCTGTTTGCTGGGTTTCCCATGTTACCAGCCCGTTTTTAACGTAAATCTTCCAACTACAAGAACCAGTGCAATTCACGCCATGCGTTGAGCGTACCACCTTGTCATGAGCCCACCTTCCACGATAGGCACGTTCCCAATCGCGGTTCTCATCTGTAGTAATTCCATGGCCGCTGGAAAAACTTTTAGGAGCTTTATTTGTAAAAAATGTCAGTTTATTAAGTATATGACTCAAGGCAATACTTTCTTTTTTTTGTGAGTCTTAAAAATAATAGTTGAGTTAAATTGAGAATCATTAATGTATCCAAAAATTAAGATCTGTAAAATTTTTTTAACCATAATTTAATAGTTTAATTTGATTTTCTTTTATTCATCAAGTTCTTGTACTAAAAAAAAATTTGTTTAAATTGATTTAGATCAAATGATTAATCTCTTAACTTGAAATAAAGCTACTTAAGAAAGAAGGAGTGAGAATAAAATTTTTCACTTACATTTTTAAATTATAAACTAAATTTTAATGACACTATTAGCAATATTGTTTTTGATTGTTGCAATTTTATATTCTAGCATTGGTCTTGGTGGTGGGTCTACTTATTTTGCTCTTCTTATAATATGGGGAATTCCATACTTCGTTTTCCCTGTTATCGCTCTGTCGTGTAATATCATTGTTGTATCAGGTAGTTGTTTTAATTATATAAGAGCAGGAAATTTTAATCTTAGACTTATCACTCCTTATTTAATTGGGTCTATCCCCTTAGCCTACATAGGAGGAACTTTACCCATAGAAAAAAAACTTTTTGAAATCTTAATATTTTTATCATTATCAATAGCTGGGTTTTTACTATTGCTGAATATTAAATCTTACGATGATAAAAAAGGAAGGGAATATCATAAAATGCCAATCCCTATTTCAATTTTAATTGGAGGGATTTTAGGTTTTATTTCTGGAATTGTAGGAATTGGAGGTGGAATTTTCTTAAATCCAATTTTAATATTAATAAAAGCTGGAAAATCTAGGCATATTATAACTGCAACATCATTATTTATTTTAATTAACTCTATTTCAGGCATTACTGGACAGCTAACTAAAAATAATGTTTTATTAGAAGTATCGAGTTATTGGTATTTACTTGTTGTTGTTTTAATAGGTGGACAAATTGGTAATTTTTTAAATTTAAAAATATTTCCAGCTAATATTTTAATTTTGTTAACTAGCATATTAGTAATTTTCGTTGCTGCTAGAATAGGATTTAGAATTTACTTAAATTAAATTTCCTAAATCTAAAAGTTTATTGTTTGACTTATGTCAATAAGTTTAAATTTTTTTTCAACTATAAAAACATAACTATTATTAATCATGATAACTAAAGGCGATCAAACAAAAGCTCTTTCTTTAAGCACTTTTGCTTTTACTGTTTGTTTTGCCATTTGGACAATTTTTTCAATTCTAGGTGTTAAGATCAAAGAAGATCTTAGTTTAAATGACACACAATTTGGTCTCTTGGTTGCAACCCCTATACTGACAGGAGCCTTAAGTCGTCTTATTTTAGGTATTTGGTCAGATCAATATGGCGGACGAATTGTTATGACTTTAACTATGTTACTGTCAGCAATTTCAACATACTTGCTTTCATCTGCAAAAACTTATGAAATGTTTTTGTTGGCTGCTCTTGGCGTAGGACTGGCAGGAGGGGCTTTTGCTGTTGGGGTCACTTACATATCCTCGTGGTACGAAAAAGAAAAACAAGGGATTGCGCTTGGAATTTTTGGTGTTGGCAATGTCGGCGCAGCAATTACCAATTTTGGAGCACCTCTAATAATGCTAACATATGGCTGGCATGGATTGGCAAAAACTTATGCTGCCATCATATTTGTTACTGCAATTCTCTTTTACTTGTTTGCCAAAGATGATCCAAAACTTTTAGCAAGAAAAGAAAAAAGAGAGAGACCTACTAGTATTTTACAGCAGTTACAGCCTTTGAAAAATCTTCAAGTTTGGAGATTCTCTTTATATTACTTTTTTGTCTTTGGTGCTTTTGTGGCATTAGTATTATGGTTGCCTCATTATTATGTAGGAGTATACAATTTAGACATTAAGACTGCAGGAATGCTGGCAGCCGCCTACGCCTTGCCAGGATCAGCTTTCCGTGTTCTAGGAGGTTGGTTGTCTGATAAAATAGGTGCGCGTATAGTTATGTATTGGACATTTATTGGATGTATTACATGTTGTTTTTTTATGTCTTATCCATCAACACACTATATTGTAGAAGGAATTGAGGGACCAATCAACTTTAGCATCAAAATCAGTTTACCAATTTTTGTATTCTTTAGTGTTGTTCTTGGATTTTTTATGTCTCTAGGAAAGGCTGCTGTTTATAAACATATTCCTGTTTATTATCCAAACAATGTTGGTGCGGTTGGTGGTGTTGTAGGTATGATTGGTGGTCTTGGGGGTTTCATTCTACCAATATGTTTTGGAGTTATGAATGATTTAATTGGAGTATTTACCAGCTGCTTCATGCTACTTTTTGCAATTACAGCGATTGCTTTTGTCTGGATGCATATTTCTATAGTGTTAATGGAGAAAGATATTGTTAAATCTAAATTCTTGCCTGAATTAAACAAAATTAAACAAGGAGATACACAGATCAATAACAAAAATCCTATACAGAGTATTAGTGAATGAAAAAAATAATAAAAATATCCATTATTGAACTTGGCCTATCTATTGGGGTCTCTTGGTCAATAACGATTTTTGTACTTGGATTGTTGGCATTATTATTTAGCACTGAAACAACACTCTTAACAAATATAGTATTATTAAAAGGTTTTATAAATTTGATTTATCCTGGATGGGGAGAGAGCTTTGCTGAAACTTTATTGATGACTGTATGGGCATTTGTCCATGGTTTTTTTGCCGGATTTTTAATAGCTTCTTTTTATAATATTTTTTCAAAAAATATTAGCTTACCTGACTTAACATTTCTATCAGCATCATATAAAAAAAATGATTTAGAAAGATTAAAAAATAGTAAAGGTAATTTGTTAGAATGGAATGTTGAAGATGAAAGTTTTTGGAAAACCACAGGTAAAATAATCGCCACACGAAACCTTTGGATTTCTATTCCTAGTCTTCTTTGTGGATTTGCAGTTTGGTTGATGTGGGGAATTATATCTGTACAGATGCTTAATCTTGGTTTTTCTTTTTCAAACGCTGAACTTTTTACTCTTACCTCCATAGCAGGATTGTCCGGCGCCACTCTAAGAATTCCAAGTACTTTTTTCATTCGTATAGCTGGTGGAAGAAATACGATTTTCTTTACCACAGCATTATTAATGATTCCTGCCGTTGGTGCTGGAATTGCATTACAAAATAAAGAAACTCCTCTATGGGTATTTCAGTTACTGGCCTTGCTCTCTGGATTTGGTGGTGGAAATTTTGCATCTTCCATGTCAAATATAAGCTTTTTTTTTCCAAAACGAGTTCAAGGAACATCTTTGGGGCTTAACGCAGGTTTAGGAAACGTCGGCGTTACCACAATGCAAATTTTAATACCATTGATGATGACGATTGGAATATTCGGTGGAACCTCAATGGTTTTAGAAAACAGCAGTGGGACTTTGATAGGAAAAATACCTGCTGGAACGGAGACTTATATCCATAACGCAGGATATATTTGGCTCGTTTTTCTAATTCCTCTTGTATTTGCCGTTTGGTTTGGCATGAACAACATTATAAAAGAAACAGTCACGCCAAATCCAGGCAGCCCTGTACAAGCATTTTTAAAAATTTCAGGTTTGTTGGCAATTGGATTGGTAACCTCTTCAATTGGATTATATCTTCTTATAGCTGTACCCCCAGGTTCAATTTTATTGAGTAAATCTGTTATTTTACCAGCAGTAATCGCATCGACGGTATTATTAATGATTTATCTTACTCGAGGTGAATTACAACAAAATTTGAAGCGACAATACAAAATATTTAAAAACAAACACACATGGTCAATGACAATTATTTATACAATGACTTTTGGTTCATTCATTGGCTTTTCTGCAGCCTTTCCTTTATCTATTAAAGTAATTTTCGGCTATAGCCACATTATTGGTCCTGACGGTGTGTTTAGCCATGATGTCATAAACCCCAACGGACCCAGCGCGCTGATGTTTGCCTGGATGGGCCCATTTATAGGCGCTTTAATCCGCCCAGTGGGAGGATGGATTTCAGATAAAATAGGAGGAGCAAAGGTCACACAAATTGTTTCTGCTGTAATGATAGCTTCAGCTTTAGGTGTCTCTTATTATATGGCAGCAGCTTACAGGTCAGCTACTCCAGAAGAATATTTTTGGCAGTTTTTTATTTTATTTATTATACTTTTTACAGCTACAGGAATTGGTAATGGTTCAACATTTAGATCTATTGCTATGATTTTCAATGAAGAACAAACAGGACCGGCCTTAGGTTGGTCATCCGCTGTAGCCGCATATGGAGCATTCTTTATTCCCAAAATAATAGGGGAGCATATTTATGCTACAACACCTGAAAATGCTTTTTATGTTTTTTCCATATTCTATGCACTTTGCTTCTTACTAAACTGGTGGTTTTATCTACGTCCTAATGCTTATATAAAAAATCCTTAACCAATCAGATACAAAATAGTGTCAGAGATAATTATAATTATTAAATCAAAAAAAAATATAGAATTATTGGAACAAAATATAGCGCACCCGAGAAAAGTCGAACTCCTAACCTCCAGATCCGTAGTCTGGCTCAAGATCCTATGGAGAAATAAAAATGAGGAATTACAAGAAATTTAAAATGAAGAATTGTAGTTTTTGAATGTGAAAGGCAACTAAAAGGAGACTATTTTTTCTTAATGATTAGGTATTTCTTTTAATATCTTTATAGGGAACATGTTGTTCTTCTAAGGGATAACACTTGGGGAGTGGTAAGGCCTATCACTTCCCTTTTTTTAATTAGTGAGTAAGCTATCTTTTTCCATTTAAAATCTCTATGAACAGCCATTGTTGTAACTATTCTTTTTTTATCAAAGTCTATTGTTTTCGTAACACCGTAAAATTATTTTTTTACTTAACGAATGATTTTTTACGTCATTCCGTATAGGTAAACACAATCTAGTGTACCGGTAACGGACTACGGATCAGAAAATTAGAAGTTCGACTTTTCTTGGGTGTGTCATACTCTACTTAACTTTTAGCGATTGCTATACGTTCACATTTTTTCATTTGACGCTTATATGACACTTTTTACTTCCGAAAAGTGTATTATTTTATAGAAAATCAGAAATTTTTTTCAAAGTAATTGAGGTAGATCAATTATTTTTTAGTTTAATAAATTATATTAACACTTAATTCTTCCTGGGTTAATTTAATGATTTAACCCCCATATTGATGGGGGTTAAATTTATTTATCTATCAAACTCAAAAGATGTTGCTCATAAGCATTCCAGTCGATATCACTTGGCTCTTTTATCTGTTTCGTTAAATCATCATTCCATTCACCATTTACCTTCCAAAGCAGTAAAAAGAATAATACTGAAAAAAATAATTGCTACAACTAATGCTACTTTGTTACTAATATTTAGAAAGTCTAAAGAAAACTCTTGCTCTTCAAATTTATCCCATTCATCTTTTTTATTTTCTAAATTTGATTTGTGGCTAATGTTCATAGGTATTCCATTTTTTTCTTAACTTAACAGTGAATATAAAGATTTTTTTTGATCTTAATCAAAATGGGCTTTATTTTGATTAAAATCAAATTCTTTCTCCTTAGCAATGATATAAAAAATTGTGAACTTTGATCTTGATAAACAAATTTTAATTGAAGAAAATAAACAAGGTCCTTTTGAATTATTCTCAAGTTGGTACAAATCGGCGGTAAATAATGAAATTAATAATCCTAATGCAATGAATGTCGCTACTGTATCAACAAATATGCAGCCTACATCTAGAATGATATTATTAAAAGAATATGATGAATCAGGATTTATATTTAATACAAATATTGAAAGTAATAAATCTAGAGAAATCGAATCGAATAATCTAGTAGCACTTAATTTTCATTGGAAAAGTCTTCATCGACAAGTGCGAATTCAAGGAAAGGCAGTATTATTAAGTAACAAAAAAGCAAATCAGTGTTTTAAAGATAGACCGAGAGAATCTAAAATAGCTGCATGGGCATCTAAACAATCTGAATTATTACCTAATAGAAAATTGCTTAATAAAAGAGTTCATGATTATGAAAATTTTTTTAATAATATTTCAGTAGAACGACCAAGTTTTTGGTCGGGATATAAAGTCATACCACAATACTTTGAATTCTGGTGGGATGTAAAATTTAGGCTTCATTATAGAGTTGTTTTTAATAAAAATAAAAAAAAATGGGATAAACATATGCTTTATCCTTGATAAAGAATTTGAGATGATTGAGTTAGTAAATAATAATTTAGATAAAGTACAATTTGAAACCAAACCATTTAACCATTGGGTTTATGATAAAGTTTTGCCAGAAAATATTGCTAATGATCTCTCTGATTTGCCTATTTTATCTTCTTCAATAGATAAAAATAGTGGAAAACGCGATACATATAATACTTCTAGAATATTTTTTAATAAAAAAAATTGTAATAAATATTCTTTATTTCGTGATATCGTTAATATTTTTAATAATCTAAAAACAATTATAAAACTTAGTCAAATATGTGGAAGAGATTTATCAAAAGGTAAGCTAAGAATTGAATATACTTTAGATACCGGGGATTTCTGGTTGGAGCCACATCTTGATATAAAGGAAAAATTATTAACTTTTCTAATTTATTTATCGAAAGAAAAAGGATCAAATGAATGGGGAACTACCATATATAATTCAGATTTAAGTGTTTATAAAAAAGTACCTTACAAATTAAATTTAGGCTTTATGTTTATGTCTGGAATTAATACATGGCATGGTGTGCCAAAACAAAACATAACAGGAATTAGAAAATCATTAATAATCAATTATGTCAATAATAGTTGGAAAAATTTAGATGAGCTTTCTTCAACTTATTACTAAATTATTATTATAATAAACTAAATTATTAAAAAAATTATAACAAAAAAAATTAAGTGTTGAGATTAAATTTTGAGATAAATCAAATTAATAAAAAGTATGACATAAATCAATTAATTATTACTCGTTTTACGTATTATACTTCTTGTAAGGAGAAAAATGTCAGGAAATATACTTATCAATGTTCCCTTTAGTAATTTTTTTAATATAATTAAACCTTTTACTATAGGTTTTGATCCAATGTTTGAACAATTTAATCAAATGTTAGATTTACCTGAATTTACAGGAAAATATCCAGCATATAAAATTATCAAAAAAAATGAAACTAATTATTCTATAAAAATTGATATTAGTAATTTTAAAAAAAAGGATATTAAAATTAAAACAACAAAAAACTTTCTAACTATTTTTGGAAATTATAAAAAAACTAAAAAAAAAGATGCTAAAATTGAAAAAAAAGAATTTAAAAGATCTTTTGTTTTTACGGATAATTTTAGAGTTAAAGAAGCAAGAGTGAAAAATAAAATTTTACAAATTGATTTAATCTCCAGAGTTTTAAAATTAAAAAAAGAAGAGCCTAATTTAATAAAAATTCAGTAGAAATATTTATTATTGAATTTCCGTGAGAGAATTAATAATTCTTTTTTTGGCTGGTATAAAGTTATTTCCTATTCGTAAGACTGCTTTTCTTGCAATTTTTGATAAAATTGATTCTTTTGTATACAATTTTACAATTGCATTTGTTCCTAAGTAAAGGGGTTTACTTATAGAACGATGCTCTGATTCATATCTTTTGAGTACTCTTAACGAACCAAAGTCTAATTTATACTTTAGTGCGAATTTAATTCTTTCCGATAAAATATTTTGTCCTCGCAATCCTAAATTAAAACCGTGTGCAGTGACCGGATGCATTCCTACGGCTGCATCTCCAATCAGTGCGAAACGATTTTTGACAAAACAATCAGCATAAACGCCAGTCAATGGATATGAATAACGCTCATTAACAAGTTTCATATCGCCTAAAAAATTTCTAAACTTTTTTGTAATAAAATTATTAAAATCTTTTTTTTCAAAACTCATTAATGAATTCGATTTTTCTTTGGAACAGGTTAACACAATGGAGGAGACATTATTAACCAAAGGCAATACAGCTAGAGTTACTCCATAAAAAAAACATTCATAAGCTATGTTTTTATGTTTTAGTTCATGACTCATTTGACAAACAATAGCTGTTTGTTTGAAATTATTAAAGGAAGCTTTAATATTCATTCTGCCACGTATTTCAGAAAAACGACTGTCTGCTGCAATAATCAAGGGGGCACTTAACGTTTTGTTTTTTGATGTTTGAAGAGAGATATATTGTTTTCTTGAAATTATATTAGTAGCAGAAGTATTAGGTATTATTATAATATTTGGCTTTGTTTTAACCTCTTTATAAAGTGCTTTTTTAATAAAATGATTTGAGACAAGATAACCCAAAGATTTCTTTTGAACGATAGATGAATCAAAATGCATCACATACGAAGAATTTCCATCTAGTACTTTTGCCTCCTTAATTGGTGAAATAAATTTAGAAGGAATATGTCTCCATACTTTTAAATCTTTAAGTATTTTTTTTGATAAATGTGTTAGAGCAACTTCCCTTCCATCATAAAGAGGTGATGACAATTTTTTTATTGTTTGTTTTTCAATAATTGTAATTTTAAGATTTGTATTTGCAAGGGAGCAAGCTAAGCCAAGTCCTGAAGGACCTCCTCCAATTATAATAATTTCCTTTTTCATGTAACTATCATTTCATAACAATAAATTTTTTTTATACCTATATCATAAAATGAATTAATATTTTTTATAAAAATAGTTAATAATAATTGGAAAAATATGGATGAGCTTTCTCCATCTTTCTATTAATTTTTAATCTTAGTTACTTAGTGAATTTTTCATTTCCTCACTTAGTGCAAGCCATTCTTGAGCATAGATTTCATCTTGTTTATTTAGAGGTTCCCAAATTTTACCTCTGAACCACGGACCACCTCTTGTAAAATGAACATTTTTTGCATTTAAAGATGCAGAAGAATGACCATCTAACCAATTCCATTCTTCATGTAATTTTCCTATTTCATTATCTTTTAACCACATAAAGTTATGCAACCATAATCCAGACTTTGTATTTATATCATCAACTGTATAATTATTATGTCCCCTGTGACTGCAGTTAAACATTATAACAGATGACCAATTTTTTCGTGAATATTGATATTGTTCATTGCCGTACATTTTATTTTTTTCTGTTGGAGCATAATTATGTTTTACACAATAAATCGCATACTTTGGATCGTTATATTCCTTAAATAAATCCAATGGATCTGATCTAAAAAACATATCGCAGTCCATAAAGAGGGCCCATCCTTCTAATCTGTGAAGAAAAGGTGTTAAAAAACGTGAAAAAGAAAAATCAGTAGCAAAAGGTTTTTCATCAAAAATATCACGGTGTTGCAGATCATTATTATTTATTGGTTTTGGTAATGATGAACTTCCAAGTTGCCAAGCCCGTCGATATAAACCAATTCTTCTTAATTGACTCTGCTTAATAGGGTATACATTAAGTGGTCCTGAAGCGTATTTATATGCTGAATATTTTAATACTTTATACGCAAGATCTTCTCTTGGATCATATCCAATATAGATGGTAGGTATATCCATACTATTTAAAATCATTATATTTTGAAAATTTATCAATATTAAAGCTAATAATAACTCTATCTTCTTTTGAAAGGTTAGGTTCAACCCAATGCTTTACATAACTAGGAAACATAGCTAATAATCCTGTTTTTGGCTCAATAGCAACTTGTTGTTCATTTAGTGAATTTACCTTATCGCAAATAGGATGATAATATAATGAAGTCTCTCTTGGATCTTTAGCTATGAATCTACCTCCATTTTTTGGAAATTTTACATAATAAGCTGCACTAATTAAATTATTACTATGTATATGTGATTGATTGCAAGCTAGCGGAGGGTTAATAATAGCCCAAGTATTAGTAATTTTATAATGGTGGCGCGTTTTATTCCAGCTCATATCTTTTGCTACCTGTGCTAAATTAGAAGAAATTTTATTAAAAAAATTTTGATGTGGTTGAGATTTTGTAATATCAATATTATTGCTATGCCAACCCAGCATATTTGACTTTTTAATTCCTTTTGGATCTTTTTCTCTTAAATCATATATATATTTTAATAAATCTTTATTTATTTTTGACACATTGTCTAACGGAGACACCCAAATAGGAGTTGCAAATTTTTTAAGTAAATCAATTTTATTTTTTTTATTTTTCAAATTTTAAGAAATTTTAATTATGGTTTCGAAAATTTATCAAAGTAATAATTTCTTTCAACATCTGAAGTTTTATTATTTATAAGATGTTGATTCTTTATTTGTAATTTTTCTAGTTTAGAAATAAAAGGAGGAGAAGAACGCCATCCATAAGAGACTAATTTTTCATCTTGAGTTTTATATAATGTTAAAAATCCAAATTTATTAATTCTTTTTTTCATATATTTTCTCCTTTTCTATTAGTGTAAAGAAAAAAAAATAATTATTTTTGACTCATATCAATTTTGTTAACATTTTGATGCATGTCAATTTTTTTATAATTTAAAAAAATTTTTGTTAATTATTATAACTTATAAGTACTTCATAATTTCTAAACTAAAAAATATTACGGCTAACCACAACATTCCCTTTAATAAAAAAAAAATAAAAATAATAATGGCACTTCTTTTAAGAAATTTATTTTTATTAAATTTTACGTATTGATAAATATTACTAATAAGTTTCATTTTTAATTATGTTTTATTAAGTTTAATTAATAAAAACTATGTATAAGTAAATAAAAAAAATATATTTGATTTCAATCAATTCTTCTTAATAATTTGATTTAAATCAAATTATACTTCTCTATTTTTTGTATTATTAGTTAATGAATTATTTTCAAGCAACAATATGTCCTTCAGTAATTTTAAAGACTAGAGTAGGTGAT
>PVBE010832174.1_pt1 | contig 11124 bp, 6 predicted proteins | sample 1631181 | NCBI WGS metagenome assembly PVBE01 (sample SAMN08397723, study PRJNA350692) | Marine metagenome, whole genome shotgun sequencing project. | isolation source: water | place: Pacific Ocean | collected 2012-04 | reverse complement strand
TCGGCCTCCTCGCCCTCCCCGTCGCGTTCCATCGCCGCCGTGCTCGCCACGAGGGCGGGAACGGACACCGGGGAGTATCCCAAACGCATCGCCAGCTTCCGCGCGACGCGCTCGTTGACGCCCTCGTCGTCACCGACGATCGTCACCGAGCATCCACCGAGGGCGTCGGCGACGCGAGACGCGAGCGCGGGGTCCGGGGATGCGCTCGCGCGCGCGCACCGAGACGAGACGCGGTGCGCGCGACGCGCCGTCGCGCGCGGTGGCGTCGTCGCGCGCGAGGTGGACGCGCGCATCGTCGAGGTGTGACGACGGGCGAATGGATGGAGATGACCATGGATGACGTCGTCACGCCGTCGCGAGGAGTTCGCGCGAGGTGAGACGGAGTCTGCGTCGCGCGAGGATGAGTTTACGCTCGAGGTTCGCGAGCGCGAGTCGACGTCGACGCATTTTCGCTTCGTGGAGCTCGGCGGCGCGGGACGCGGCGGCGGCGGCGGCGGCGGCGGGCGCGGGCGCGGGCGCGGGACGTCGATGCGCGGGACGCGTCGTCTCGTCGTCGCGAGAGGGACGGAAATGGCGCTGTAAACGCTTGCTCACGCGAAGAAGCGCGGTTTCGGTGGTTCTCGCGACGACGTCCTCGCGGCGAAGTCGAAGCGTCTGTAACTCCCACTTGGCGCGGTCGATGTCTCGCCTCGCGACGGCGTTGGCGGATGCAGCGCGCGTTTTCGCCTCGAGTGACTTTTGAATCGACGCGTTGAGGTCATCGATGCGCTTTCTGGACACGAGCGCGGCATCACCGCGAAAGACGGCGTCGGGGACGTCGTCGGGTGGAATTTCGACGCGACCTCTCGCGAGCGCGAAGACGCCGTCGACGTCTCTCGCGCGCCGACGTCTCGCGTCTCGCGCGTCTCGCGCGAACGTCTCGCGCGCGTCGGCGCGTCGGCGAGCGTCTCGAACGTTGGATTCGAGCGCGCGGTGGCGACGCACGGCGCGTTCGTGCGTCTCGCGCGCGTCGGCGAGCTCGCGTTCGAGTTCTCTTCGATGTCGCCGCGCCGACGTCAATTTGTCCCACCATCGATCGTCTAAACCCTGTGGGAACACGGCGACGGACGGTTTCCCGACGTCGTGCGCGCGTCCCTCGCGCGAGACGGCGTGTGTGGTGTGATACAGCGCGACGAGCGCGTCGACGTGCACACGAGATGCCGGTTCGTCTTGCACGTCTCGCCGAAACGCGCGCGCGGCGGATTTCACCGCGCGCGTCGCCGTCTCGAGCGATCTCTTCGACGCCTCCATCGTCGACGCGTACGCGCCGACGTCATCGAGCGCGCGTTTGAGCTCCTCATCGGCGACGCGCACTGCGTTCGCCTCTTCCGACGCGCTCGCACCGAAATCACCGCAAAGATACCGTTCGTGTAATCGCCGCGCCGCGCGCGCGCTCGCCGCCTCTCGCGTCGCCGTCTCGAACTCCGTCTCCCGTCGTCGCCTCGCGAGCATCTCCAGCGCGTCGTCGAACGCCGAGGTTAAATCCTTCGCCTCTCGAACCAATCGTCGAATCTCACCGCGAAGCGCACTTCGTCGCGCATCTCTCGCCCGCGCGCGCGATTTCAGAGCGTCTCCGTACTCGACCAATCGCGCCGAACGCTCGGCGTCGAGCGCGCGCGTTCGTCGCACCTCCTCCTCATCGCGCTCGTCGTCGCTCGCGGTGAGAAAGTCGGGTCTCACGATGATGGCGAACGCGTCCGACGCGCGATCGAGGCGCGCGCGACGATCGTCGCACGCCTCGACGTCGACGTCGCCGCGTTCGTCGGCGATGTCGTCGCCCATCATCTCTCGAAGCGTCGCCACCGCGCGCGCGGTGGACGTCGCGTCGGTGGACGTCGCGCGCGTCGTGACGATGACACCATCGGTCGTTTCTTCTTCTTCTTTGTCGTCGTCGTGGTCGTCGTCGACGCTGCGTCCGCGCGCGAGTCTCGACGCGAGCGTCTCGAGCGTCGGCGGCGACGATTCGGCGCGCGACTCGCGACTCGCGAACGCCGACGCGTCCCACCATTCCATCAACGCGTCGTCACCGTCGAAATCGCCGTCCATCTCGCGAAGCGACGCGCGCGCGGCGTCCACTTTGCGTCCTATTCCGCGCACGCGCTCGATGATCTCAGATCTCTGCGCCGACGCGCGCGCGTGTTCGGCGTTGAACGCGTCGACGGCGGCCTCCGCGGCGGCGCGCCATAATCGACACTGCGTCATCATTCGTCGTGGGTACACGAGCGCATCGCACGCGTACGTCAACGCGTCGTCTCGTGTCAACGCGGATGTTTCCGTCGTTTTCGCGGTGAGTGTCAGCGCGTCGTTCCCGTCGTCCCCGTCGTCGTCGTCTTCGTCGGCGTCTTCGTCGGCGTCCCGTCTTCGCGCGCGCGCGCCGAGCTCGACGCGTCTCAACACGCGCATCTTCGTCGTCACCGCCACCCCCGACGCGTCTCTCACCTTTGACGGTACGTTCCACACCACACGCGATCTCGTCTCGTCGAACCCCTCCACCGAGATCGCGAACGCGCGCACGCCCGTCGCCAATCGACGCGCGTCGCCGTCGTTTCGCGCGCGACGCTCGCCGAGCGTCGTCTCGGCGTCAGCCACGAGCGCGCGCGCGACGGCGTCCCGAAATCGACGCTCGGCGGCGATCGCGCACGGATCAACGGCGACGTCGTCGAGGTCACCCTCGACCGCGCGCGCGTGTAAGAGACGCGCGTCGGCGCGAAGACGGTCGAGGCGCGCGGTGAGGTTGAGGTTGGTGCGACTGTTCATCTTCTCGACGTCATCGATGGACATTCGCGCGCGCGTCGTCGCGCGAGACGTCGTCTCGATCGCGGTGGGGGACCCAGGGGATGAGTCTTCGTCGAAGAGGCGCGCGCGAGCGAGCGAACGAGCGCGACGCACTGACGCGAGTCGCGGGTCTCCGTCGTGCGTTCTAAAATTGGTTCGTCCCGTCGTCGACTCGACGCGGCGGGCGAACGAACGCGTCGACGCCGAGGCGAGCGCTCACCCCCGACGCGCGTCGAGAATTGACCGGTATCGCACTCACACGCGCGCTATGCGACTATGTTCCACTATTTCCCACCCGCGCGCGAGACGCCGTCGTCGCCCGGGCGTCCGCCCAAATGCCCGCCCGTCGCGCTCTCGGCGCCGCGTCCCGAATCCTCCTCGCGTTGAATCTCCTCGCGCTTGTCTAAAAATCTTTTCACCGCCCGATCCAACGCGTCTCGTCCCGTGAGTAACAATCTATTCACCATCTCTGGATCGCGCTCGTGTCTTCCCGCCTCGAATTCGCGCCTCGCCGACTCTCGTATGACGTCTCGCCACGCGCGTCCCCGGTCGTCTCTCCACACGAAGAGCACGGATGCGCGAATGACGGCGCGGTACAGACTCAGCGCCTCCCTGCGCGTCGTCAGGAGCGCTTGACGCACGTGCGTTTCGTCGTTTTTGAGGGCGTCGCCTCGTTTTCGATCCTGCGCGCGAGAGGGACGGCGTCAGAGATTGCGAGCTCGCGCGAGGGCGTCGAGGCGCACCAGGTTGGCTTCGATGATTTCAATCGTTTTCCCGCCGTCTTTGTCGTCTTCGTGGAGCCAGGCGCGCGAGGTGGATGCGATCGCGCGCGAGGCGGGCGCGCCCGCGCGCGAGGACGCGGCGGCGCGGGTGAGGGTGCGCAACATGATGTGCGGGAAGGACGCGGCGGCGGCGAGGACGAATTCGACGGCTGATGAAAAGAATGATTGATTGCGCCTAATACTACGGAGAGCTATCGTCGCCGATGCGTTCGTGTCGTTTGTTTCGTGTCGTTTCGAGCTCAGTCGACGCGCGCGCGCGCCGTCTCGGCGGAGATGGCGCGTTGTCTGAGATTGCGCGCCGACGCCTCGCCGGTTTCGTCGACGAGTTGCGAAAAGATGGATTTCGGGTCGGCGAGCATCGCCGCCGGGGAATCCGCGGCGACGAGTTTACCGGCGTCGAGGCAGACTATTATGTCGTTCTCGATGATGGTGTTGATTCGGTGCGCGATGGTGAGGATGGTGCACGCGCTGAATTCTTGCGCGATGACTTTTTGCATGTTTTCATCCGTCTCGGTGTCGACGCTCGCCGTCGCCTCGTCGAGACACACCACTCTCGTGTCCCGCAGCATGGCGCGCGCGAGGCAAAGCATCTGCCGTTGGCCGGCGGAGTAGTTTGCACCGAATTCCTCCACTGGAGCGTTGAGACCTAAACCTTGCCGGCTGATGAACTCTTTGCACTTGACGTGCTCGAGCGCGTGCCACAACTTGTCGTCCGAGTACTCGTCGAACGGATCGAGGTTGTATCGGATCGTGCCGCTGAACAGAATGGGGTCCTGCGGAATGCACGTGATGGATGAGCGAAGTCTCTTGAGAGAAACTTTTGAGATGTCGACGCCGTCGAGAAGGATTCTTCCCGCGGCGGGTTCGCAGATGCGCCACAACGCCACGAGGAGAGAACTCTTTCCGCTTCCGGTTCGACCGCAGATGCCAACCTTGTGTCCGGCCCGGACGTCGAAGGACACGCCCTTGAGCACCAACGGAAGTTCGTCTCGGTAACGCATCTCCAACTTTTCAAAGTTGATCGCCCCCTCGGCTGGCCACTGCGCGGGCGGATCCTCGACGGCGCCGTGCGTCGCCAACGCGCCCGTGTCTTCCTCCGACAGCAGTCCGGTGTACTCTTCGATGCGCTCGACGCTCACCATATGTGACTCGAGTTCGGAGACGATTCGAATGACCCAGGACAAAACACCCGTGATGTCGATGGCGTACGTGAGCGCCAACCCGATGAACGCCGAATCGAGCGAATTGCGCTGCGCCACGGCGATGCCCGCCACGACGAGCGTCATCGAGTTCCCGATCGTCTCTAGACGCACGGGAAGCCAACGCTCGCAACCACATTTTTGCGTGTAATCGGCGATTTGGTTCACCCCGACCATCTGTTCGTTCTCGGTGATGAAACGCTGTTGATGACCGAACGCGCGAATCGTGCTCAAACCGCCGAGCGTCTCGCCGAAGTGCGCGAACACGGGGGAGCCACTCACGGCGTCGAGCCTCTTCGCCTCGCGATACCCCGGACGGTAATATCTCTGTGTGTAAAAGTACACGCCAAAGATTGGAACCAAAAAAGGTAAGAGTATCGGCATCAACCATCCCATGACGACGATGGTGCCGAGCAACAGTAAACCGAAGGACATGACGCTTGACACCGATTGACCGAGAATGTTATCCAACGTGTTTGTGTCTTTGCTGAACCGTTGAATGACGCGACCGAGCGGAGTGGTGTCGAAGAAGGACATGCGCGTGTTCATGACCGATTTGAGCAATTTGAGATGCAATCCGGTCGCGGCGGTGAGTGCGGCGACAATCCAGGCGAAGGTTCTCGCCCAGGCGACGAGCGCCGAGACGACGCCTATTGCGCTGTATCCGCTGAGATACGCCGTTTGACCCAAGTTCCATTTTTGCTGCGACCAATACGCGAGCCAGATGCTCGTAAAAACGCTGAGCGCGCGCTCGGCGACGGTGATAAAGGTGAGAAAGGAAAACGTCCACACGCCGCCTCCCATCGCGTTGATGTACGCCTTGTACACGTTCAATTTTACCGATCCCTCTTCTCGCCTCTCGATGTTCACCTTGGACTTTTCGCGCTGCACAGACATCGTTTCCTTCATCTCTTTGCTCACCGACGCGTCCACGAATTCTTCTTCAGTTTTCGCCACCTTTTGGGTTCCGCGGTACGATTTCATCATCGCCTGGAACGTCGGACCCGTCTTCATCAAATCGGCATACTTGCCGGATTCAACGATTCGTCCATCCTTCATGACGAGAATGTTATCGGCGAACTCGGTGAACTGTAATTGATGCGTCACGAGCAACACCGCCTTATCGCGGAGGACGCCGCGAATGCATCGCTTGAAGACATCCTTGGCCACGTGGGCGTCCAAAGCGGAGAGAGGGTCGTCCAAAATGGCGAGCTCGGCGTCCGCGTAGACGGCGCGAGCGATCGCCGTTCGTTGTTTTTGCCCGCCGCTCAGCGTGATACCCTTTTCGCCGATGGCGGTATCGTCGCCGTTCGGGAGAAGATTGATGTCCGCGCCCATGCACGCCGCCTCCAGCGCCTGATGGTACTTGTCTTCGTCGTATCGCTTGCCGAAGAGGACGTTTTCGCGAAGAGACATCGATTGCACCCACGCCGTCTGCGCGACGTACGACACGGTCGCGTTGATCTCAACTTTCGAATCCTCGGTGGCGATCATCTCACCGAGAAGTGCGGAGATGAGCGCAGTCTTACCGGACCCGACCGAGCCGACGACGATGGTCAATTCGCCTCGTTTGAGCTCGAGTCGCACGTCCCGTAAAAACGGTCCCATGGGCATCGTCTGCGTCGGCGCGGCGTCTTCACCCTTCTCGTCGGTCGTCTCTTTATCACCGCCCTCGGTCTTCGTCTCCTCGACGGTGGCGTTGGGATCGCTCCAATAAAAGCTCCCGTTCGTCACGCGCGCGAGGACGTCGCCCTCGGCGTGTGGTTTTCGCTTTTCCACGACGCGATCGACGCCGTCCTCTTGTTCGAATTCGATCGTCTTCGTCGTCGCGGCCGCCTCCGACAGGGCAAAGTACTTTTGTAAACGCCTCAGAGAAACGAACGCGTCGGCGACGAGCGCGATGGCACGAGGATAAAATATGACGGGAAATCGCAAGAGAGAGAACAGCGTCAACGCCGGAAAGATGACGTCGGCGTCCATGGGACGGTTCATCGCTCCCGCGTACAGCGCGAACGCCACCACCGACACCATGATCGGACCCGTCATCATCACGGACGTGTTTACCGCGTTGATGTTGGCGACGCGCGTCGCCTCTTTCATCTCACGCCTGCGCACCGCGGACACCTCGGCTTGCAACGACTCTTCCCACGCGTTGAGTTTGAGAATTTTAATCCCGCTCAAACCTTCATTCTCCAACTTGACACGTCGATCCGTCAACGCGTTTTGTAACTTTCTGTACCGGTAAATCATTCCGTAGAAGACTTTTTGCAGAGGAATCAAACCAATCATGACGGCCAAACCGCCGAAGACGCTCCATCCGATGTACGAGTACAACAACGCCATGTACCCGACAATTTGCAACAATCCACTCCACAGAACGTTCACGAAGAGCATGAGATCGGCGACGCGCTGCGCGTCGAGTTGCATGTAGTTCAACACCTCGCCCGTCGTGCTCCCGCTCCTTCCCGCGCTCGATAGGCGCATGGTCTTTCTGTACACCGCCGTCGAGAGCGCGCCTCGAATGCAAATTCCGCTCGCCTGCGCGTAGTAAAAGTACGTCTGTTCGCACAGCGTTCGCAAGACTGCCAATGCGAACATCAACACGCAGTACATAACGCCGATCTCCACCCTATCCAGCGACTTTCCGAACGCGTCCGTCATGAAGTTTGGCTTGCGCGCGACGTACCGCAAAAAGCCGCTCAAGACGACGGGCGGCAAAAACTGAATCACGTCGTTGCACAACTTCCAAAACGACCCTCTCAGCACGACGGCGCCGAACGTTTTCCACAGCGGCGACACGAGCGCGGGAACGAACCCCTCCTTCTCCTCTCTCACCCTCGCGGAGTCTCCGCCGCCCGCCGCCGCCGCCGCCGCCCCCCCTCGACCGCCGAGTCGCTCCAACATCGCCCGCTCGAACGCCTCCGCGTTGTTCTTCGCCACGAACGCGCTCGGCGGCTGCAACAAATCATCCATCTCCAACTGTCCCCGCGCGCCCTTGTTCGCCTCGACGCCGCGTCGAAGAAACGGCGTCACCCAAAAAAAGCACACTCTCGACACCGCGGACGCATTCGCGCGCCCCGGGATCGTCGCGCGCGCCGTCGACGCCGTCGTCGACGCCTCGGCGCGCGCGCGCGCTTCTTTTTCCACCACCATCTCGCGTCGCTCGCGCGTCGCGCGCGCGACGACGCCGCACCGCGCGTCGACGACTGACCCCGCGCGCGCGTTCACTCGTCACATCATGCCCACCACCGACGACGACGCGACGCGCGCGCGCGCGCTCGAGCGCGTCCGTCGCGTCGCCGCGAATATCGCGCCTACGCGCGCGCCCTCTCGCGACGTCCCGCGCGTCGCGCGCGCGCCCTCGGTCGTCGTTTTCGGCGGCATCGTCGTCGACGTGTTCGCGTCCCCGCGCGCGCCGAACGCGCTCGCGCGAGGCACGTCCGCGCCGGGCGTCGCGCGCGTCGACGTCGGTGGCGTCGGCATGAACGTCGCCGCCGCCGCGCGCGCGAGCGGCGACGGACGCGTGGACGTCGCGCTCGTGAGCGCGGTGGGGGACGACGCCGACGGCGCGACGGCGCGACGCCGAGCGACCGAGCGAGGCGCGCGGGACGTCGCGAGAACGGTGCGCGTGGCGCGTGGGCGACGAACGTCGCGCGTGGTCGGGGTTTTAGACGGTGATGGTGAACTCGCGGCGTGCGTGGCGGACGTGGAGACGGTGGAGGAGTGCGCGGACGCGGCGTGGTGCGGGTCGTTCGGAGACGCCGTGGACGCGAGCGCGTGCGTCGTCGTCGACGCGAATTTACGAGGAGACGCGGTCCGGGAGGTGGTGTCGATGGCGAACGAACGGGGTGTGCCGGTGTGGTACGAACCGGTGAGCGTGGGGAAGGCGACGAGGATATTGAATGGGGAAGAAGACGAGGAGGACGCGAGACCGCTGGCGGGGACGGCGTTTTGTTCGCCGAACGCCGCCGAGCTTCGCGCGTTGGCGAACGGCGTGCGTAGACGCTGGGCCAAAGGGAGTCCGATGTCGCCGTGTCCGTTTAATCCAGAGTTTGCGTTCGATACCGCCGGTGACGCGCTGGACGCGTTGGCGAGCGATGTGTCCACGCTCTTGGCGGCGGGGTGCGAACGCGTGGCGCTCACGCTCGGCGCGGCGGGCGTCGTCGTCTCTTGGGCGCCGGATGGTGACGCGTCCAGGGCGGTTCACGCGCACGTGCCGGCGTTTCCCGTGACTCCGGTCTCGCTCGTCGGTGCCGGGGACGCGTTCGTGGGTGGCACCGTCGCCGCGCTCGCGCGAGGACTCGACGCGTTGGACGCGGCGGCGCGAGGCGCGGCGTGCGCGTCGCTCGCGTGCGAACGGAGAGACGCGGCGTTGACGAATGTCGACGAGGGAGAGATTTCGCGTCGCGCCGCCATCGTGCGTCGAGGTGTGACGCGGTTGACGCCCGCGGTGCGTCAATAGAAATAGAACGAAGAACGACGCTGTAATACTATTGCATTATTTCTAGGCTACGATTCACCGTCTCGCGCGAGACGACGAACGACTGGTATCCGGCGCGAAGGTGCACTCCTCCATCTCGCGACGCACGCGCTCCTCAGCGAGCGCTTTGCGCCTCGACTCGGCTTTTTCATCGATATTTTCAGCGACGGAGAACGGTTCGGGAATCGTGCGGCGGTGTCGTCGATCGAAATCGTCGATGTTTTCGAGAAACGCGGCGGCGACGCGCGCGCGCTTTTCCTCTTCGAGTCGCCGCGCGGCGGCTTGCTTGCGTAAAAACGAATCCATTCCTCGAACCTTGGACGACGAGGGCGCGTGCATCGCTCTCGGGTCGTGCGCGGTGGTTTCCGGTTGAAACGTGCACTCCTCCAATTCTCTGTACGCGGCGTTTTTTCGGAGAATTTCGAGCGCCGCCTCCTTTTCGCGGCGATGACTCTCGATGCGCGCGCTCACGGCGTCGCCGTCGAGGCCGTGTTCCATTCCGCGTTGACTCTCTTCGCGTGCGCGGCGCGCGCGATCGGATCTCTCGAGGTTCGGTTCGAACGTGTGTTCTTCCCTAAACTCGCGCTCGAGCTGCGCCCGCGCCTGTCGGCGCGCTAAATCGCGCCGCTCGTCGCGCGCTAAATCGTCCACCGACGTGGCGTACGGCGCGAGTTCGCGCGAGCGTTCATTCAACGTCGGCTCGTACGTAAACTGTTCGTAGTGCTCTCTCTCTCTCTCTCGCTGTTCGTCTCGTTTACGCCGCGCGTCGATGACGGCTAAACGCTCCGACCGCTCCTCGGGGGTTTCAATCAAACGATACACGTGACGCCCTCGGCGCAACACGTCGTCGGCGCGCCCTATGTCCGGCGTAAACGTGCACTCTTCGTCCACGACGGCGCGTTGTTCCTCGACGCGCCGCGTCGCGCGCTCGCTGAAATCGCGTTGACGCTCGAGAAACCCGACGCCCAGTTTCCCTCGTCGCGAGAGCTCTTCCACGACGCGTTCGCTCCGCCGGGCGATTTTCGGCGCAAACGTGAGCTCGGCGTCGGCGTCCGCCGCGGGATCTTGTCTTCGAGAACGTCTCGTCGTGTCGTCCTCGCCCATCTCCCGCTCGATCTCCTGACGCTGACGCGCGAGCGCTTCGCTCGTGGGATTGATCACCGGTCGAAACGTGTACGCCTTGGCGCGTTCATCTTCCACTTTAATTCTCGCCTCTGACTTGACGTTTTCCTTTTCTCGCAACACTTGCTCGACGCGTCGGTGCAACGGCGGATTCTTCTTCACCCTCTCCGACGTCGGTGGATTCACCGCCGGCGTGAAGGTTAAATTTTCCAACTCCGTCTCCAACACGCGCGCCCTCGCTCGCGCTCGTTTCTCCATGCGCGTCTCCGCCTGCGCGTACAACCGCTCGCACGCCGGTTTCGTCGTCGGCGTCTTCGGCCCGCGTCCCGTCTTCGGCTCAAAGGTACAATTCTTTTCAAACACCTCCGCCTCCTCGGCCGCCTTGACGTTCGCCGCGCGCGTCCACAACGCCGTCTTCGGCGTCGCCAGCGCATCCAACGCCCTCTTCGCGAGCTCCTCGGCGCGAAACCGCCCCGCGCGCGTCTTTTCCCGTCTCGCCTCGCCGTGCGTCCTCGGCGAAAACGTCTCCTCCGCCGCGCGTCTCGCCGTCACCTCCGCCTCGACCACCACCCTCGAGTGTCTCCCCGCCAAACGTTCGCATCGTTCTCTGTTCGCCACCTCGGGCCGTTCTCCATCGCGCGCCACCGATCGCGTCCTCGCCCTTCGTCGTCTTCGCGAAACCGTCCCCGTCCCGGCGTCTTCGTCTTCGCGTCGCGCGCCCGGCGTC
>PVBE010037473.1_pt1 | contig 11124 bp, 8 predicted proteins | sample 1631181 | NCBI WGS metagenome assembly PVBE01 (sample SAMN08397723, study PRJNA350692) | Marine metagenome, whole genome shotgun sequencing project. | isolation source: water | place: Pacific Ocean | collected 2012-04 | reverse complement strand
CGTCAGAAACGTGCTTTAGCTATTTATCCAGTCCGGCCTTGCGCATGCTCCTCTCGAGGACGTAGCGCACGCCCAACTCGCGGGCAACTTGGCGCATGCCATCCTAGACCGCAAGCGCGCGCTGTACAGCGTCAACGACGCTAGCGAACTCGGGTGAAACCCGTCGCCCATCGTCTTGACGATGCGCTCCCGGTGGTTGGCAATACAGCTCAATTAATTCGGAGAGATGAGTTGTAAGAGTAGCGAGCGCATCCTCTTCGCCCTCACCCATTAGCCGCGAGTTACCCGACCACGTCGGCGGCCAAGATCTCTGCTAGCTTTCTTTCGGCGCGTTCTTCGGCCATCTAGTGGTTTTTCCCCTGATGGACCAAAGTTTATGTTCATAGCTCAAAGAGTCTACAAACGTCCGCCACGTTCGTTGTGGGTCAAGACCCGCCCTAACTGATTAGGGTGGATTGCCGCTGGGCGGAGATAACCCTACTTAACCCGATACGCGCTTTTGTTCGGTGTTCGTATAAAAGATGTGGCGGCCGATCTGCAGCCCCTCGATGAACGCGTTGCGCCAGTAGGGCTTTACGTAAACCGCGTGATACCAAAGTGCGCCACCGGTGGGGTCTACAGTCTGGCCGTTATAGATGAACCAGGCCATCAGACGCGCCGTGTTCCAAGCGTCCTTGTTATGGGGCTGATCGCTGCGGCCGTCGCACCACCATGAGAACTGACAGCGGTTGCGCCGCCGCTCGCCGCCCTGGCGAATAACCTTACAAATCGAATCCGGGAAGCGTTTGCTGGCAACGCGGTTCAAGACCACATGACCAACGGCCAACTTGCCATCGATGGGCTCGCTGCGGGCCTCGAAATAGATGTTTTGGGCAAGACAGGTGGCTTCTTCGCTGAGGTTGATCTGTGAGAAGGAAACGGCGGGGTCCTGCTTCACCAACGGAGATTTCGCTGACGCTAGCGTGACGATCGTCAGGGCAGCGACGCAGCAGCCGGTGAGCACTGTCGCTTTGACTGAGAGACAATTCGCAAACTTGGCATAAAATCCTATCATGGCGCTCCTTTCAGTTGTAAAAATAAACGAAATATAGATTAGTAAATAAAGCTTTAATGGAACGAGTTAAGCAAATTGAATTCTAACTAAATAACATAAAATTTATTACTACTGTAACAAAATATTATTTAAGTGTTACTATTTAATAATATTTACAAAATTATGACTATTATTATTTTATACCACTTAAAGTTACTTTGTTAATCCTGGGTAGCAGCGAAAACCATCATCTGCATCTCTTCGGATAAAGGCAGACACATTGCGTTGACTCGGTAACCTTACTTTATTAGAACAAACTAGGAACATATGGATATCCCATGGCCACCGATAATGCAACCCTGAGCCACTTGCGCCATCGCATCGCCGCCCTCGAGAATAATGGCGGGAATAATGGCGTTGGTGCGGGCCACAATGTGATTTCTTTTGGGCTGACCGCCATAGACGCCCATTTGCCCGCCGGCGGACTAACCGGCGGCTGCGTGCACGAAATCACTGGTGGTAGCGGTAGCGCCACCGCCTTTGCCGCTGCACTCGTCGGCCGCGCGCAACGGCTGCATCGGCCACCGGTCATCTGGATTGCGCCACGGGTCGGCCAGCGTGAAAGCCTATACGGACCAGGGCTGGCCGCTTTCGGCCTCGATCCAGCGGCGCTGATCGTCGTGCGCATCCCCGGTCATAGCCACACTGGCGCAGCGCAAGCCCTGTGGGCGATGGAGGAAGCCCTGCGCACTCCGACCGTCGGCGCGGTTTGCGCCGAAATTGACGCCATCGGTCTGACGGCAAGCCGCCGCTTGCAACTGGCGGCCAAGGCCGGTGGCACCTTTGGGTTACTGCTACGCGGCACGTTTAACAGCGCTGGCGACGCCATAGCGCCAAACGCCAGTGTCAGTCGCTGGCAAATTACATCAGCGCCCAGCGCCCCTGCCCTGCCGACCTCGCTACCGGGGACAACCCGCTGGCAGGTAGAATTGCGACGCGTACGCGGCGGAAAACCCCATCATTGGCTATTGGAATGGCATCATGACCCGGACTGTGACACGGCGGGTGGTTTCGCTCTGGCTGCCGCGCCTAGCAACCGACCGGCTGTGCCGGCAGCAGCAGGCAACCCGCCCGAGAAAACCGCCGCCCTCTCCGGCTAAACCGCATATTACTGTCGCCGCCAAGGGCGGCGATACGCTGCGGCTGACCGCCGTCGATCTGGCGGCGCAGACAGCGGGCCTGTTTCCCGGTCAAGCCCTGGTCGACGCGCGGACGCTCGAACCCGGCGTCGCCGTCGACGACGCCGATCCAGCAAGCGATCTAGCAATGCTAGAGCGGTTCGCCACCTGGTGCGGCCGCTACACGCCGTGGACCTCGATCGACGGACTGGAGAACAGCGGCGCTGGCGGCCTGTGGCTCGACGTTACCGGCTGTACTCACCTGTTCGCCCCAGGCCAACAAGGTGAAGCCGCCCTGATCGACGATTTGGTACGCCGCTTCGCCACAGCCGGCTACACCGCCCGTGCTGGATTGGCAGACACACCGGGGGCGGCCTGGGCCACCGCACGGTTCACAGACCGCTTTGCTTCTTCGGCGCGCGAGACTGCCTGTATCGTACCGCCCGGCAAGCAGCAGAACGCTCTCGCCGCACTACCCATCGCCGCACTACGCCTGCCGACGGAGACGGTGGCCGGGCTCGACCGGCTGGGACTACGATGCATTGGTGATCTAACGGCGCTACCACGCACCGGCCTCGCCCGGCGCTTCGGCAAAACGGTGACGCGGCGGCTCGACCAAGCGTTGGGCCATATCGCTGAACCCCTGTCGCCGCGGCCACCGACGCCATCGTGGCGGGTGTGCCTGAACCCAGTCGAACCGCTTGGCGAACCGGCGGCGGTCAGCGCTACGGTGCAGCGCCTCACTGAAGTGCTATGTAAAAGGCTAACGATTGCCAACCGCGGCGTGCGGCGGCTCGAACTGGCGCTCTACCGAGTCAGCGGCGGTCATGCAATCGGGACCGGCCGCGTCGATACCGTTACCGCCGGCACCAACCGGGCCAGCCGCGACGCCGGCCATCTACTACGACTCATCGGCGAACAGCTCGACCGGCTGCCAGAGCCTCAACCGGAGTCCTTTGGCGCCGATAATCAGGCGATCGAGTTCGTAACCCTGACCGCGACCGTCACCGAGCACCTGCCGGCGGCACAGACCTCTTGTACAGGTGGCTCTATAGTTGACACTTCCAACGCCAGCGGCCTCGACCGCTTGATCGACCGCCTCGCCGCCCGCCTCGGTGGCACCAATGTGGTGCGCTTCAAAGGCCGCGAAAGCCACCTGCCCGAACACGCGCAGACTGTTACGCCAGTCCTGAGGGACCACACCATATTGCCGTTCCACCCAGCGCCTTGCCCGCGCCCGCCGCGCCTACTGCCACGGCCCGAACTGGTTAGCGCCATCGCGCCGGTGCCCGACGATCCGCCGGTACTGTTTCGCTGGCAGCGCCACAGCCACCACATCGTCCGCGCCGAAGGGCCAGAGCGGCTGGCCCCCGAATGGTGGCGCGATCCCTCGCCGCTGGGGGACAACACCCGCGATTACTACCGAGTTGAGGACACCGAGGGCCGCCGTTTCTGGCTCTACCGGGATGGTCTTTTTGACGGTGGCAGCAGCGAGCCACCACGCTGGTACTTGCATGGTTTTTTTGGGTAACCGTTGTGCCCACCTACGCCGAGCTGCAGGTCACCAGCAATTTCAGTTTTTTGCGCGGCGCGGCGCATCCCGAGGAACTGGCAACGCAGGCGGCCGCGCTCGGCCATACGGCGGTGGCGATTACCGACCACAACACGTTGGCCGGGGTCGTACGCGGGCACCTGGGGGCGAAGACCGCCGGCATCCGGCTGATCGTCGGCGCCCGCCTCGACCTTACCGACGGGTCATCGCTGATCTGCCTACCTACAGACCGTACTGCCTATGGCCGCCTGTCGCAACTGCTCACCCTGGGCAAACGCCGCGCCGCCAAGGGCAAGTGCTATCTGACCCGCGCCGACCTGTTTACCGGTAGCGTGTTCGCGCACGGCGGCGGGCAGATTCTGCTGGCCCTGCCGCCGGACGATCCGAACGAAGAATTCGAAAGTTTTCTCAAAGAGCTGGGAGGCAAACTCAAATCCGAGTGCTATCTAGCGGCGAGCCACTGTTACGGCGGCGACGATACCCGCCGGCTGTCCTGCCTGGCCGAACTGGCGATCGCGTGCGGCACGCCTTTGGTCGCCACCAACGACGTCCACTACCACGTGCCGCAGCGCCGCGCACTGGCCGACGTGGTGACCTGCATCCGCGAGCACTGCACGATCGACACCGCCGGCCTGCGCCTAGCCGCCAATGCCGAACGCCACCTCAAACCGGCGGCGGAAATGGCGCGGCTGTTCCGCGACTACCCCGACGCCATCGCCCGCACTGTCACAATCGCAGAGTGCTGCCGGTTCAGCCTCGAAGAACTGCGCCACAACTACCCGGTAGATCCAGTTCCGGATGGCAACACGCCGGACGAAGCGCTAGCGCGGTTAGCCTGGGCCGGTGCCGGCGACCGCTACCCTGATGGCATGCCCGAAACGGTGCACCAGCAGATCGCCCATGAGCTCAAACTGATCACCGAGCTGCGCTTCGCCCCCTACTTTCTCACCGCGCACGACATCGTCCGTTTCGCCCGCGCGCGCGGTATCTTGTGCCAGGGCCGCGGTTCGGCGGCCAACTCGGCGGTCTGCTATTGCCTCGGTATCACCGCCGTCGATCCGGCGCGCCTCGATCTGTTGTTCGAGCGCTTCGTCTCGGTCGAGCGCAACGAGCCGCCCGACATCGATATCGACTTCGAGCACGAGCGCCGTGAAGAGGTGATCCAATACATCTACGAAAAATACGGCCGCGCCCGCGCTGGCCTTGCCGCCACCGTGACCAGCTACCGCGCGCGCAGTGCTATGCGCGAAGTCGGCAAGGCGCTCGGCCTGTCGGAAGACACCGTGGGAGTACTGGCGGGCCAGGTCTGGGGCTGGTCCAACGAGAGCCTGCCCAAGACGGTGGTACGCGACATCGGCCTCGACCCCAGTGATGGCCGACTGGCGCTGGCGCTCGAACTGGCGCACGAGTTACTCGGCTTCCCGCGCCACCTATCCCAACATGTTGGCGGCTTCGTTATCACCACCGGACGGCTCGACGCCATGGTGCCGATCGAAAACGCGGCTATGGACGGCCGCACCGTCATCGAATGGGACAAGGACGATCTCGACGCCCTCGGTGTCTTGAAAATCGACGTGCTGGCGCTAGGCATGCTAACCTGCATGCGTAAGAGCTTCGACCTGCTGCGTCAGCACTATGGCCGCGACCTCGATCTGGCCACGGTGCCAACTGAAAAATCGGCCGTCTACGATATGCTGTGCCGGGCCGACTCGCTGGGCGTATTTCAGGTCGAGAGCCGCGCCCAGATGGCCTTCCTGCCACGCATGAAACCACGCAACTTCTACGACCTGGTGATAGAGGTGGCAATCGTGCGCCCCGGCCCAATCCAGGGCGACATGGTCCACCCCTATTTGCGTCGGCGCAACGGCGAGGAGCGGGTGGTGTTCCCGTCGCGCGAACTGGAAGCGGTGTTGGGCAAGACGCTGGGCGTGCCGTTGTTCCAGGAGCAGGCGATGAAGATTGCCATCGTCGCCGCCGGCTTCACCCCCGGCGAGGCCGACGGGTTACGCCGCGCCATGGCGACCTTCCGCAAGACTGGCACCATCCATTCCTTCCAGCAAAAGATGGTCGGCGGCATGGTTGAACGCGGCTACGACGTCGATTTTGCCGAGCACTGTTTCTACCAGATCGAGGGCTTCGGCAATTATGGTTTTCCGGAAAGTCACGCCGCCTCATTCGCGCTCCTGGTCTACGTCTCGGCCTGGCTTAAATGCTATTACCCCGACGTGTTCGCCGCCGCGCTTCTGAACAGCCAGCCGATGGGCTTCTACGCGCCGGCGCAAATCGTCCGCGACGCGCGCGCACACGGCGTCGCGGTGCACGGCCCCGACATCAACCGTTCCCAGTGGGACCACACGCTGGAACCAATAGGGCGCAGCAAAAAGCCCGCCCCCTTGAGGGGGGAGGTCTTGGGGGGGGGTAATAACCCTCTCTCTAGAGAAGAGAGTGGCGAGCATAGCGAGTCGGGTGAGGGTTTACGGTGTAGCGGAGAATACATGGAGGCATTTTACCCCCTTATCCTAACCCCTCTTCCCATGGAAGAGGAGCTTGCGCCCCGTCCCGTCCACGCCCTGCGGCTGGGCCTGCGTCAGGTGAAGGGCCTAAAGAAAGCGGCCGGTCAGGCCATTGTCGCGGCACGCGAAGAGAGTTACACCTCGGTCAGCGAGTTGTGGCGGCGCACCGGTGTAAATACGGCGGCGCTGACCACGCTGGCCAACGCCGACGCCTTTGGCTCGTTAGGCTTGGACCGGCGCAGCGCCTTATGGGCGATCCGCACGCTCGGTCATAATGGACGCGAAACCGCCGAAGAACTACCACTGTTCGCCGCTGCCGCGGCGGCAGCCGATGGCGAAACGGCGGTACACCTGCCGGCGGAAAGCGCCGGCGAAGCGGTCGCCAACGATTACACGGCGCTGCGCCTATCGCTCAAGCACCATCCGCTGGCGCTGTTGCGTCCGGCGATGGACAGCTTCGGCGTTGCCCGTAACGGGACCCTGGTCGAGCGCGCCAATGGCGCCGCGGTCACCGTCGCCGGACTGGTGCTGGTGCGTCAGCGCCCGGGCAGCGCCAACGGTGTCATCTTCGTCGCCCTAGAGGACGAGACCGGGATCGCCAGTGTTATCGTTTGGCCGAAGACGTACGAACAGTTCCGTAAGGTAGTGCTGTCGGCGCGGCTGTTGCGTATCGACGGCACCCTGCAACGCGAGGGCATCGTCACCCACCTCATCGCCAAGCGCATCGTCGACATGTCAGACCATCTCGACGCGCTCGGTACCGGCGAGGCGCCTGGCTCACCGCAAACACCACCGCCACGCCGCCTGCCGCCGGCAAATCCCCGCCACCACCCGCGCAACAACCATATTCGCATCGCATCGCGGGATTTTCATTGAGTCTTTTCCCAACAACCGCACCGGCGTTCCCTTGATTGCTGGTCTTGCAGGCCTATGTCGCGATAGTTAGTCTGCGCCCAAATTGTAAAAATCAGAAAGCTACACAAAAGGTAGTGTAATGGATGTCCGTGACGGAATTGTCGGCTCCATCGGAAATACCCCACTGATCCGCCTGCACGGACCCTCAGAGGAGACCGGGTGCAATATCCTCGGCAAGGCCGAATTTCTCAATCCCGCCGGTTCGGTCAAGGATCGCGCCGCTTGGGCGATTATTAAAGACGCCGAGGAACAGGGAACCTTGCAGCCTGGCAGCGTTATCGTCGAAGGCACAGCCGGCAATACTGGTATCGGCCTCGCCCATGTCGCCAACGCCCGCGGCTACCGCACGGTCATCGTCATTCCGGAAACCCAGACCCAGGAAAAGAAGGACGCCTTGCGTCAGGCCGGCGCCGAGTTGATCGAAGTCGCCGCGGTACCCTACCGCGATCCTAACAACTACATCAAATATTCCGGACGCTTGGCTGAGGAGCTGAACGAGAAACAACCCAATGGCGTCATCTGGGCCAATCAGTTCGACAATGTTGCCAACCGCCACGGTCATTACGAGACCACCGGACCAGAGATCTGGCGGCAGACCGACGGTAACCTCGACGGCTTCATCTGCGCAGTCGGCACCGGCGGCACGCTAGCCGGCGTTAGCGATTATCTCAAAGAGCAGAACGCCGATGTGAAAATCGGCCTCGCCGATCCCATGGGCGCGGCGATCTACAACTACTATGTCAACGGCGAGCTAAAATCCGAAGGTTCGTCGATCACCGAGGGGATCGGCCAGGGCCGCATCACCGCTAATTTGGAAGGCGCGGTGGTCGATATGCCCTATCAGATCCACGACAAAGAATTGCTGCCGGTACTCTTTGACATGGTCGTCAAGGAAGGCCTCAGTCTTGGCACCTCGAGCGGGATTAATGTCGCCGGTGCCATACGCATGGCGAGAGACTTGGGCCCAGGCCATACCATTGTCACGGTGCTGTGCGATAGCGCCCACCGCTACGCCTCGATGATCTTCAACATCGAATTTTTAGCAGAAAAGGGACTACCTTTGCCGCCGTGGCTTGCTAAGTAAGTCTTTATGGCAACCGAGAAGTTCTTTCGCAGCTATCCCTACGCGCACGCCTGCGATGCGCAAGTCGTCGCCGTCAACGACCGCGGCGGTATTATCCTTGACCGCACCGTGTTCTATCCCACCGGCGGCGGGCAGCCGGGTGACAGCGGCACGTTGGAACTTACCGGCGGCCAGGAAATCGAAATCGTCACTACGGTCAAGGGCAGCCCTGAGGATGGCAAAGATACTATTGTCCACGTCCCCGCCGAGGGTAGCGCAACGCCGGCGGCCGGCGACAGCGTAATCGCGAAAATCGATTGGGAGCGCCGCCACCGCCACATGCGCGTCCATACGTGCATGCATCTGTTGTCATCCGTGCTCGACTATCCGGTGACCGGCGGCCAGGTGGGCGACGGCAAGGGGCGGCTCGACTTCGACATTCCCGAAGCCGGTCTCGATAAAGACGAGATCACCGCCAAGCTCAACCGCCTGATCGCCGAAGACCATGCAGTTACCGCCGAGTGGATCAGCGACGAAGAACTGGTGGTACAGCCCGAACTGGTGAAGACCATGAGCGTCAAACCACCCACTGGAGCCGGCCAGGTTCGTTTGATCCGCGTCGAGAGCCACGACCTGCAACCCTGCGGTGGTACCCATGTAGCGCAGACCGCCGAAATCGGTGCCGTGACGGTGACCAAGATCGAGAAAAAAGGACGCCAAAATAGACGCGTCACTATTTCACTAAATAAATAATATAAACAATATCTTATCAGATTTTTCAAATGTCATATGTCAATGATAAATCACTAGTCAATGCCGCCTGGGTTGCCGCCCATCTCGACGACGCACAGGTCCGAATCGTAGATGGCTCGTGGCACCTGCCTCCGACTGGGCGCAATGGCCGTGAAGAGTATGGCGAGGCCCATATTCCCGGCGCCGTCTATTTCGATATCGATGCGATTTCCGACCCCGACAGCTCCCTGCCCCACATGATGCCGTCGGCCGAGACTTTCGCCGCCGCAGTGGGTGAACTTGGTATCGGCAACGAACACCGGGTCGTGGTCTACGATGCCAACGGTCTGTTTTCGGCCCCGCGAGTGTGGTGGATGTTCCGCGCCTTTGGTCACGAAAATGTGACCTTGATGACTGGCGGTTTCCGTGCCTGGCGAAACATAGGACACCCGGTGACCAGCGAAATCCCTTCGCCGCAAGCCGCCATGTTCGTTGCCAACTTCAATCCCAATATGGTGCGTTCGAAAGCACAAATACGTGCCAACCTCGACAGCGGCGCCGAGTTGGTTCTCGACGCGCGCGCCGCCAAACGCTTCGCCGGCACCGAGCCGGAGATGCGCCCCGGCGTGCAACCTGGCCATATCCCCGGCTCCGGCAATCTGCCTTATTCCAAGATCATCAACGACGCGGATGGCAACTTCAAATCCGCTGACGACTTGCGCATCTCCTTCGATGCCCAGGGCGCCACCGGCGTGCAACCCGTCACCACAACTTGCGGGTCGGGCGTTACCGCCTGTATCCTCGGCCTGGGGATGCACCTAATTGGCCGCGATAACTGGGCGGTCTATGACGGCTCGTGGACCGAGTGGGGTGGCAGCAACGATACGCCGATCGAAGTCGAGGCCTAAAGCATTGGAAAAAAAGAAAGAGCCGCGCGACGAGACAAAGCTGGTTAGCGGCGGACGCGATCCGGAAGGCAATTTCGGCATCGTCAATCCGCCCGTCTACCACGCGTCGACCGTATTAGCGCCAACACTGGCCCAATGGCGCAACCGCGATTTCATGAACGACATCGTCTACGGCCGAGTTGGGACACCGACCCAGCGCGCGCTTGAACAAGCGGTAGCGCTGGTCGAGGGCGGCGACCGGGCAATCGCTACGGCATCTGGCTTGGGCGCCATCACTGTCGCACTGACGGCGTTCACCAAGGCCGGCGACCACGTCTTGATGCCCGACACCGTCTACTTTCCGGCGCGCGCCTTTTGCAACAACGTGCTGGCCAAGTACGGCGTCGAGACCACGTTTTACGATCCGCTGATCGGCGGCGGCATCGCCGATCTGATCCGCGACAACACCACCGTGGTCTACACCGAAACGCCGGGCTCGCTGACCTTCGAGATGCAGGACGTTCCAGCCATCGCCGCAGCAGCGCACGCGCGCGGCTCCGTCGTCATGCACGACAATACCTGGGGCACGCCGCTGTTCTTCAAGTCGTTCGGGAAGGGCATCGATGTGTCTATCCACGCCGCGACCAAATATATTGTCGGCCATTCCGACGCCATGCTCGGCGTTCTGGTCACCACGGACGAGCATTTCGAAACCCTTTTCCGTGCCTTCCGCTCGTCGGGCCAGCACGCCGCGCCCGACGACAGCTATCTGGCGCTGCGCGGCCTGCGCACTATGGCGGTGCGTCTCAATCAGCACCAGGAAAACGCCCTCGCTCTGGCCCGCTGGCTCGAAGGCCAGCCCGAAGTCGGCCAGGTGTTGTACCCAGCGTTGGAGAGTAATCCCGGCCATGACTTGTGGAAGCGCGATTTCCTCGGTGCCTCCGGCCTGCTCGGCATCATCCTCGACCGCCACTACGACGATGACGCGCTGGGCGCGATGCTCGATAACATGGAGCTATTCGCCATGGGCGCCAGCTGGGGCGGCTATGAATCCTTAATCCTGCCCGGCGCGCCGCCACGCACGGCGACCACGTGGAACCCGCCCGGCACACTACTGCGCTTGCATGTTGGCCTGGAACACGCCGACGATCTGATCGCCGATCTAGACGCCGGCTTCGCACGGCTCAAGGCGGTAGCTTAGTCCGACTTGTCACCCAAATTGCTCTGCGCTTCACCGAAACGACCTTCTTG
>PVBE012991864.1_pt1 | contig 11127 bp, 7 predicted proteins | sample 1631181 | NCBI WGS metagenome assembly PVBE01 (sample SAMN08397723, study PRJNA350692) | Marine metagenome, whole genome shotgun sequencing project. | isolation source: water | place: Pacific Ocean | collected 2012-04 | reverse complement strand
GATGTACTCGACGATCCTGTCCTTGATGTCCTCCAGCCCGAAATGGTCGGCATCCAGCACCTCCCGGGCCGCCTTCACGTCGAGCCGGTCCTCCGAGACCTCGCTCCAGGGCAGTGCAACCATCCACTCGAGATAGTTTCGGATCACGGCATGCTCGGCTGCGGCGGAAGGTGTCTGGGCGAAACGTTCGAGCTCTCGATTCGCCTGCTTGAGGGCCTCTTCGGGCATCCCCGCCGTCTCGATGGCAGCTCTGAATCGTTCGACGCCTTCCTCGTCGTCCTCGCTCTCTCCGAGCTCGCGACGAATCGCCTCGAGCTGCTGACGCAGCATGTACTCGCGCTGCGTTCGACCCATCTCCGTCTGCACTTTCTGTTTGATCTCGGTCTCGATCTGAAGCGCCTGGGTCTCCCTGGAGAGCTGATCGAGCACGAGGCGAAGACGAACTCCAATGTCGTTCGCCTCGAGAATCTGTTGCTTGCCAGCCACTTCGAGATCGAGGTTCGAAGCGACGAGGTCCGCCAGCTTCGAGGGATCATCGAGGTTGGCGACGAGAACCTGGAGGTCGTCGGAGAGTCGCGGGCTCTCGGAAACGAGAGTGCTGAACTGTTGCGCGACGCTGCGAACCAGGGCTGTCATCTCGACCGAATCATCCCATTCCCCCGACTCTTCGATCGGCGAGATCTCGGCCCGTAGGAAGGGATCGCTGGCGGTGAAGGCCGACAATTCGACCCGTGACACGCCCTGCACCAGTAGGCGATAGGAGTCGTCAGGAAACTTCAGCATCTTGACGATCCGCAGCACGGTCCCCACCGAGTAGACATCGTCCGCCCCAGGCGGACCCTCGACGTCTCGACACACGGCAGTACACACCATCAGACGATCGGGCCGGACCAGCACATCGTCGATCAGACGTTGGGAAGCGGGTGTATTGACGAGCAGCGGTGAGAGCAGGTACGGAAACAGCACCGTATTCTTGAGCGGCAGCACGGGCAACTCGACGGGAAGCTCGACGAGCTCTTCCGCATCATCCTGCGGACCACTGCCGACGTGGATCTCCATTCCGCCGCTGAGCTCTTCGATCTGATCCTCGTCTTCCATTACTTCTCCGACCGAACTTCGACCTTCCGCCTGTCGGGTTCGCGCTTCGGGATGCGCACCTCGAGGAGTCCGTCTTCCAGACGAGCCCGAACCGAATCGGAATCGATGCGAGCCTGGATGGGGATCTCCCGCTCGAAAGGCCCAAATGAAATTTCCATCTGTTGCAGGCGGTCGATGCGAGCCGACGGCGGCGCACGGCGTACTCCGCGAAGGCCCAGCACGCCCCCCTCGAGGTTCACCCGCAAGTCCTCACCCCGCACGCCGGCCACCTCGAAGCGGACGATCACCTCGGTCGCCGTCTCGAAAACGTCCGCAGCGGGCTGCCACCGATCCCCCCGCAAGCGATCGGGAAATTCGCCGTACAACTCGACGAGGGGATGGGGGCGATTGCGCTCAGGAATCGTCGTTCTCCTGGGTGAATTCGGCGTCGATCACGTCGTCGTCGGCAGCATCTGCCGAGGCTCCCTCCGGCGAAGAATCGCCAGCGCCCGCGGACCCCGCCGCCGCTTCACTCTTGTAGAGCTTCTCGGCGATCTTGTGCAGCTCCGCTTCCACTCGCTGCCGCGCCGCATCGAGCTTCGCCGCGTCGCCCGACTCGAGGTCGGCCTTGGCGTCGGCGAGAATCCCGTTCAGCGCAGTCTTGTCCGCCTCGTCGATCTTCTCGGCGTTCTCGGCAAGGGTCTTCTCGGCCTGGTAGATGAGACCGTCGAGCTGGTTCTTCTTGTCGATCGAGTCACGGCGCGCATTGTCATCGCTGGCGTTGGCCTCGGCCTCTTTGACCATTCGATCGATCTCTTCACTGGCGAGTCCGCCGCTGCCCTCGATGCGGATCGACTGATCCTTGCCCGTCGCCTTGTCCGCCGCACCGACCGAAAGAATCCCGTTGGCGTCGATGTCGAAGGTCACCTCGACCTGGGGCACCCCTCGCGGCGACGGCGGAATCCCATCCAGAATGAAGCGCCCGATCTCGCGATTATCCGCCGCCATCTCGCGCTCGCCCTGCAGGACGCGAATCTCCACCTGCGGCTGGTTGTCCGAGGCCGTCGAGAATACCTGCTGCGCCTTGGTCGGCACCGTCGTGTTGCGCTCGATCAGCTTCGTCATCACACCACCGAGGGTCTCGATTCCCAGCGAGAGCGGAGTGACGTCGAGCAGCAACACGTCCTTGACGTCGCCGGCGAGCACGCCGCCCTGTATCGCGGCGCCAATGGCCACGACCTCATCCGGATTCACGGTCTGGTTCGGATCCTTGCCGAACAGCTCCTTCACCTTCTGCTGTACCAGGGGAATTCGGGTCGACCCCCCAACCAGCACGACCTCGTCGATCCCGCCGGCTGAAAGGCCGGCGTCCGACAGCGCGCGTTGACAGGGCTCGAGGCTACGCTCGACCAGATCCTCGATCAACTGCTCAAACTTGGCCCGGGTCATCTTGAGGGTCAGATGCTTCGGGCCGGACTGATCCGCGGTGATGTAGGGAAGATTGATGTCGGTCGACAGGGCCGTCGAGAGCTCGATCTTGGCCTTTTCGGCCGCCTCGCGCAGACGCTGCACGGCCATCGAATCGTTTCGCAGATCGATGCCCTGATCCCTCTTGAATTCATCGACGAGGTAGTCGATCACGCGGTGGTCGAGGTTGTCCCCGCCCAGGTGGGTATCGCCGCTGGTCGCCTTCACCTCGACCACACTCTCGCCGACTTCGAGGATGGAGATATCGAAGGTGCCACCACCGAAGTCGAAGACCGCGATCTTCTCGTCTTCCTGCTTGTCGAGGCCATAGGCCAGCGCGGCTGCGGTCGGCTCGTTGATGATCCGCTTGACATCGAGACCTGCGATCTTGCCGGCGTCCTTCGTCGCCTGGCGCTGGGCATCGTTGAAATACGCGGGCACCGTAATCACAGCGCCGGTCACGCTGTGCCCGAGGTGGGCCTCCGCTGCACTCTTGAGCTTGCCGAGCACCATGGCCGAGAGTTCCTGGGGCGTGTAGGAGTTCTCACCGACCTTGACCGTGACGTTGCCGTCCTTGCCGTCAACGAGCTCGTAGGGCACGAGGCTCGTCTCTTCCGGGACCTCCGAGAGCCGGCGTCCCATGAATCGCTTGATCGAATAGATGGTTCGGGTCGGATTCGTGACGGCCTGCCGCTTGGCGATCGCACCCACGAGACGCTCGCCATCATCGGCAAATCCCACGACCGAGGGCGTCGTCCGTCCACCCTCTTCATTGGTGATCACCGTCGGTTGACCACCCTCCATGACGGCCACCACTGAATTGGTGGTGCCCAGATCGATGCCAATGATCTTTCCTGAATCCGACATTACTCATTCGCCTCCTGAAGGCGCCCCGTGCCCAGCCCTGAGCGGCGCCTCAAATATGAATCGGCGCGAAACCTCGCGCCGTCGGGGGCCGTGTCAATGCCGCCGAACCGATTATCCGTTTCTGCGGGCAGTCCGAGAATCGGGCAGATGGGATACTGCGGGGGATCCCCTCCGCGAGGAGCTGGTTCCTGGACGCCGCCAGGGAACCCCAGCGAACTTCTCGGGGTCCACAAGATCTGGCCGCATCAGCCGATAAGAAGCCGGCGAGCTGTGTGATGGATCTCCGGTGACCACCTGGAATTCCGAAGGTTTGGTTGGAGACGCAGGGGGGTGCGGCTATATTGCGCGCTCCCTCGATCTTCGTCTGAACCGACTCGGAGGCAGACGGGTCCGGGCGACCCGGGTGGGTCCTCCCGAGCCCGTGGGCTGGGTACCCGGTCGCGCCGGCCGCTGCTTTGGATGGGAGTAGCTCGTTTGCGATCGGAACGAAGAGCGGCCCGGGTAGCGATGGGGCCGCACGATCGGCGGATTGCGATGCAAGGGGAGCGCGAAACGCGATGGGTTCCTGGGCGATCATGGCATTGAACGCCATCCTTCTCGGGGGGGGCTGCTTTCTGGTCGCCGACATCGTGACCCAGATCGCGGCGGAGGCCATCGAGCCCGACGTGTTCGATTCCCAGGCCCCGTCTCACACCGAGCAGATCGGCCCGCAGCAACTCGCAGCGGCTCCCTCCGTGATCCTCGATCGCAATCTCTTCGGCGCTCAGCTCGCCGGCGACGTACAGGTCGTCTCGGAGCCGGAAGAGCCGCTGACCAAGACCAAGCTTCCGCTGCGGCTGCTCGGAACCGCCGCCTCCTCGAGCGATTCCAGATCCCGCGCCGCCATCGAGAACGAAAAGACGCGCGAGCATATGGTGGTCGCCGTGGGCGATCTCATCGAGGGCTTGCGTCGGGTGCGCGTGGAGGCCATCGATCGAACCCGTGTCATCCTCGACAATCAGGGCCGGCCCGAAGAATTGCTGCTCCACGAGGGCGAGCTCAAGCCCTCACGCCCCACCCCGAACAGGACCTCCGCGAACAGGACCGCGCGCCGAGCGCGCCGGCGAACCGCCCCCTCCGACCGGGGCGTCCGAGAGCGTCTCGAGAAGCTGGCCGGTCTAGGTGGAGACGGCATCTCCAAGCTCCTCAGCCAGGCCCGCATCTCGCCAAAGATGGCAAACGGGGAGATGCTCGGCATGCAGATCGATGCGATCGAGACTGGCAGCTTCTTCGAAAATGCGGGGCTGCAGAACGGCGACATCATCACGGCAGTCAATGGCGTCGTCCTCGATCAAGAGGAGGCGACCTCGGTGGTCTTCGAAAAATTGTTGAACTCCGATGCCATCGAGATTACTGCCCAACGAGGGGGCGCCCCGATCCAATTGTCGGCGGCTCCCTTCGACCTCGAGGAGCAACCCTAGAGTGCGTCGCCATTGTATGCCCCACTCGACTCGAGAGCACCGCGCAGAAGACTGTGCTGCGCGACGAGTCTTGCGGCGACGGATTCTCTACCTGAACGCGTCGCTCCTGGCGATGCTCGCTTTGTGGCTGAGTCCAGCCCTGGCCCAGAACCCCGACCCGAGCTTTGCGGGGATGGGAGAAGAGCTCGTCTCTCTCGACTTCAGCGATGTCGAACTCCCGGTCGTCATAGACACGATTTCTCGAATGACGGGTTTCAACTTCATCTACGACGATCGGGTACGCGGACGCGTCACGATCGTCTCGCCGACGCACGTGACCATCGAGCAGGCGTTCGCTGTCTTCGAATCCGTGCTCAAGGTCAAGGGTTTCTCCCTGGTCCTCGGTCCCGGCAATACCTACAAGGTGATTCCGATTCGCGACGTAAAGGAATCGAGCATCGATACGGTGAAGGACGGACGCGAATCACGCGATCGCGATCGCTTCGTCACCCGCCTCGTGCCGCTGCGTTTTATCGATGCGGAGGCCATCACCCAGACCATCAAACCGCTGATCTCGAAGGATGCGTCGCTGGTCGCCTACGCCGCGACCAACACGATCATCGTCACCGACAGCGAGAGCAATATCCGCCGGCTGCTCTCGATCCTCGATGCCCTCGACATCAAGAGCTACCGACAGGAGCTGTCGGTCATCAAGATCGAGCACGCGGACGCCTCCACCCTGGCCGAGCAGCTCTCGGAGATATACGGCGCCGACGTGGGTGCCGCAGCGTCCGCTGGACGGACGGCCGCCCAGCGACGCAGCCGCGCCCGACGCCGCACCGACGCCAGCCCAGCAGCGGGGAGCGAAACGAGCGGCGCCGGTGCCGGCGTCCGCATTCTTACGGACGAGCGCACGAATTCGCTGCTGATCCTCTCGTCGCGTCAGCAGCTCGACGACATCCGCGACATTGTCCGCAGGCTCGACGTGCCCATCATCGGTGGTGGCCGCATCCATGTCTACTACCTGCGACACGCAGATGCCGAGGAACTCGCTGAGACGCTCAACTCGCTACTCAGCGGGGCCGGAGGCGGCGGTCGCTCTGGGCGCACGGGTAGCACCGGCGGCGCCGCTGCGGCCCAGAATCTCCGCTCCGTCGTGACGCCCCTGTCCGACGGCGTCACCGTCACGGCCGATCCCGCCACCAACGCACTGGTCATCCAGGCCAGCAAAGAGGCCTACGAGACGCTCGTGCAGGTGATCGAAAAGCTAGACGTTTCCCGGCCGCAGGTGCTGGTCGAAGCGCTGATCGTCGAGGTGGGCCTCAACGACGATCTTGATCTCGGATTTGGCTTCGCCTTCCGACTCCTCAACGGAGATACCGACCTCATCTTCGCCACTGCGAATAGCCTTCTCGCGCCGGGCGCAGGCACCCTCGCCACCGCGATGAAAACCGACAACTTCGACGAGCCGAGTGACATCTTCGACCCGGGTGCGACCCGCGTAGGCGGTGGCAACAGCGACTTCATCGCGCAGATGACCGCGGCGGAGAAGAACGACGCCATCAATATCGTGTCCGCTCCCCACATCCTGACCTCGGACAACGAGGAGGCCGAGATCCAGATCGGCCAGAACATCCCGATCGTCACCGGGCGAACCCAGGCCGCAGTGGGCGGACCCGGCCTTTCCCAGTCCGTCAATGTCGAGCGTCAGGACGTCGGCGTCACGCTTCGCGTGACGCCGCAGATCAGCGAAGGCAATACCGTGCGCCTCGAGATCTACCAGGAGCTCACCGAGGTGCAAGAGGATTCCGTGGCGGGTGACCCGACCGAGGTCGGCGTTTCTCTCAGCAGTCGCAAGGTCGACAACACCGTCGTGGTCAACGATGGCGAGACCGTCGTCATCGGTGGCCTGATCAGCGAGGTCTTTTCAGAAACCGAATCCAAGGTCCCCTTCTTGGGCGACATCCCCGTCCTCGGCTGGCTCTTCAAGACCATCGGCGAAACCAGCCGCAAGACGAACCTCCTGATCTTTCTCACCCCGCACATCATCCGCAACGAGGAAGATCTCGAGCGCGAGACGATTCGCAAACGACTCGAATTCGAGAATCACCTCGGTGACGAGGATTCATTTCCGGAGCTGGCGGACTTCGAGCCCTACATCCGGGGTAAGAGGCAGTCCTACTCCGTGGCCCAGGAACTCGGTCAGCACGCAGATCGCTACCCGATCGAGCGGATGTGGGCGATCGAGGAGAAACGCGCGGACGAGCGGGCACAGAGGCGACGACTGGCCGACGAGGCAGCCGATTCGAATATCCAGCGCTACGCCGTCAATGTGGCTACCTATTTCGATGAGAAGGAAGCAATCAGTACGCTCACGGAGCTCGTCGACGCCGGCTACGACGGGACGCTGATCTCGAGCGATTCTGATGGCACCCTGGTGTTCACGATCCAGGTCGGGCCCTTCGACGATCTCTGGAATGCCCAGCGCGCCGCCCAGATGCTCGACGCCTCCTATGGCTATTCCTCGTCGGTGACCGTGTTGCGGAGGGAAGAACGATGAGCGCCGCCCATCCGCCTGAAGACCGAGGCTTGGAATATGCCGACGGCAGCCTCGATCTCGGCGAGATCCTCATCCGCGAGACCCGCCTCACACCCGAACAGCTCGAACGAGCCCGGATTCGGCAGGTCGAGAGCAACGAACGGCTCTCGGACGTGCTCGTCGAAGAGGGATTCCTGAACGCCGACGAGGTCCTGCACGCGCTCGGACACCAACAGGGACTGGCGGTCGTCAGCAGCATCGATCCCGATGATGTCGACGAGTCCCTGCTGTCCGAGATCCCGATCGGATTCGCGAAGAAGCACCGCTTGCTGCCGCTGGGCTGGGTCTCCGAAGGTGTGCTTCGCGTCGCCGTCTCCGACCCCCTCGACGTCGCGCCGCTGGACGATCTGCATCTGCTCTTCGGTGGCGCCGAGATCGAGTTGGTCCTGACCCGCGAGCCGGTCATCTTGAATGCGATCAATCTCGCCTACGACCGGGGTGTCGCGTCTACGGATCGACTCGCAGAAGAGGCCAACGAAGACCTCGACGCGCTCGCTGCGGGCATCTCGCACGAGGTGCAGGACCTGCTCGAATCGACCGATGATGCGCCGATCATCCGTCTGGTCAACTCCCTGCTGCAGCATGCGGTGAAGGAAAGGGCGAGCGACATCCACATCGAGCCCTTCGAGCACGATATTCGAGTGCGATTCCGCATCGACGATGTGCTCTACGAACCGATGAAGCCACTGCCGAGGTCACTTCAGGCGGCGATCGCTTCGCGCATCAAGATCATGGGCCAGCTCGACATCGCCGAGAAGAGGCTGCCCCAGGATGGCCGGATTCGCCTCAAGATCGCGGGCCGCGACTACGACGTGCGCCTCTCGACGGTGCCCGTGGCCCACGGCGAGAGACTCGTGCTCCGCCTGTTGCCCGACACCCAGGAGCTTCTCGATCTCGAGAAGATCGGCTTCAACGAGGTCCAGCTCGCCGCGCTGGATCGGATCATGCGGCGCCCGAACGGCATCTTCCTGGTCACCGGACCGACCGGCAGCGGGAAGACGACGACGCTTCACGCCGCACTCGCAAAGATCAACGGACCCGACAAGAACATCATCACCATCGAAGATCCCGTCGAGATCACGCAAAAGGGCGTCGGCCAGATCGAGGTCAATCCGAAGATTCAACTCTCCTTCGCGACCGGTCTGCGCGCCATCCTGAGACAGGACCCCAACGTCGTGCTGGTCGGCGAGATCCGTGACCGCGAGACCGCCGAGATCGCGGTCCAGGCGTCGCTGACGGGTCATCTCGTCCTCTCGACACTTCACACGAACGACTCGGCGAGCGCCCTGACACGGCTCGTGGACATGGGTATCGAACCCTTCCTCGTCGGATCGTCACTGGTTGCCGTGTTGGCCCAACGTCTGGTGCGAGTGCTCTGCCCTGAATGTCGAGAAGCGTATACGACCACCGATGATGAGCTTCGAGAGATCGGCGTTCGCCCGCCCGGCCGACCCGTCACGCTCTACCGCGCCACCGGCTGCGCGGCCTGTAGCCACACCGGCTACCGGGGTCGCAAGGGGATCTTCGAGCTGATGACGATCGACGACGAAATCCGCGCATTGCTCAGCCGCAACGTGGATTCCAAGACGATCAAGGCCACCGCCACCAGCAAGGGCATGGGTACGCTGCGCGCCGATGGTGCACGCAAGGTGCTGGCCGGCATAACCTCGGTCGCCGAGGTGATTCGCGCGACAGAGGAGGAAGGCAGCGCGTCCCAGGTCTAGCCGGGGCTTCGCCGCCAAACCACGTAGATTTCGAGCGTCCCGAGCATCTGGTGCGGGGTGATTCGAGGACGGGAGCGAGGACGACGCATGCCGATGTATGCGTACAAGGGCGTCAGCCAATCGGGCAAGTCGACGCGCGGAACGCTCAGCGCAGACAGCCCGCGGGTCGCACGAGCCAAGATGCGTTCGAGTGGCGTGTTCCTCACTGAGATCACCGAGACCCAGTCGGCCGGATCGCCCGATTCTCCCAAGCGCGCCCAGGGCCGCGGACTCAACTTCGAGATCAACCTGCCCGTCCGGATCCCCGCCATGGATCTCGCCATGGCGACGCGGCAGCTCTCGACCCTCGTGAGCGCGGGTGTGCCGCTCGTCGAGAGTCTCAGCGCTCTGGTCGAGCAGACGGAACACCGTGCGCTCAAGGGTGTGCTGGCTCAGGTGCGCGATCGGGTCAATGAGGGCGCGTCGCTGGCCGATGCACTCGTCTCCACCGGCCGCTTCGACAATCTCTACGTCTCGATGGTGCGAGCTGGAGAGGCCAGCGGCGCCCTCGACGCGGTGCTGGCCCGAGTCGCCGATTACCTCGAGGACCAGGTGCGACTGAACAGTCGAGTGATGTCGATCCTGACCTACCCGCTATTCATGCTCGTCTTCGCGATGGTGGTCGTCGGGATCATGGTCACCGCGGTCCTACCGCAGATCACGGACCTGCTGCTCTCCCAGAATATCGAGCTGCCCTGGTACACCGCTGCCGTAATCGGTGGCTCCGATGTTCTGCGTGGCTATTGGTGGCTGCTGGGGCTGATCGCGATCGGGCTGGGGCTCGGCTACCGCGCGGTCGGACGCACGACCCGGGGTCGCTCGATGCTCGACCATTTCTGGCTCTCCGTTCCCGTGATCGGTCGCGTCATTCGATTCCTCGCCATCGCCCGCTTTACGCGCACCCTCGGGTCGCTGCTTGCGAGCAGCGTCAACATCGTCCAGGCTCTGAACATCGCGCGTCATGTCGCGAACAACTCGGTCTTCGCCGACGCCGCCGACGCCGCGCGCGAGAGCATCCTGGAGGGGGCCGCCCTCGCGGTCCCGCTCCGCCAGAGCGGACAATTCCCGGCCCTCGTGACGACCATGGTCGAGGTCGGTGAACGCTCGGGTGATCTCGAGGGGATGCTGATCAAAGTCGCCGACACCTACGAGGAGCAGGTCGAGACGAGCGTCTCGCGATTGACCTCGCTGCTGGAACCCGTACTGATCCTCTTGATGGTCGGTATCGTCGGGATCATCATCATGGCCGTCTTGATGCCGATGCTTCAACTGACCGAGAGCATCGGCTAGCCACCCGGGCCCGCGCGAGCGCGCTGGCCCGTTTCCGGAGAGATCCAATGCAACGAACCTCACAATCCAGAACAGGCGCAGCGCGACGCGCCGGCTTCACGCTCATCGAAATCATGGCGGTCGTCGTGATCATGGGCATGCTGATGACGGTGCTGGCAGTCGGCATCTCTGGCCAGCTGGACAAGGCACGCATGAGCACGGCCCGAGCACAGATCTCGCGCATCGAACAAGCACTCGATTTCTATCAGCTCGACAACGCTCGATATCCAACCAGCGACCAGGGACTGGACGCGCTGGTCAACCGGCCGACCGCTCCGCCCGAACCGAAGTTCTACACACCCGGCGGCTACATGAAGACCGATCAACTGCTCGATCCGTGGGGCGAGCGCTTCCAATATCGAATTCCGGGATCACAGAACCCGCACGCCTTCGACCTGTGGTCGACGGGACCCGATGGTCAGGAAGGCACGGACGACATCACCAACTGGACGAGTAGCGAGAGGGCCTAGTCCGGAAGCAGAGGATCGGGTGCAGGGATTCAAGCGACATCAGACTACGATCGGCCCTACCCGATCTCGAAGGGGCGGGCGCGGATTCACGCTGATCGAAATGATGGCGGTCATGG